>UMCV01026559.1_pt1 | contig 12344 bp, 16 predicted proteins | sample 1964311 | NCBI WGS metagenome assembly UMCV01 (sample SAMEA4835976, study PRJEB28245) | human gut metagenome | biome: gut microbiome; material: fecal sample | place: Denmark | collected 2008 | reverse complement strand
TGAAGGGCAGCGACCGGCAGAAGGATAAGTCTGGCCAAATGAATATGCTCCCTCGTGCGCAGGATGGCCGGTTTCGCTCACGGGAGGCTTTCGATGGCCACAAGTCAATAGTTTCTTAACATTTGTTCCACATCACGAGTTTCCTTTCCGGACTCATGAGTTTGGAAGCATTCATATTCATTTGTATTTCTGGTTATTTGCAGATGTATGAATGCTTTTTTTATTCCCTTAATTCGGGAAAATGCATTATATTTGTATGTCTTGTTCCTGCGGGTCCTGTTGTTGAACATATCGTTCAATTCATCTAGCTTGCTGTTGAGCTCATCATAGGAGAAGAATGTGTCACGACAGATACGGCTGTAGAAGTACCTGTATGTCTGGTTGACAAGGCTTTCGGCTGGACCTTTGTCCCGTGGCTTGATAGGGTGGACGATTCATGAAGAAGTATTATCATCTGCACGAGGAATACCTTGCGACGTTAAAAAGCGAAATTATGATGGAAATTGACAAGAAGTTTATCACGAAGTTGCTCTCCGAGGCTGCGGAAAATCCACGGCTTCGTCAGAACTATGACCTGCGCACGTCATCCGACGACAACAGCCAGCGTATGCTCAATGCTCTTCTTCCCGGCACAGTGGTTCCTATCCATCGGCATCCGAACAGCACAGAGAATGTATTTCTGCTTCATGGAAAATTGGTCGAGGTCCTTTACGAGGAAGAGAGACCTGGAGATGGCATTGAACAGAAGCCGGACAAAGCAATTGGGCGTCGCCTCCATGAAACGGCACGCATTGTCATGGACCCGTCCTCCGGCAGTTACGGCTGCGTTGTCCCCGCTGGCACATGGCACACGGTCGAAGTTCTGGAGCCTTCCGTCATCTATGAATCCAAGGACGGAAAGTACGGCGAAGACGGGAGCGAGGCGATGTGAGTTTTGGGGTGGACGCGGAGATTGTTCCGGCATATACTTATACTGCGTCGGCATCTGTCGTCTCGCTCATGTCGGTGCTACCATTGTCCTGGTGGATTCTCAGAAGGACAATGTCGAGATGGATTACGATAAACTGGCTGATGTTATCACGGAACGCACCAAAGTCATTGTCCCTGTGGATATTGCTGGTATCTGCGCTCATGTGGATAAGGTTCGTGAGATAGTGAACCGTCCTGAAATTCTGGCAAAATTCCATCCTGCAAATGATATTCAGAAGCTTCTGGGCCGTATCGCCATTTCCAATGACTGCGCTCATTCATTTGGTGCTTCGCGTCATGGCAAGATGGCTGGCGAAATTGCTGATTTTTCTTCGTTCTCTTTCCATGCGGTGAAGAATTTCACTACTGCCGAAGGCGGCGCATTGACATGGAATCTGCCGTTCGGAAACGAGAAGGTGGAGCGTCAACAGGTGTATTGCGGAAGTCCTGTACCTTTCATTGAGGGTGAGACCTGGAACGAGTTTATCTACCGTCTCTCCCAGCTGTTCTCGCTTCATGGCCAGAACAAGGATGCGCTCGCGAAAACGAAGCTAGGCGGTAAGCCTCCGGTAAACCCCGTCATAGAATCTTGATCTCCTTGCCCGATCTTTGCGTAAAAATCCATTGAATTATGATGACACGCGAAGAAGTGGCAGAGATAATGACTTACTGCCAAGAACACACAGTATCCCACAAAGACAGGTTGGCCGAACTTGGAATCGCTCCATGGCGGTTCTATGATGCAAAATCCAGATATGCTAAACAACAAGCACAAGCCGAATCTTGCGGCGGAGAGTTCTTGCAACTGGTTCCTGGTGGGACATTTGTTCCAGTGCCAGCTTTTGCGTCAACAACCGGCCGCAGGCCAAAGTCCAAGAAGTTAGATACCAGAGCTCAAATGATGAGCATTGAACTCAAGACACCGAGTGGCGCACTGATGCGTATCCAGGGAGAGTTTGATGCTTCCTTTCTAAGTTCAATCATCCAGGGTGCCTGAATATGTTCAGTTTGAGCGACAGCATGCGGTATATGCTGTACAACCAGCCCACCGACATGCGAAAGAGTTATCACACCCTCAGCGGCATCGTGTCCAATGTACTTGGATGTGATCCTTGCAACGGAGATGTCTATATCTTCATGAACCGTTCCCGGAATCGAATCAAGCTGCTTCACTGGGAGCCGGGAGGCATGGTGATATACTCAAAACTTTTGGAGGCCGGCACGTTCGGATACCCATCCAATGTGGGAAAGGATGAGCTCACCGGAGCCATTGAATGGCGGGATCTTGTGCTCATGGTTGAAGGTATCATGGAGCAAGCGGACAGTCGCAAGCAACGTCTTGAAACACTGAAAAAGTTGCGAAAACAATCAATATAAATCGGCCATACACTTGCGTATATCGTGCTTTTTGCGTATCTTTAAGTATTGAAACAAAGTAAGTTATGTCACCTGAAGAACAGTTGGAAGCAGCTCTCGCGGAGGTTGAAAGACTCCGCGCAGCCTTGGCCGAAAAGGATGTCAAACTCGCTTCAAAAGACGAGCAGATCAAGTCTCTTCAGGACCAGCTCTTATGGCTCCGCAAGAAGGTGTATGGCCATATGTCGGAGAAACATCTCCCTATTGACCCGCTTCAGCTCAACCTCTTTGAGCAGGAGCATATGACGGATGAAGAGCGTGCGCGGCTTGCGGCGGAAATGGCGGCGGCTGAGCAGACAATCACCAAGACAATCACGGTTAAGGAGAAGCCTGCCCGCAGGGATCTCAACACCAGCGCTCTTCCTGTAGAAGAGTGCCATGTCTATCCTGATGGAACAACCGATGAATCCGGAAACCTCAAGGATGAATATGAGGAAATCGGCACTGAGGAATCATCACGACTCGAAAGGATACCGGCGAGGACATATATCGTAAAGACAATCAGGCACAAGGTTATCGCCAAGTCTGACATGGCATCTAAGAAGCCGGAAGACAGGGCAATCCTTGTGGCAGAAATGCCTCTCGCACCTGTTGCAAAGTGTATGGCCGGGGCATCGGTTCTAGCAGACATCGTTATCGGCAAGTTCATGTATCATCTTCCGTTCTACCGCCTTATACAGCAATACAAAGAGTCCGGCATAGTGATAAGTGACTCCACAATGGGAGGCTGGTACGAGCAAACGGTGGACAAACTAAAACCTCTATATGACAGGTTGCGGCAAAAGATACTCTCAAGTGAATACATCCAGATAGACGAGAGCGTCATCCCGGTCATAGACAATGAGAAGCATAAGGCCCGCAAGGGCTATGAGTGGTGCGTGCGTGACGGTATCACGGGTGATGTCATGTTCTACTATGACAGGGGCAGCCGTGGGCATCATGTGGCCAGGGAAATCCTTGGCGGATACCGAGGGAATGTTCAGAGTGACGGCTACGAGGCATACGAGCAGTTCGAACGCATGGAGGGCATCACCATGTACGGATGCTGGGCGCATGCACGCCGCAAGTTCGTTGACGCTCTTCAGGAAGATGAGAGGATGGCTGCCGAGGCCATCCTCTATATCCGCAAGCTTTACAAGGTCGAAGAGGATGCCGACAATGCCGTTCTCTCACCTGATGAGCGCAAAGAGCAGAGGCTTAAGATATCGTACCCCACCTTGAGAGACTTTGAAAAGTGGATGGAGGACACATACACCAATGTGCTTCCCAAGAGCAAACTTGGAGCAGCAATCGCCTACACATACAGCCTTCTGCCAAGACTCTCGCGATATGTGAACGATGGCCGTGTCAATATCGACAACAACCTTATCGAGAATGCCATCAGGCCCTTGGCTTTGGGAAGGAAGAACTACCTGTTCTGCGGCAATGACGCATCTGCCTTCCGCGCTGCCATCGTCTACTCACTTATAAGCACCTGCAGGGCTGCAGGGGTTGAACCCAGAGAATGGATGGAGGATGTTCTCCGCAAGCTGCCTTACTGTCATCGCGACGGCAAGGACATATCAGAACTTCTTCCTCGAACTTGGGCCGAGTCGGCCACTAATCGAGGCTAATCGCAACTAATCGGTCCGACTCGGGGCTAATAGAGCCAACTCGACGACGTTGTTCCAAGTAGGACTTAATCGCATATCACTTTGAAATGTACCACCTGCAGCGGAATGAAATGTACCGCCTGGGTGACAATGCTCAGAAATCATACGTGGTTCACCGGAGGCTTACGTCCAACCAAAGGGTACCACTATAATCCGATAATCCATATTTACCTTAAAGATGAGCAAATTGTTAAAATCCAATGATGCCATTAAGGCTGTTTACGAAGATAAATTTCAATTATTTTTGAAGAATATTGGAGTTTATGAGAATGTTATATCTGGAACTGAAAAATGCAAATTTTGCAGTCAACAGATTACTTTAGATAACATTATATCAGTTTTTCCGGAAAGCGGTACTATCAAGTTTGTTTGTGATAATCCAGAATGTATTTGCAAGATGAATAGCTATTTTAACGAGAAACAATGATAAACATTTATATTATCTTACCGGTTAGCATCTTCTGCCTTGCCGCAGGTGGTGGAATTGTTTGGTTTATCTTTACTCATCCTGCGATTTTAGATAAGTGGGCATCCTTTTTTTATCGGTTGCTCAAGATTATATACAAAGAAGCCGACAAGCGATTTGTAAAGTACAACATCCAATCTATCATAAATGGTTTCATCACCAAACTCAACGCCGACGTCCCTAATCTTGATGCTCAGAGGATTAGTATTGATTGGATAGACGAAAAAACTACACCAGAAACCTTTCTGAAATCTGGGACTCTCGTTCTTCGAATGCAAAAAAGTATTAACCAGAACCAAAATATCGTCAATGCCACGTATACATTCGTTTCTCGCGAGGTATTAAAGAAGACCAAAACATATTTAGCGTCTCACCAAAAAGATGCAATTGATTTATTTGTGTCATACAAGGCTTTAGAAAAGGCAGGTCACGATATTATGGATGCTTTCGTTCAAACCTATCTTCGTGGCGGACTTGATAAGGCTTCAGTCGATAAACTTTACGCGAAATTCGAAAGCATTGATGCCTGTGGACTATTTTTTCCGGTGTATATTACTGAGATGACATTTCTCGGCGAGAAAATATTCGGTAAAGGCGTTAATCGTAATAAGATCTATAAAGAGGTTGATGACCTTGTTTCGTTTCTCTTAACTCTTGCTAACCGTAAGACTGGGGAATACTCCAATTTGGAGCATGTCGGCGAGTATTCGAAATTCGCAATCAGAATTGTTGGAAAACAAAATAAGATTGAAAATGAGGGTAAACGAATCTACATCAATAACATTCGACAAATCACTCAGCCTATTGAAACATTATATCTCATGGGAAATTCCTACAACAAAGAATTCATCGATGAAGTCTCGTCTGATTTGACAGAAGATGATGTTTGGGAAATATTTCACAAAGTTGCCACTAAGGCAATGTTACGGACAAGTGAGGGCGAAGAATTTGATGTCATGAATTACATTGTATCGTTGAGAAAAAAATCCGTGACGATTGTCACACGTAGATAGTTAGAGGGTAAGCCTCTGGTGAGGCACGTGTTGCGATTTTGTTCTGATTAATTGCGATTTTGTCACTAATCGCAGCAACTTTGTCAAAGTTGGTTCCGGGACGCCCAGACTCGTAAGTAAGCGTTCACTTCTCCGCCTTGCCTTTTGAAAAATAGGATTCACCTTTGCCGAAATCAAATTTCAAGGCAAATGGAAACAAAGAATCAAACAGCACAGGAATCCGCCCAGTCGGGCGTGGTTGATTATGCAGCGGCGCTGCGTCAATATCACAGATACGGCAGGGGGCGTTCAATGAAAAAGTATTGCGAGGACGAGGGGTACGACTACTGGAAGTTCTGCAAGCTGGCGAGAGAAGGTCAGAGCGAGATGGATGCGAAGATCATCGCGGGCAAGCATCCCGTTTTCATAGAGGTAAATCCAGATGGTCGGACGCAGAAATTGAAGGGATTGGTCGCTGCTTCGCTCAGATTGAAAACATTATACGACAATCCCTATTTAGGGACTGTCGTGAAATGCCTAAAAAGTTTTCGACTTTCCTAACGAGCTGATTGATAAAGTGATAGAAATTTCGTAATTTTGAAAAAGGGAAAAGAATTTCCCCGACCACCGACTAAAGTGAAAAATTGGGGGAATCGCAAAATTAATCTGCACGTCAAAAGAGCGAAATTTTCCTGAAATAGCGCCGAACATTGCGTTTCCGGAGTTCAATTTTTACGAGCTCTACTATTCAACTTTCGAGAAGAGCGAATTGGGCAAGATAAAGAAGCTGCTCCCTCTCCGCGAGATGGCAGAGACCCTTCTGTCTGGTTAGGAAAAGCAGGAGGCCGAAGCGACTGGAAACAGCTGCAAAATTGAAATATTGATGAGTCGGATTATCGCTCCTTTGCGGTAAGATGTGAAAAAATCACTATATTTGCCCAAAATAACATCTGAAGATATGCTTATAAGGTACTCGGTAGATAATTTTCTTTCTTTCAATCAAAGGACTGAATTTTCGATGATTCCAGGCAAAGGCTCTTTGAAAAAAGAGCATAAGGCGCCGGCAATCAATGGCGTCAGCGTGCTTAAAACTAGTATAATTCTTGGGGCCAATGCATCTGGCAAATCGAATCTCATCAAGGCCATGGCTTTCGGGCGATTCATGGTCGTGAAAGGCTTTCCTGCCGGACAGATGATTGATTATGAAAAATATCGTTTGAACAAATCTTCAGCTGAAAGTAATTCTAGAATGGAATTCGAAATTCAGGCTGACGGCAAGAATTATGCTTATGGATTTGTCTTCAATAATACTCGGATTGTTGAAGAATGGCTATATGAAGTCACAAAGCGTTCGGAGAAAAAGATATTTGAACGTAATCCGCAATTTACAGGCAACTATGATTTGGCTCTGCTGCTGAAATTGAACGAGAAGGAGGAAGACAGGCAGTTTATCCGTTTCACGGCAAAGGGAACTCCGGATAACCAATTGTTTTTGAGGGAACTGATAGTGCGTAAAGTCGCGGAGAATGTAAGTTACTTGAGCGATATAACCTCAGTTTACAACTGGTTTCTCAATACATTGAAAATCGTCTTTCCGGAGGACAAGTATAATGTCGGTTTGGAGTCCGAGGTCAATGATAATGAACGGTTAAATACCATCTATAAAGAATTGCTCAAGTATTTTGGGACAGGAATCGTGGGGGTATGTCTGGAAGATGTCGAGCCGAGCAGTGTCGTTATACCGGATTTTATCCTTTCCGGGATAAAAGAGCGCCTGATGAATTCCAAGAGTGAAAACGTGAGGAGCATATTGGGCATCAACAACTATACCTACGTTCTGTCGCGTGAAGGGAGCGGCCTGAAGTTCCAGCAACTTAAGACAAAGCACCTCACAAATGAAGGGAAAGAGGTCTTGTTTGATACGAAGGATGAATCTGATGGAACGAATCGAATCATTGACCTTATACCTCTGCTCATAGACTTGATTGAGGGTAATAATGTCTTTATTATTGATGAAATGGAGCGTAGTCTTCATCCCAATCTGATATATGACATCTTCGACTTATTCCTCGGTTCGTCATCGAGTACGCACAGCCAACTTATTGTAGCGACGCATGAGTCTTCTCTTCTCACCCAGAAATTGTTCAGGAAGGATGAAATATGGTTTATTGTCAAGGATGACAATGGAACAAGTCATATGCATTCATTGGAAGATTATAATGTCCGCTTCGACAAGGAAATCCGAAAAGACTATCTTCTCGGACGTTTCAAAGCCATTCCTCGTATAGGGAACAGGTATGACCTATCATTAAAACTTAGTAAAGATGCCTAGAGAAAGTACTCCACTAGTCCGTAAAGTGGCTTTTTGGAGGCTGAGAAGTTTTATGTTCTTGCCTATGATAACTGATTCTAAAACTTATTGAATGTAGAAAAATACGATAGCGGTAATGATACTTAAATGGATTTTTGATAGGGTGGTGGCCTTGTTGGGCTTACTCGTTTTGTGGCCGGTATTGGTGGTCGTGGCAATTATGGTGAAAGTGAAGATGCCTGGCGGGCCTGCGTTTTTCGTGCAGAAACGTGTGGGCAAGGATGGCAAACTCATTAATTGTCATAAGTTTAGGACGATGACGGTCAAACATAATGGTTCGACGGTTTCTGTCGCAGGTGATTCGAGGATTACTCCGTTCGGAGCTGTTCTGCGTCATTATAAATTGGATGAGCTTCCTGGATTGTGGGATGTGTTGGTAGGCAACATGTCTTTTGTGGCCCTCGCCCGGACGTTCCTGGTTATGCTGACAAACTCGTCGGTGATGACAGGGATGTGCTGAAGCTTCGTCCGGGCATTACTGGTCCGGCGACATTGAAATATCGACTCGAAGATGAGATGATTTCCGAGTATGTGGCGAAGAAGCAGGCTGAGGGTGATTCCAGGTCAATGCAAGAGATTGCTACTGAATACAATGATACTGTAATTTATCCGGACAAGGTGCGGCTTAACTGCTATTATTACAGGCACTATTCATTCATCAAGGATATCGAGATGATTTTCGCGACAGTGCTGCATTTCGAGGTAAAGTTCGCCGGTGAGGAAGTGTAGATTAGAGTATTTAAGAAGCTTATTTTAAGAATTCTAAAGTAAATAATACTATGTCAGAGGAAAGAAAAACAATTTACCTTTGTCTGGCGCATATGTCATAAGAGGGCTGGGAACAGAAATATGTCAAAGAAGCGTTTGACACAAATTGGGTGGTGCCGATGGGCCCTAATGTGAATGCTTTCGAGAAGGATTTGGAGGCGTTCGTGAATAGCAAAACAAATGAAACTGAGCCGCTTGACAGGAATGTGGTATGCTTGTCTGCCGGCACGGCTGCAGTTCATCTCGCTCTCTTGGCTTGCGGAGTGGGTCCCGGTGACGAGGTTTGTGTACAGTCTTTCACATTCTGCGCATCTTCTCATCCGATAACCTATCTCGGCGCAAAACCGGTGTTTATCGGTTCGGAGCCGGAGACGTGGAATATGGATCCTGCGCTTCTTGAGAAGGCAATCATTGACAGAAAAGAAAAAACGGGCAAATATCCGAAGGCGATTGTCCCGGTGGCTCTCTATGGCATGCCGTACAAGATTGACGAGATCATGGCTATTGCCGACAAATACGGCATTCCGATTGTCGAGGATGCAGCTGAGGGCATGGGTTCGCGCTTCAACGGCCAGGTTCTCGGAACTTTCGGCAAATACGGCGTGCTGTCGTTCAACGGCAACAAGATGATCACGACTTCCGGCGGCGGCGCTCTTGTCTGCCGCAATGCAGAAGACGCCAATGAGGTCATGTGGTATGCGACACAGGCTCGTGACGCCTATCCTTACTACCAGCACACTGCCATCGGCTACAACTACCGAATGTCCAATGTTTGCGCAGGTATCGGTCGCGGCCAGATGACTGTCCTCGATGCCCACATCGCTCACCATCGTCATGTGCAGAAGCTTTACGAGGAACTGCTGGCCGATGTTCCGGGCGTACATATTCATAAGCAGCCTGAGGATCCGCGTTATGATGCGAATTTCTGGCTCTGTGCAGCGACATTGGACCCTTCCGTTCACGTTCAAGGTCAGGAAAATGCCTACAAGGAGGTGATCAAGACCGCAGTGGGCGGAGCTGCAGGTGTGATTCACGCCGTAGATTGTGCGACGACCGATTGTCAGCCGAACGAAAATGTGGAAGCTCTCCGCGTGTTCATGCTCGCCAAGAAAATCGAGTGCCGTCCTGTCTGGAAGCCAATGCACAAGCAACCGGTTTACACAGGCGCCACAGCCTACACCAACGACGTGGAAACCGCTCTCTTCAAGATAGGCTTCTGTCTCCCTGCAGGTCCATACGTAACCGACGATGATGTCCGCTACATTGTAGATTGTATCAAAGAGGCGATTCGGTAGGGGATGTAACGGCTCAGAGTCCTGCAGACAGTTTCGATTTACCGTAGAATGTATCCAGATGGTCATAGGCTATCTGGATATATCCGTTTTTGAAGAGTTTGTTCTTGCGTTCCGACCACGTTTAGGCTATCGGCTTTAGGCATGGGCGCTTAACTTCGGCCCGTCAGGCAGAGTGGGAACCCTCTCGATGTACCGTGGTGTCATGCGTCCATATCCTCACCCACGATCTACGGAAGCCCTTGAGGGCTTCGCCGCTTATCGCGGCTGTCAGGCCGGGTGCAACTATGCGGAGGCGTTCGAGAAGGACGGTTATTCGGGCTGGAGCAAATGGCTGAAGAAGAACGGGATAACTGAGTGCGCATGCAATGCCCATGCCCGTCGGGAGTTCGAGGAGTCGAAAGCGGAGGACCCGTTGCCGTCGAGGGTCGGATTGGGGTTCTACACGTTGTTGAACATGGTTGAGCGGTATATCAAGGCTGAGGGGTTGACCGGAAAGCGCAAAAAGGACATCCGGATGGGGCTGGAGAAGCCGATATGGACGGCCTTCGTGTCGTGGGCGACAGCCGAATATGACCGGCATCCGAAGGGAAGCGCGATATCTGGAGCGCTGGGCTATCTGCTGAAACGGAGAAAGGAGCTGATGGCGTATCTGAAGATCCCGATGATGCCGATAGACAACAACGCGTGTGAGCGCGGGTTCAAGCCTCTGGTGAAGGGCAGGAAGACATCCCTGTTCTTCCAGAACCTCATGGGCGCATGGCGCGCGTCGATGATGTACGGCTTCTTTGAGACGTGCGCGATGAATCACCTGAATCCTCAGCAGTGGTTGACGTATGTGCTGAACAACATCAAGACCACGCCGGAAGACCAGTTGCCGAACCTGCTGCCGCAGAACTTTGACAAGAGTCTTCTGAAACTTGTCTAACTGAACAAAAGAAAAACGAATCAGAAAAATACGGCGAAAGCCTTAAAGGATAGACTGTGCCACGCAGCCTGGGTGTTGCTTTGTCAATATGGGTGTGCGGGGACGGTTACTGAACAGGAACATGGAAAAGAAAAATTTGTTTAGGACTATTACTGAAAACTATCAGCAGAGTGTCATAGAACCCATTAACCCATTTACGGTTGATAATCCTGACGCACTGGTGTATAACGGTAGGTCGCTGACAGGTCTTTATATACCTTTGAAGAAGGAACTGGATAATCCAGACCTTCTTCTGAGGCGTCTGTTCTTGTCAAGGCTCTCAATGAGCAAAGCTGTAAGTACACTTCTGATATTGTCAGAAGATAGCAATCATAGCTTTGACAATATGCCAGAGGTAAAAGGGGCTTTTGATGCTATACATAACTATGAGAACGACCGTGACTTGATGAATTATCTGAGAGATGATATTCACCAAAGGACACCGATACGTCCGGCTATTAGAAGACAGCGGATGAGACGCTTTTGGGGCACTATTGACTTCATAGAAAAGCATGGTATTGTACAAAATGTATTTGGAGGCCAAGATGAACGGATGGTGCTGACAGTGAAGAGTTGGAGTAATCCGGACAAAGCAAGAAGTTCGAAAGCGGCTGATTATGTGCATCCTTATCTTGTTTCTTCAAAAAGACGTACTAAGCAGTCGTTCAAGGAAGGCTATGAAGACCTGATGACAGTGACGACAATGTTCAACTATTCGATGTCTGATGGCATATTGAAGAAGAATGCAGAGGCTGATGATACGTTTATGTATCTGAATTCTGAGGGTATTGAGGAGGTGATGAAGAATGAAATGAATCTGCGTACGATGGTGTTTCTGGGTTATCTGCCTGGAAGGATTGGAGTTGATGATGACCTCACGGAGCTACGTGACCATTATTATAGGTTTATGAAGGAGAAAAAATATCTGTAGTCTATGGGTAAGGGTAATAAGAAATTGGCTGACTCCGCTGCTTTACAGTTGCTGACCTTGTGCAACGGTAATGCACCTCTGATGGCAAAGGCTCAGATAGTTCAACAGGAGTTTAACAAAGTGAGAACAGTGGATAAACTTGTAAAGAACCAGTCGCAGTTGATGCTTAACAAGGTGTTGCATTCAACGAGAGCAATGGATACGGGTATGAGAACATTACTTGAACTATATGGAGCTATGCCCGCTAATCAATACTCGATGGGCGCATATCTTGTTCAGTTGCGGAAGGGAAAGGATGGAGGATTCGGACGTCTGAATGGTGAGTTGTCGAAAAGGATACAGACTACCGTAGTTGACAAGAGGAATAGATTTCTCCATGCTGCCGGCCAGTACCCTACAAAGAGCGAGGCGGAGCAGATAATTGGTGATGTGGAGAGCTATCTTCAGACGATATTGAATTTGGCATAGTAGTGAGTTTTGATTGATATTAACTCAAGTTTCGCAAGTGAAAAATAATTGA
>UMCV01001989.1_pt1 | contig 12407 bp, 10 predicted proteins | sample 1964311 | NCBI WGS metagenome assembly UMCV01 (sample SAMEA4835976, study PRJEB28245) | human gut metagenome | biome: gut microbiome; material: fecal sample | place: Denmark | collected 2008 | reverse complement strand
TAGTTCAAATTACTTGAACCCTAAACTAATTTAAAAAGCCCATTTATTTTACCATTTCAATAAGTCGACGATTTATTTTTAGTATAATTCCAAATAACTTTATAGTTACCACTATTCCAGTTATCTTCCCAAGTTTTTGGTTTAGATTTTGCTTCACAATATATCGTCAAATCATAACCACTAGAAAATAAATAATATCCAATACTTGCTACACTACTTGGAATTTTGATACTTGCTAAACTAGTACATCCATGGAATGCAAAACCACCTATACTTGTAACACTATTTGGAATTACTATACTTGTTAAGCCACTACATCCATAAAATGCAGATTCTCCTATACTTGTTACACTATCTGGAATTACTATATTTGTTAAACCACTACATCCATGGAATGCAAAACCACCTATACTTGTTACACTGCTTGGAATTTCGATATTTATTAAACTAGTACAAGATTCGAATGCATTGTTACAGATACTTGTAACACTATTTGGAATATAAAATGATGTATCTGGCTTTCCTATTGCATATTGAATTAAGCTTTTTTTGTCATGGCTATATAAGTTTCCTTCTATTGAAGTAAAGTATTTATTATTACTATCTACATTTATACTTGTCAAATTGATACAATTGCCGAATACATCACTTGCTACGCTTGTTACACCACTGTAATTGCCGAATACATATTTTCCTATTCTTGTTACACTACTTGGAATTTCAATACTTGTTAAACTAGTACATCCTTTGAATGCATAGCATTCTATACTTGTTACACTATTTGGAATTTCAATACTTTTTAAATTAATACATCCTGCAAATGCATAATAAGATATACCTGTTACACTATTTGGAATTTCAATAATTTTTAAATTAGTACATCCTGCAAATGCACTATTCCCTATATAAGTAACATTGCTTGGAATTTCAAATAATGTATCTGACTTTCCTATCGCGTATTGAATTAAGATTTTTTCATTATGCCTATTACTATATAAATCTCCATTTATTGAAACATAGTTTTTATTATTACTATCTACATTTATGCTTGTTAAGCTAGTACATTCATATAATGCAAGAGTATCAATAAATGTAATAGTACTTGAAATTTCAATATTCTTTAAACTAGTACAAAAAGCAAATGCAAATTCATCAATACATTTCACACCATCTTGAATTTTTATGTTGGTCACATTACTAAACCCACAAAATTGGTAATTTCCTATTTTAGTTACTATATTAGGTATTACTATTTCTGTTACTTCTTCATATTCATTATTGTTATTCTTTATATAAAAGTGATTTGCATAAAACATCGGATTTGAATCATCATCATAAAAAGTTATATTACACCAGTCTTCTATTGTTCCATCATAATATACATTATCTAAATTCTCACATCCGTAAAAAGCATCTTCATCAATATTTTTAACACTTTTTGAAATTTCTAAATTTTTTAAATTTGAACATCCTTTAAACGCATTTGCATTTATATTGGTAATATAATTAGGAATTTTAAAGTCTTTTAACTCTAATTTTTTATCATTTTTTACTTTTTTCAATTCATACTCATTATTACTTAATTTTCCTAAAATACATAAATCTATTATATCGATATTTTGCATTGTTTTATACCTCCCTTAAAACTATATTTTCTTCTCATCAATCAATTTTTGTTATAACTTAATTTTATCATTTGAAGAACACTTTTACAATACTTTTCTCGTTATATAACAAAATTGAGAATATTTAACTTGACATTTATACAAAGTTAGTTTTGTAACATAGTGAGAATTAACCATTTTTGCAAATCTTTCAATCATATATTTCTTTTTTTAATCTATTTATAAAATCTTCTTCGTTTTTTATCTGTTCGTTTTTGTCATTTCCAACAACCAAATAAGATATACCAAATTTCGAATTGATATTACTACTAAAAACATTATCAATCATCTTTTTAGACTGATTAGGGTTATTCTTTGTTGGATATATTAAAGTCGTAAATTTGACATTAAAACCATTGGAATAATAGTACGCAAAATAGGTGTGAATTTGTTGCAAATCTGCCCTATCAACATCATTACCATTAGTATTGAAATCCATTTTCTTAAATTTAGCATCAATAATTACAATATCATTATTTTTTTTCATAATAATATCAGGCATAAATTTTCGGCCAAAGAATAAAGATGGATATATCGGTATTTCTTCTTGATAAAATACTTCCCAATCTAAAAAATGAATTTTTATTAATTGATAAAGATATAGTTCCCACAAATCAGCAATATCTATTAGCCAACCCCTTGCTATTTTTTTATCTTGTTCTGGCGTTGGTAAAAATCCTTTGTGTAAAATAAGCATTTCAGCATAAGATAGAACTCTTTTATATGGTGAATACATTTGGTTATTTAACACAGCTGACTTTTTAGCCTTTTCTATAGTCAAATTGTTAAAATAATTTTTGTTTAATTCATCTTTAATATCACAAAATGATTGATTTAGATCTTTAAACGATGAAGTAATATATTTCTTGTTACAAAGAGAAAAAGCCTTATAAATCGTATTTAAAATATCTTTATTGTATTCTCTTGTTCGATGCTTATAGTTAATACCCTTATAATTGTTTTTATAATTTTTTATGTATTGATTTAAATCAATTTGACCTTTAATGTAAAAATTAGTTTCACTTGTAGTTTTATATTCCTTCGGAAAGCCCATAACATTCGCCCTTTTTAATGAGGTTAAAAATAAATATTGGATGAGTAAAGACAATTCGTCATTTTTGTCATCATTGTTAAACATTAACGAATTGTCAAAATACAAACCATTTGAATAATCTAGTAATCTTTTTTCAAAGAACTTGCCATATCCAGAATTAATCCTAATAGCTATACCATCAACTATTAAATTACCAATATACTTACCAGTTAAGACCTTAAATTCATTATTGTTAACCTTTATTTCGTATATAAGTTCATCATTTTGATTATTTTTATTTACTGTATTTTTTTCTAGTTTAGAATCTAGAAGAACAATGTCAAATTTATCTTTATTATTTAAATCACTTTTATAAAGACAAGTAATACTTTTTATTTTTTTTAAAGATTTAATTACATCATCACTTTTATTTTCATTAAAATGGTCTAAATCAAAAGGTGCATTAATTCCAATTTCTATTTCATTTTTCATAATTAGTGCTTACCCAAAAAAATAGTTCTTGCATTCTCTATGGCAGTGTTTAAATCTGCTTCTGTTAATGAAGTTCTTAAATATTCAATAAGAGTAGGCTCTAAATTTTCATTCCATAACGCTACTTTCCCCTCATTTATTATTCCTTTTCTGCTAAAATAGACATCTGAAATCCTCATAAAAATAGCATGTCCTATTTCAAAAGCTCTACCTAAATTTAAAGGCGTAATTTTCACTATATCATTATTTTTATAGTTGCATCCAGTAATAAAATAATTTAAGTTAACACATGATTTAATATAATTATCTCTATTCTCTTTACTTACATCTTTCTCATTTAAGAAATTTCTTATAACATTTTCATCAAAATCTTTTCTCACCCAAACAAACCTTCTTCTTAATGCAAGGTCAAATGAGTCTATACTTTTATCGACATCGTTCATCATACCAATAAAATGAATGTTTTTAGGAATTCCAAATAGCACTTCGCCGTTACGTTTGTTTCTATGAAATATTAATTTTTCAATAGATTCCTTTTTATCCTTGTCATTGGATTTTTCAGCATCTTCATACAATTTTTGTATTACTTTCGATAATGGTGTTGCCAATAAATTCTTATCCTCTTCATTTATATCCCAACGGTAATCATTTTCAAGAAGCGACAAAGTTTCTCCAAAAACACTAGATAAATTAGCTCTATTTATTTCATCAACTATAAAATAATACTTTTTATCCGGATTATCTCTTGCTTGAATACAGTAATCTTTAAAACACCCATTAACGACATCGAACTTAAGATTCCCACTTGAATCTATTCCGACTGGTTTAATTCCTTCAATGAAATCTTCATATGTAAAACCCGGATGGAATTGAACAAATTTGTATTCAACATCTTTGTTTCCTTCAAGAGCCTTCTTTACATTATATGTTTTTGAAGTTCCAGGTGCACCGTAAAATATAATATTTTTCTTTTCTTCAGATGTAATTAGCTCCCTATCTTTGTCATTAGTCAATTCCCACAAACATTTTTGAATTCTAGCCAAAGTATCAATTGTTGGACTTTCTACTTTAAGTATTTCAAGAATTTTTTCAACAATTGATTTATTCATTTCTAAATTTTGAGCTGGTGTGTCATAAGATTTTTTTCTAATTTCATCAAACAAATCTTTTTTACCATGTTCTTCATCAATTAATTTAATTTCCGCAATCTTGTTAATTTTATAAATGAAAACTAATTTGTTATTGTAATCGTATGTTTTGTTATTTTCTCTTTCTTCATCAGTTAAAGTCTCAGTCCATGCATTAAAAATTACAATTTTCTCAATAAAACTAGGACTCCCAAAGTGTTGTGTTAAATTATCTTCGTCATTAAGATATTTAATTAAATCATCAAAAGTATATTGTTGAATTAATTTTTTAAGATATTCTAACAATTTTTTAAAAAATTCAGTTCGTTTTTCTTCACTTTCAAGAACTACATTACCAAATTTTCCATCAGAGGTTTTCTTCGTGTTATGCCAAATTTCATTTGGTTTAACCCCCTCAATCCATAAAACCAATTTTCCAGAAACCATTGATCCGAAGTTTCCAACACCGTTCGATTGCCTTTCTAGAAAATGTGCAAGAGAATAATAATTCTCATTATTTTCAAAATTTTCTTTTATTGAATTATAATCATACCCAGTTAAAGTACCGTCCAATATTTTATTTCTATAATATTTCCAATTTTCAATTTCGCTTTTTATTTCATCGATATCAAAAGCTGAATTAGCATAATATCGTTCATAATAGTCTTTAAATTCCTTAGTCGTCATTTTCATAATAATTCCTCCTACTCTATACCTAACGCTTTAATCGTTTGTAATTATTATAACAATTTGTCACAAAAAAAGCAAATGTTTATAGAATAATCTGTCAAAAATCTGTTCGTGTATACTAGATTGTGTACATGGACATTGTTCTTTTTGATAGCACTCAATACTTTATGGAAAAATTAGAAACTCATAGAAAAGATTCTATCCTTGAGCCTAAAATCGAGAAGGAAAAGAAATCTTATTCTACTGCTTGGAATCATCCTTGGAGAAAAGCTTTCTATGAAAATTATTTAAAATATTATCGCCTAATCAACAAAATAATTATGCTTATAATTATGAATGATTTTGTAAAATTGCAAAGATATTGACAGATAAAAATAGTGCTATTATTAACTATAACTCTATAAACATCGCTTATAAAATTTTTGTTGATTAAACTTAAGATTATTCTACTATTTGTCCAAAATACGTAGGCATTACTTCTACTAAAAAATAGTGATAACATTAGAGTGGCTAAACATAATTAATATACAAAAGATGGTGATAAATTTGAATCACCATCTTTTTAAATTATTTTGAGATATTTAATAAAATATTTTGAGATAAACTATAAACTATTTTAAGATAATTTCATTTTTTATCTCAAAATCTTAAAATTTTTTATAGAACCAAAATTTTTGCGTACAGTTAGTGAAAAATGCGCACACCTATAAATTGAAATTTGAATTACTTTTATGTCAAAGTAGAGGTGTTTTGATACAATTTTAGCAACCCTACTTGCAATCGTGTAAATTTTTAGCACCTTTTTTTCACTTTAAAGTTATCGTAATAGTAACTTCTTCTTCGCTCAGAATTGCTATCAATTCAGTTTTAGATAAATTAATATGTCCTAGTTTAGTATATGACCAGGTATTAGAACAATAAAATATTACAATTTGATTAGATTAATACAAACATATATCACCAGCTGTTGTGGTTAATGTTTCATCATTTGATGTTATAGTTTTACCTAATGAACCAACTTGTTCAAAACCACCATACATACTCATGTTTATAGTTAACCCATCCTTAGCAAGTTCTTTTAAAGCTTTTACTGAATCGTTATCTAATCAAAAAACATCTAATTTAGTATTATCAATTTTAAGTTCAATTTTTTAATTCATATATGGATCATCTTCTAGTTCAGTAGTGGTTTGATTAGAATCTGATGGATTAGTTATTGTTGTACTAGGTTCATCAGTAGTTGGTTGAGTTTCCTTATCATTACCCCATGAAGTAAGAAAAAATAACATTATTAAATAAAAATAGTTAAACTTTTAATCTTATAATTTAATCTCCTCATCATTTTGATATGTTCTTCACTTTTCTTGCTATCATTCGACCAGCAGTTTTTCCATTAGTCCAATACTCACCATCCATGTTATCATCTTTTATATCAAGTTTTGCAGTTCCCCATTTATCAGGGTTTTTCTCTCTATTATCTTTTGATGGTTCTGTTTTATATACATAGTATAATGAAGTGTTTTCATGGCTTTTCAATAAAGTGGCTGCTATAGAATAACTTTTAATTTCATCAGTGTCCATATTTACTTGAATATCAAATAAATCTTGTTTAATTATTAGTACACAGTTTTTTTCGCCTGCATCATAGCCATTGCCTGCATCATAAATAATATTACAATCCCATTTTCCATTTAAATTTTTCTTTTTAAAAAAATTCAAAAATTTTATTTTCCACAAAAATTTGCAATATAGTACAACTAATATTTCTGCAGCGGATGCTACAGTAGTAACCACTTTAAGTGGAATAATATTGCTATTTAAATAAGATAGCACACAAACAATTATGAACAAGGAGCACGTCACATAAATAGATATCTTAATTAGTTTTTTTGTCATATGATTCCCTCACATAAGCATATATTTTTTTAATAAAACTTTTGTATATGTCTGCGTTATTATTTTGATTATCAAATATTTTTAGGCACTCATTGCTTTCTTTAAAAGAGCATATATTATCACAATTGTTTAATAAATATTCAGTTATTTTTAAAACCATATCACTCATTGAGTTTCCACTAAAGTAAAAATTTGGAACATTATATATTATGCATTCAAGGCCATATGATGAAACTTTTTTAGCATCTAAATAGCCTTCATCTTCCATATCATGTTTGATGTTTTTCAAAATCCTGACTATTTTTTTGTAGTAATAATTTGTGTTGTTGTTTTTAGTTATACTATTATCATGACTTTGTTCTGGATAATTTATTATTTCACTTCCGTCATTACATTTAATTAATACTCCTTTAACATAATTTGTTTCATCACAATAATAATCTTTCGAATAGTCTCTAAATCTCAAAGATGGTACTATATCTATATCTTTTCTGCTGGAATCATTTCCAACAAAATCAATGCACTTATTATGATTGATAGCATTATATTCATAATATGAATTAATAAAATTTAATAACTCATTTTTAAACTTAGTTATACTAAAAGAACTCGTAGTAAAACCATAATTAGCTCCGGATTTCCCAATTGGATATTTACCTCTAAATGTTGATTCACAAATCATAGCAATATCTATATCGCTATCTTGTCTTACACAAGTGCTGTTACCAAATGACCCCTGAAGTAAAACAGTAAAGGTTAATCCCTCTTTTGAAATATGAAAACCATAATCTAATTCATCATCTGTAGATTCATATTTTATTTTAGTTACAGTAAAACCATAATCTTGAATTATCTTTTCAAACACTCTTATTGAACTCTCACACTGTTTTTTTTCTGTCTCACTGAGAGGCTTCGAATATTTTAGCAATTGTTCGTTAGTATATTTCATCTTATTTACCTCTTATTTTCTCAAACTCTTATAAAGCTCTTTAGCCATTTGTTCCATAACATTCTTATAAAACTCCGGATCATTAAATAATTTCTTAAATGATTCGTTGTTTTCAAGATAGCATCTTGTAACAATTTCCTGGAACTTTTCTGGGAATAAACTCTTAACAAACATTTCAGGATTGTTATTTTTAGCAAGTTTCTTATACTTAGATACGTCATCATCATTCATGAACATATTGAATATTCCTTCAATAATGACTCTGTCACCATCAGTAAAGTTACCGCTATATTTTTCATTCACTTTATCAACAATTGATTCAAGAGTGTCTTTCTTCTTATCAGGTTTTTTGACATCACCTGCTCCAGAAGGTTTTACATCTACGCTTTGTTTATCAAGCTTAATTTGACCTGTAAATGATTCTTTTAATTGAGCGTATTCGAGTTTTATCTTGTCATCAATATTGATAAATTCTTTCTTATTCTTTGGAAGAAGCATTATCAAATGTGATGTGAATTGATATTCTTTAAATAGCTCTTCATCATGAATTCTAATAAGTTGTGTTATGTATGAATAATTCTTATTAAACTTTCTTACATAATCTCTAAACTTATATCTCTCATTTTCATCTAAATCATTGTATCTATCTACAACAGGTTTTAATAAACTAGTAAGCTTTCCTACACCAGTATTATCTTGTTTCTTTCCAGCTTGTGATTCCATAAGTTTATTAAACTTGTCTACATCATCAGAGTTATATAACATAAACTCTTTTAGTCTAGCTCTTAAGTCATATACTTTGTTATAATCAGTATCACCTACAAGAGCTATACCTTCATAGAAAGGTTGGAATGATGATTTGATATCATCAGCTTTGTTTTCAAAATCTAAAACAAATGTATCTGTTTTGTATGCTGCTGTTCTATTCAATCTTGATAATGTCTGAACAGCATTAACACCTTTTAATCTCTTATCAACATACATTGAATGAAGCAATGGTTCATCGAATCCAGTTTGATATTTATTTGCAACAACTAAGATATTATATCTATCACTTCTGAATTCTTTTCTGAACTTCTTATCAGTATTAACAGGTTTACCATCAACACCAATATTCATATTTGCTTCTGTGTATTCAATGTTAGGTTCGTCATCAAACTTAACTGTGCCAGAGAATGCAACTAGTACATTACATCCTTTGGCCTTTTCAGAATTAGCTTTAATCCAATCTTTTATTGCATGATAATATCTAACTGCATTATGACGTGAGTCAGCTATAATCATAGCTTTTCCTTTACCATTAATCTTGAACTTACCATTCTCAGTAAAGTTAGTCATAATCATATCTGTCTTTTGATTAATAGTAAAACCATGTTCTTTATAATATCTAACAAGAACTTTGAATGCTTGTCCTTCAACAAGTTCAGGATTATCTTCAGATACTTTAACTAACTTAAATGCTTCTTGGATAGTTGTATAATCTTGAAGTACATCTAAAATAAATCCTTCTTCAATAGCTTGTCTCATTGAATAGATATGGAATGGTTCCTTCTTTCCATTAATTAGATTAACAGTGCCAAAAGTCTCTAATGTCTTATTCTTAGGTGTTGCAGTAAAAGCAAAGAATGATTGATTCATATGTTTTCCTTGAGAAAGGATTTCATCTAAGATATCTCCTTCACTTACTTCATCTACGCCTTCTTCTTCAGCATATTCTTTTAATGCTAACTTCTTATCGATAAGTGCTCTTCTTAAAGTTTTAGCACTTTCACCGCTTTGACCTTGATGAGCTTCATCAACAATAATAGCAAAGTTTCTGCCATCTAAAAAATCAAAGTCTTTATATGCATATAAGAACTTTTGAATAGTACAAATAATGATTCTCTTCTTATCATTAATCGCTTCAACAAGACCTTTCGAGTGCTTCTTTTCATCAATAGCATCTACTAGTCCAGGGATGTGGTCAAATGAATTAATTGTGTCTTGTAATTGTGAATCTAATACAACTCTGTTTGTTACAACGATAATTGAATTAAAGATTGGTTCATTATTGTCGTTATGTAAAGACGCAAGTCTATATGCTATCCATGCGATAGAGTTTGACTTACCACTACCAGCAGAATGTTCGATTAAATAATTGGTTCCAGCGCCTTTTACTTTAACGTCAGCTAAGACTTTCTTAACGACATCGTATTGATGGTAACGTGGGAATATAACTTTTTTATTAGTTCTAGTCTTAGTTTGACCATCAACTTCATATTCTTCTTTTTCTTCAACATAACAAACAAATCTATGAATCAAATCAACAAACGAATCCTTAGTTAATACTTCTTCCCATAGATAACTCGTTGAATATCCATTTTCATTTGCTGGATTCCCTTTTCCACCAACTTGACCAGCTCCATTAGATCCTTGATTAAAAGGTAAGAACCTTGTAGATGTTCCTTTAAGTTCTGTAGTCATCCAACATTCGTATAAGTCAACTGCAAAATAAACTAAAAATCTGTGATTAAACTTAAAGCAGAATTCTTTAGGGTCTCTGTCATTCTTATATTGATTAATGGCACATTCATAGTCTTGACCTTTTAACTGGTTTTTTAACTCTAATGCTACAAGAGGAATGCCATTAAGTGTTAAAACCATATCGATTGTATTATGGTTAAATGGTGAATAAGCAAATTGACGAGTAACGCCTAAAATATTTTCATTATATAAATCTATGCTCTTTTGATTAAGTTCAGATTCAGGCTTGAAATAACAAACTTTAAGTTTAATTCCCAAATCTTCAATACCATTTCTTAAAACATGAATTAAGCCACTTCTTGAAATAGTATCTTCAAGTCTTCTATATAATTTGTTAGGTGCATCATCTTTATAATACTTTTTATATCTTGCCCATTCTTTTGGTTGAGTCTTTTCTATAAAGCGAACCAAAACATCAAGATAAATAGCACGTTCTGCATCATAGTTTTCTTTATAAATCCATGTGCCCTGTTCGTCTTGATAAGAAAACTGTTCAAATCCACCTTCATTAATCATGAACGCTTCAATATCGTGTTCAAATCTTTTCTCACTTGTATCCATATTATCTTACCTCCATGTCTGTTATATCTTTTGTAGAAGTAATATCACCGATAGAGTCATAAGTTAGTAAGTATTCAAATTGATTTCCAGCTATATCTTCTAAAAGTAATATAATAGTTCCATCATACTTAAAATCATTAACTTGAATATGAATCCATACTTTTTCTTGATTTTCAACCCACAGATGTTTATCATCACATTCAACCACCTTATTTAAATAATTAATTCCATATATTTTGCAAGGCATAGGTGCAATGTTTTTCATTATAAAACCAATATTTGGACTAGCACTTTTATCTTCTTTTATCTGACCAGATTTATCTAAATCACATGATGTAGCACCAATTGAGTGGCTTTCAACAATAATCATTACTGGTTTATTTTTTAATTTGTTCTCTAAACGAATATCTTTATCAGATTTTTTAATTGTTAGCATTACTCCTAGTAATGTTAGTAATCCACCAATTAGTGCAGCAGACAACGCTGTAACTATTGTTTGTAAACTATGATTAGGTATTTTATATATTAATAGTACTAAAAGTAAAAAGCTTAAAACAAAATCTCCAATTAACAAAAAATTTGAATATGTTGTTGAATCCTTTCTTTTTATCAGCATAAAAGATACGTTGTATACCATTTTAATTAAATAAATACCTGCTAAAATAAAGAAAGCAATTAGCCAATTCATGAACATACAAATAAATGTAAAATCAGCATACCATATTGATAACATTGACATTCCTATTTTTGTAGTTGCTACTTTCTTTTGCTCTTCCGTATAATTTCCTGTAGATTCCATCAATATCTTTGCATTAGTTAAAGCCACTGGACTTATAACTGCTACACATATGGCAGCAACCCAATATCCAGTTAATTTATCTGGAAATATAAAATGAAAAGGTAATATTATCCCCAAAGTTACTATAATAACTATGAAGGTAAACAAAGAACTAATTATCTCTCTTGACATTTTCTTCTTAGCTTTTTCTTTTTTCATTTATCAAGATCCTCCTCTGTTATGCCAAATAATCTTTTAGTTCGATAGTCAATATCGACCAGATTGTAATTAAAGAAATTAAATTTCTCTTTATCTTTTTTATAACAGACCTCAGCTAATCTACAAATCTTCCAACATAAAACTCTTACGTTTACTGTAAATTTTTTATTGATTGCTGTATCATTGCCATTTTCATCTTTTATAATTTGTGCTTCAGATGATCCTGCAATAATATGCGCTCCTTCTTGTCTTTGATATAGTAGTTCAAAATATATAATTCCAAACTTCTTACCATCGATATTAGGATTCCCCTGATGGAGTATTGAGTTTCTTAAAGAATACACTATGTCACCACTTAGATAAGGCATACCAACTCTTATGTGCTCTTCGTCATGTTCATATTGACCTATATATTCATCAAACCATTTAATGTATCTATCACTTGGTTTCAATTCAGGATATATTGCTTTACCAC
>UMCV01030111.1_pt1 | contig 12505 bp, 7 predicted proteins | sample 1964311 | NCBI WGS metagenome assembly UMCV01 (sample SAMEA4835976, study PRJEB28245) | human gut metagenome | biome: gut microbiome; material: fecal sample | place: Denmark | collected 2008 | reverse complement strand
TGGGGGGGGGTATTTCCTTACAATTTTGAGTATGTTTTGTGTTGGCTTTTCTAGTTGGTCAATCAATGATTCACAAAAAATAGGATTAGAGGTCGAAGTTTCTGATGTTATGAATTTTGATTTTTCAAATTCAATTTTTTATGTGATAGGTAGTGAAGAAGGCTTTGATTTTTATAATTTTGATAATAAAAGATATTATACTGATACTACTTTTTCTATAAAAGGAAAATGTCGGCCAGATTTATTAAAAGAAAAGTATGCTTCAATAGATGTAAATGTTATTTTTGGATTAACTTATTCTTATTATACTTTAGAAAATTACGATATTTTTAATTCTAATAATTCTTTATTAGAAGTACCAACAAACTTTAAATGTCAGTTGGAAATTAGTGAAAATCGATTTTTATATAGTAATGAATTATCTTATTATACTACTACATCATTAATTCAAACTTCGTATACTCTTGAAGGAAGTTTGCTTGTATATAGTGATAGTGAGCCATGTCTTTATTCATTGACTAAAGAATATCAAAGTGGAACGAATTATGTGTATTTTGAAATTTTATTTGATTTTATCAATTTAGATCTTAATAATGACACAATATTTCCTCAGTTAACTTTCAATTTCATAACGAATTTGAAAGGAGTGACTAGCTAATGGAAAAAAATAAAAATGTATTATGGTTTTTATTTGTATTTTTAATTTTAACTGGAAGTCTTGTCGGTTTTAGTACTTTTATTATTTTTGGCACGAATCAAACAAATGATGAAATTACCCATAGTGATGAAACAACTACTTTCCATGATGTAAATGTCCATTATGAAACGATTGCAGAAGGAATTGAAACAACGACAGAATATTTTGTTCCTAGTACATATACCATTTCACATGGAGTAACCGATGTTGACGAAAATGGTGATAATTATGGAACACATTCTATGACTGCACCAGTTTATGATGGACAGACAGGAGAATTAACTAATCCTGATCCGATTCAAATTTATTATGATGTGTATAACGGAACTAGAACTGAAATTAAGCGTAGAAGTAATAGTTCAGGACCTGAACAAATTAAAAGTTTTGAATGTAATGTCACAAGTTGGACTCAAGTTAGTGATGAAACGAGTTATTCGGTTGTATGGCAAACAAATGTAACCAAAAGTGATGGAACAGAAGACTATCTTCGATTCCAATGCGATAGTGGCAATACCCAAACACATAGGCAGCAATTTTCAGTAGGAGATGTTTACACATCAGATCAAATTATTTCTCAATCAGCTGAAATTGTAGATGGAGCCTACGTTACAACGACAATTTATCAAAGAATCACAATTTATAAAGTTGAAGAAATTGTTTATGGAAATGTTTCTATTGAAATAGGTTGCGTTCCTATTAATGTTGACTATGCTACATGGGTATATTATCCTCAATATGAAATAAGAATGACTAGAATTACAACCAAAGGAAATGATCCTATTTATTATGATTCAGTGGATACCATTAAAGTAAAAGAAAATAGTATCGTTTCTCCGATAGATTTAAATGTACCCAACTATTTAAACTATGGTTATTATAAAGATATTCAATTTAGTGAATATTTTGATTTTAGTGTGCCTATTACTGGTGAAACAGATATTTATTTAAGATTTATTGAATCCAGTGATTATCTAGCGAGTTCAATTAACAATTTAACTAGTGGAAGTTTATTTTTACATGACCAATATCGAGGTGGAAGTGGTGATGGTTTAAATGTTGGAAGCGACATGACATATCATTTAAATACCAATAGTGTTTTTATTGATAGTGCAACGATTAATGCAGGTACAACACTCAATTTTACTTATGGAAATGATGAATTATACATATCGCCTAATACTGGTAGCATTAGTGAAAATTTGGGAAATCATCGAACTTCGACCGATTATGCCATTGCTCTTGATTATAATGGAGGAAGCACATTAACTTATTGTGGGTATGACCAAGCAAGTATTTATATCATTTTAAATGGTGATTTAATTATCAATGGTACTTTAAATATAGGAGGGGAAGTAGGAGGAAGATCTGCAAGTACATTTTATAGTTACATTATTGGAAAATATGCATTTTTGGATTTACATGGTCATAATATTATCATCAATAATGGTGGCGTTTTAAATAACTATGGATTAATCAAAGACACTGTTGGTGGTGGACAAATCATTGTCAATAGTGGTGGAAAAATTACTTCTACGGTTACCATTGCTGATGCTAGAGGAAGAGATCAATCTGCTGTAGGATTAAGTAAAAGACAAAGTTTATTTACAGAATATAACATTTCTTATCTTCAAGTTCCATGTAAATTTTATAAGGGTGCAATTTTAGAAGGATATTGTAAAATTGATTTTCAAGAATTAGGGATAGTGAATAGCACAATTACTTTTATTGGTAATTCATTTAATAATGCATTATTTAGTTTTAATAATAATTCTTCAAGTATGGATTATGTATTGTATGAACCATATAAAATTGGGGCATTATCAAGTCCAAGTTCCAACACAATATATACAAAAATGTATAATTGCCGGTCTCGATTTATTTTTAATACGAATATACAAGAAGCAGGAAGTTATATTTTAAGCGCAACATTATCAAATCCTTCATATGGGGATATTAATGCAGATTTTGATTTTGCAAGAATCGACTTTCCGATAAGTCCTTTATTTGATTTTATAATTAACAAAGGATACACATTTGAAATTCATAGTAAGATGACTTTTTATCCAGGCAGTAGTTTATATGCTATGAAGGGATCAACAATTCGTTTTAAACCAACAGGATATAAGACTTTTGATAGAGTTAGTGCGACAGGAAATACTTTAGCAATTAGCGGTGAAAGTCGTTATATTGCGGGTGGTTTGATGTCTTATACAACAAATATTCGAGACACTGCTAATTTAAATTTTAGTGGAAATCGGTTTGGAGTGGGAATTTATGCCCAAACGACCTATTGGAATTATGTAAAACCTAATAATATTGTATTAGATGGTAATCTCATTTTTGATAATTCTATTGATACCAGTTATGCTGATGGAAGATATTTTATCAGTGGCAAAATGTCAATTAGTGATGAAGGAATAAATTCTTTAATTGAAAATAGGAATTATATTCAGTCTTATGATGTTAAAGCAGAACTTTATGGTGGCTTCTTTTATAATAATTCAAGCCAAAATTTATCTGGACAATATGAAAAAGCTACAAGTTTTAATTTGAATCCTTTAATCTTAAATGATGTTTCTTATATTTTGGATAGTAATCACAATTTAAAAGGAACATACGATGTAAGCACAGGTATTTTTACAAGTGAAGGCACGATGTATTACTTACATATGGACAATGATTTATACACGGATGGAAGTAGTGGCAGTGACCAAGGAAGTACTATAGATAGAACGATTACGATTAAAGAAATCAGTGAAGCAAATACAGATTATAAAATTATTAAAGATATGGATGGAAATTTATATGTTTATTATTGTGGAATTTATGTTTCAATAATTGATGCTAGATATAATTTTGGGGATGTTTTAACGAATGGTTATAATCTAAACGTCAATCTTAGAAAATTTCATTCTAATAAAGAAAATACGACATATACAAGCAATGTCACTCGGTATAGTTATGATAGTTCTACTCAATCTTATGTAGCTCAAGCGGCAGAAACAGGCGTTAATTTATCTCCTTTATATGATAGTTGTTTAATTTATTATTCAACATCTACAAAGCAATGGACTTTTAGAGGTTTTATAAAGTAAATGAGACTACCGATTTTATTGCCCTACGGTAATTATCTATTTATGTTTTTGAGCTACCTATTTATGCTAATTTTCAATTATATTAGAAATAGTAAGTATCAATATAAAAAATTCAAAGTTTTTATCTTGACTACATTAACGATGATTTTTGGTATTGCTGGAACAGTAATTTTATATAACATTGAAAATCCTTCTTCGCATTTTGCATTTGGAACATCTTTATTTGGAGCAATCATCTTTTTGCCATTCTTTATGTTATTAACGAAACTTTTATATTGGAAAGGAAAATATTTAGATACTTTGCATTTTATTGCACCTTCAATATTAGTTGTTGTTGCTATAATGAGAATCAATTGTACATTAGCAGGATGTTGTCATGGAATAATTAGTGATTTTGGGATTACATATGGAAATATTACTAGATTTCCAGTTCAACCCATGGAAGCATTTTTAGATTTGATGGCTTTTGCTTTATTATTTTTTAATGAAAAAAAAGAAATTGTAAAGGTGAACAACTATGTATTGCTTATCATAGTATATCCCATTATTCGATTGTTTTGTGAATTTTTTAGAGATGAAAGAAAAGTATTTTTAAATCTGAGCACAGGACAAATTTTTTCTATAATTTTGTTTATTTTAGGAATGATTTTGCTTGTTATTACTTGTTTGAATAAAAAAAAGAAAAAAGAGATAGACTTAGAAAAGAAAGCATAAGTAATCTTTTTTAAGTTTATCGCATTTTTAATGTAGTTGAATGATAAATATTTTTATTTATATAAAATAAACAGGAGAACTGTAAAGTTGCTTAATATTGTTTTTTATTGAAAAGGAAGATAAACTTTTAAATAAGGACTTTTGTTACAGTTTTACTCAAAAAATAATTAAAAAATTTAATTTACCAAAATATAAAGATGTCATAGATCCTCAATTTTTGACATATATTTCAAAACCGGGAGCTATTCAATTATTGAAAACATTAAATTATTCCATTGAAGGAATTTATAAATGTGAGGTTACATTTGATGTCAAATTAGAAGAAAATTATGTAGTTTCTGATGGTTATGAAGCTAAAACAACTGGAGAAGGGCGAACAGAATATACAACTGGGCGCTTAAAAATAGATGCAACAACGACCTATACAGAAAAGAAACATCTTGAAACAAAGAAGAGATATTCTCAATGCGTAAAGACATACTTTAAACATTTTTTATTAGATGAAAAAGGTGGATTTAGAAATTCTTCATCATCTGAATTTAGTGATGTTGATCCGGATTATCGTCGTAAAATTTTAGAAGAAATTAGTGATCATGAGTCTTTATATTCTTCTTTAGAAAATTATTCTAAAGAAGAAAAAGAGGTAAAAAAAGAATATGATCAAAAAGTAGCTAGTAATGTTCAAGTTAGTGTCCAAGCAAAGAAAGTAAAAATAACATCTCCTGACATTGAAAAAGTTGATGTTTATGCTAGTTACAATTACTATGCATCAATTTATTATAATGGAAAAGAATATATTTATCATGAATATGATGATCCCAATGAAGATTTCCCATTAAATTTAAACGCTACTAAAATAGTTAAAGCTTCCAAAAAAGTGTACTCTTTTCAAAAAATGCTTGCTTGGATAATGGGGATTCCAACGTTTATTGCTTTAGCTGCCATTTTGATTGTTGCAATATTTGTAAGATTTAAAGGAAATGAACAATTTTTAACTTATATTACCTTTCCTTTTACAATTATTGACGCTGTTGTTGCTATTATCTATTTTGTTTTATTCAATTCTTTTATAAGCACATTAGATGATATCATATTAAGTAGTTCTGGGAGCCATATGCTTAATAGGAAAAGAAATAAAAATAAAACAGCGATGATAGAAATTTTTTATTACTTGGTAGCAATAGGTTCGTTAATTTTAGCCATATTCCAATTAATTTGTGTGGTAGAAGCCTTTAAAATAGCATCGTCATATGCTTAAAAAATATTTTAAATTATTCATAGGAAGCACTCTTTTTTAGAACTCTTTTCTTTGTATTAAAAAAGAGGCAACTAAAACATAATAAAAGATTGCTTAGTGCTTTAAGCAATCTTTTTAAATATTAACTTACAACAATATAAAGATTAAAGGTATTTTCGTTACAATAAGCACTAATAGAAATGGTTGTCGTATCAATCGTTTTTTCGTAAGTGTCTGTATCCGTTTCAGACATCATATAACCAGACATGATTAATTCCATAATGTAGTCAAAACAAATATCATCAGCTTCTTCTGCAGTGGCAAAATCAACATTTAACATTGCTGTGTTCATAAAACTCATAACCATGGCGGTATCCCAGCCATTTTCAGGATAATAGAATGGGATTTCCGCAATTAAACTTTCATCCATCATTTCTAATAAGTCTGTATAGAAATCACCCATTTCTTCCCAAGATGTAGGATTACTAAATGGTTGATAAATATAATTGTCATAAGGAATTTTTGCATTATTAAATTGTGTAACTGTAACATTAATTTCCCATAAGTTACCTGATGTTGTATAATTTAAATTCATTTGATTTTCATTGCAAGATAAAGTTAAAGAGCCATCATCAACTGAGTTTGCATCATCGAGTCCATCAATTCCTTGATTAGGTAAGAAATGATCTAAATAATTGTATAGTCCGTAGCCTGTTTCTAAATAATAATTGAGACCATCAAAAGCAAAGACATCAGCACTTAAATCAAAATGGACTAAAAGATCAGAAACATTTTTGGAAGGATCTTCTTTTCCTAAAGCATTGAAGTATACTGTGTCACCCTCTTTTTCAACAACAAATTCAACAAAGCCATCTTCAGTATTCATATATCCATATTCATCAGTAACTTCATTTTCGGTATGTTGAACATAAATGATGTCTTCATTGACAACAACCTGAAAGGTTTCATCTTCATAAGTTCCTTCAGGGTCAATTTTGGTATAAGTAAAAGCATAATCTTGATTTTTTAATAAATTTAATTTTTCTTGTAAAGCATTGTGATAATCTTCATGAGATTTTACTTTGATTTCTTTTATACCTAAATCTTGTTTAGAGGTAAAATGGCAAGTTAATTCATAACCAATAAGATAAGTTGCATAATCCCCATAATCATAGTAAGCTTCATAAGTTAAAGAATCAATAGCACCATTTTTGTCTACAATAATATCTAATGTTGCAATTTTTCCATAATACAATGTCAATTGTCCATGAATGGCTTCTAATTCTAAATCGGTTAAATCAGCAATGGTATAAGTTGTATCATTGATTTTTTGAATTCTACTTTTGGTTAAATTTTGAAATGGATTGTAATATTGTGTGCTAAAAACAGTCGTTTCTCCATAAAGAAGAACTTCTTCTTCAATAATCGATTGATTATCCATTGAAATGTGTTTTTCACTAACATTTCCCTTCGCATTTTTAAAATAATGTGATTCATTAATTACTTTTTCATCTGTATATTCGTAATTCCAATATTCATCACTACTAATATAGGTTTTCATTTTTGTTTGTTTAACATTCGATTTTACATCCGTTTCTTTATCAATAGAACTTTTTTCAAGTTCAATTTCTAAAGCTAAATCCCCTTTTAATGTCTCTAAAATATGTTGTGGGACATCTTCAATTTGAGGTTGTGATGATGATGAAGTTGTTTTTTGACTGCAGGCAGTTAATAAAATAATTGGCACTAAAAGCAGATATTTTTTAAGTTTTTTTGTCATTTTATCTCCTCTCTTTTTTATTATATTAGTTTTATTATACTGATATGTTTTTCTATAGTCAATAAAAATAAAAAAAGCGTACAAAAACGGAAGTTTTATAATTGTAAGATTGTAATTTTTTAAATATTGCATTCATCTTCAAAAAAAGTTATTATAATTATATATAAAAAAGTTCAATAAAAAGGAAGGATTAAAATGAAAATCAAAAAATCTATCATTCAACGCCTTGGAATTATTGTCGCTTTACTTTCTTCTTTTTACTTGTCTGCTTGTGATTTATTTTCTTCATCTTCAAGTTCTTCCGTTCCTAGTGGAAGTTTAGCGATTACAAATGGTGAAAGTATAACGTTAGCTGTGGATGAAACAGCTCAATTAGAGGTTGAACTTGTTGGCATCAGTGGGACGATTACTTATGAAAGTAATTTTCCAGCCATTGTTAAAGTTGACAATCAAGGTTTAATTACAGCACAACGAGTTGGCACAACACAAATTATTGCATCAATTGGTGGATTAAGTGATTCTATTGAAGTTACAGTGGTTGAAAAAGTATCCGTTGAATCGATTCAACTTTCGATTAACCCTGCAAAAATTCGAGTTGGAGAACAAGCAAATCTTATTGCAACCATCACCCCGCAACAAAATATTACTTTAAATTATGAAATCACTAAAGGAAGTGAACTGATTTCCATTTCAGGCAATCAAGTGACAGCCTTATCTTCTGGGGAAGTCACAATAATTGCTAAATATAATGAAGTTGTTTCTAATGAAGTGCAATTATCGATTTATGCTTTTGAAATTGCGATGACGAATACCATTATACAAGTTGGGGAATATGAACGATTACAAGTTCGTCATCAAAATCATACTGAAGCAACGATTCATGTCGATGAAGAAGATATTATTTTAGTCGAAGAATCAGCTTTTGGTGATTTATTTGTAACTGGCTTAAAAGAAGGAACGGTGCATCTTTATTTAGAAATTATAGACAAAGGAATGGTTTCGAATACTTTAACGATTACAGTTATTGCATCTAATCCTTATGAAAATGTTAATAAAGATGAGTTTTATGCTAATTATACAAGAGCCTCAAGTTATGTAGATGCGATGTATCGAAGTGAATGTCATCTCATGTCTGGAGATATTCAAGAACAAGATCAAGAACCAACTATTTCTAATTATCGGCCTTCTTCTAATGGAATGTTCATTCATAACAGTACGGCAAATTTTTCTTTAGATGGAAATACATATTATGTTTATGATGCCTATGGCAATCTTGCCTTTGAAATTTATAAAGATGCTGCTTATGTTACTTTAGAAGAAGTAGCTGCCTATATTTATGCTTTTGGTGATGTTCCGATTAATTATTATGAAGATCGTCATGATTATCCTCAACCCTATGCTTCAGAATGGGGAAAATATTTACGATTAAATAATAGTTTCTTTTCTGGAGATACTGAAAAATATCCTTATGAACCTGAACTTCCTCGTATCTATGGCATTGATGGAGACTTAAGATATTATGAAGTGGATATTGGGACAACAGGAACGGATTGTGATCCAAGATATCCTGCTGAAATTTATAATGATGGTAATAGAATTACAAGAGGAGCAGCAAGAATTGTTTATTCTCGATATTATGCTGATGGAACACCAATCACAGATTTAAATGATCGATATGTGTTTTATACGTATAATCATTACAATGACTTTCAAGAATATTTAAATTATGAAGGTGGTTGGGGAGAAATGTTTGGTAATATTACTGGTGGAGGACCTATTTCCGATTATGATCCTAATTTTCCGCCAACTCCTTATGTTCCTTCCGTTCGTCAATCATTAGTTGTCTAAGGCTAAAAAAACCGCATTGATTAAAAAATGCGGTTTATTTTTTGATAGAATAAAAATCAATTAAGCCGTTGTGATAGGGAAGTGTAATTTCTCCTTGAATTAATGGCAAAGCATAATGAATGAACTTTTCATTTAAATCACAATCATCTTGAATCCAAGAAGAAGGAATATAAGATACTTGATTGGCAATCTGTTCAATCGGAATACATGCATAAGTGATTTGATAAGGTTGTTGATTCACTCTTTTAAAAGCAATCATTTCCCCAGTGTGACCATTTAAAATCAATTGAACAGCTTGAACTCCTGCTTGATAGGCTTCGGTGACATCCGTTTTTGAAAGAAAATGACTCGCACAACGTTGACAAAGATTTAATTCAATAGCTCGTACAGGAAGATTTAATTCTTTTTTTACAAGGTGGGATAAAACTTTTGCGACTCCGCCAAGTTGCAGATGTCCAAAGACATCATTATCTTCAAAATAAGCAGATTGCTCCATGACATATTTTCCTGTTTTATCTTTAATGCCTTCTGAAACACAAATGAGAACTTGTTGTTGTTTTTGATAAAGTTGTTGTACTTTTTTTAAAAAACTTTTTTCATCAAAAGCAACTTCAGGAAGATAAATTAAATCTGGTCCTGCTTGGTTTAAACAAGCTAATTTGCTTCCGGCCGTTAACCAACCCGAATCTCTTCCCATGATTTCAACAATATTTACTCTTCCTCTTTGATAACATGAAATATCAAAATGTATTTCTTGAATGGTATTGGCAATATATTTAATGGCACTACCATACCCTGGAGCATGATCAGTAATGACAAGGTCATTATCAATGGTTTTAGGAATTCCTAAAACCAAACAAGGATAATTCACTTTTTTAAAAAATTGATTCAATTTTAATACGGTATCCATAGAATCATTTCCGCCAATATATAAAAAATAATGAATTTGATACTTTTGAAATTGTTGTAATAATTGATGATAAAGGGGATGAGATAAATCTTGTGGTAAACAACGCCTTACACTTCCTAAAGCGGCACTAGGTGTATAATATAATTTTTCTAAATCAGAAGGATTGATTTTTTTTAAATTGATTATTTGGTCATTGAATAAACCATCGATTCCATGCATGGAGCCATAAATTTGATGCACTGTTTTTTGTTTCCATGCTTCTTGGATAACTCCTAATAAAGAGGCGTTGATCACTGCAGTTGGACCACCGGATTGAGCAACTAATAGATTTTTTTCCATAGATATCCTCCCCAAATATAAGATAGTTTTATTATAACGAAATTAAAAATAAAATCCTATACTTAATAAAAATTTTGTCGAATCAAAGACTATTTTAATTCTATAAATTATGATAAAATAAAAATGAATTAAAGCAGGTGAAAAAAATGAAAAAAATTAAAGTTCTCATTCAAGATAAAAACACATTAAAGTTAATTGAACCAGGTGAAACAGGTGATTTAATTGATTTAACAGAAATTTATCAATTGGACACAACCGCTTTAGAAAAAGCGATTCAAGAGGGAAAAGATCAACTTTATCAACAAAAGTTAGCTGATTATAAAAAGATTTTACAAAGTGAATATGTTGCAGAAGTTAACCAATTAAAAAATGAAATTGAAAAAATCAATGAAAAAGCAAAACAAGATTTATTCAATCAAAAATCACAACTTAGTCATGAAGCTTTTGTAAAACAAACTGAACTTGAAAACAATTACAAAGCACAATACCAACAATTACAGGCTAAATATCAATCTTTAGAAAACATACAACAAACAAACCTTCAAAATAAAGAATATGAAGTAAAACAATTATTTCAAGATCAAATTCATACTCTTCAACAACAATTATCAGAAGAAAAGAATAAGTTAGTTTTAGAACAAAATAAATTAAAAACGGAAAAATTAGAATTAGAACAAACTTTAAAAGAAAAGTATGAAAAGCAATTAGCAGAAAGTCAAAAAATGGTGGAAGAATTACGTCGTTATAAATCCACTTTAAATGTAAAACGAATTGGAGAAGATTTGGAAACTTGGTGTGATAATGTGGTGCAATCCTATATGCAAAATGGATTATTGAATTGTACGTGGACCAAAGATAATCGTGTTGTAAAAGAAGAAAATGAATATAAAGGGACCAAAGCGGACTACATTTTTAGAATTTATTTAAATGAAAAACATCAAGAAGAATTAACATCAATTTGTTTGGATATGAAAAGTGAAAATCCCGATTCTGTAAATAAAAAGAAAAATGCGGATTATTATGCAACATTAGATAAAAATAGAAACAAAAAGGGCTGTAAATATGCTTTACTTGTCAGTGAATTAGAAATGGATCAAGCTAATGATTTATCAATTTATAAAGTACAAGAATATGAAAACATGTATGTAGTTCGTCCTTCTTATTTAATGGTCTTTCTCAATATGGTTACTTCATTAACAACAAGATTTGCTACTTTATTAACAGCAAAACAACAAGAAGAATTAAAGTTAAAAGATCAATTAGAAATTGTTCAATTATTTGAAGATATCAAAAATACATATTTGGATAAACCTTTAGAACAATTAAAAAAACAAGTTGAAAACATTCAAAAATATGCACAAACAATTAAAGATACAGCTAGTAAAATTGAAGATTCTTGTGATACCATTTATCGAAATTATATTAATCAAATCACAGAAAAAATTAATAAATTTGACATTAAATTAGAAAAATCGGTTTTAAAAAAAGTGCCTGTTAGCGAATAAAAAAGATGAAAACAAAAAAAATACAACGAATGATTCAAAATGCTTTGCTTTTGGCATTACTTATCCTATTTACTTTGATTAAATTTCCATTGGGAGCTATTTCTTTTACCATGCAATTATTCATTGTCTTTTTAATCGTACAATTAACTCCTTTTTTAGATGCATTAAGCATTTTATTCACTTATCTTTTGATGGGCCTTATTGGCATTCCTGTTTTTAGTATGGGAGGAGGACTCAGTTATATTTATCAACCATCTTTTGGTTTTATGATAGGATTTATTGTTCTTTGTCCCTTTGTAAAACTTATGGATTCAATCTTGCTCAAAACGAAAATGAATGCTTATTTCCGTGTTTTTATTGGAAATTTTGTAGGATTACTT
>UMCV01009656.1_pt1 | contig 12530 bp, 20 predicted proteins | sample 1964311 | NCBI WGS metagenome assembly UMCV01 (sample SAMEA4835976, study PRJEB28245) | human gut metagenome | biome: gut microbiome; material: fecal sample | place: Denmark | collected 2008 | reverse complement strand
ACGTCCACAGCATCCACAACAGCTCGGCCGCCAGCAACTTCACCTTTGGCGGGAGACGCCGGGAACCGAACGCCCTATTCGCTATGATGGTGGAGATGATGGAGCGATACGGATCTCACCCGGATGTTAGGTTCATGTTCGAGGAGGTGCAACCAAAGACCTGGCAGAAGGAGCTTCATACGCCAGCCGATCGGGTGTATACGGCGGCGAAGCTGGACACGAAGGCTACCTCCATCCGATGCGCCATGCGCCTTTTCCCTTTGGTCTCTTTCGTGAAGCCATGGTCAGGGAAAGGAGTACAACCTACTAAGATACAAGACGGAATGTGTGACGCTACGCTTATAGCCGAGTATATTAGACGTAAGTTTAAATTATTTTAATACTATTAAGTATTTATTATATTTGTATTAATATAATTATGATTACATTTGCAATGTCATGTAAAAGTTGTTTATTATGTTGATAAAGTGCTTGTCGAAGTCATTAAATGAGAAGTTGGGTAAACTGGAGACGGTGGTTAAGAACGCCGGTTCCAACTCCCTTTATAAGGATCTTAAGATAGATGTTGTCAATAATCTGGCTTATATCACTTCCGTAAATGCCAAGGTATGTGTTATAGAGCGATTGGAGGTCGAGGCTGACTCTAACTTCTCTTTCTTGGTAGAGGCAAGCTCTTTTATTAAGTTCATGAAAAAACAGAAGAATTGCGAGATTACGATACTGCTTTCAGATAAAAAAGATCAGATAACGATCCGCTATGCTTCTGGTGAGTATAGTTGTCCGGCTTTTGATATCAATACATTCCCGCAGGTACATAAGATACTTGATGGAGGAATTAAGGTTAAGATGAGCGATTATGTTTCGGTTCTTAACAAAGCCAGCGACTATACGGAGGTAGATGACTTTTATCCATGCATCGAGAATGTGGTCATTGATATTGATGATATTAATATTAATATAGTAAGTACGGATAGAAATACTATTTACAGGTATTTTGTCCCTAATCAGGATAAGGTAGAGAAGATGTTTATCCCGGTATCGAACGAATCCGCGATATTGCTTGATAAGCATATCAATAAGTCATCGGATATGTTGTCTATAAAAGTGGACGATACTAAGACTTATTTCTCTACGCCTGATATGGATATGTATGAGACCCATTTTGAGGGTAATTATCCAAATTGGAGGTTCGTGGACGAGCATTTTGTCAAAACAAGTACCTATGTCTTTGATAAGGATCTACTCGTCCAAGCCCTCCAAAACAATCTTAAGGTAAATGAGTTCGATCATTGCAAGTTGATATTTACCGATAAAGGATGCGGTATTATGTCAGAGAACCCGTCTTCCGGTAAATCATGTAAGGAAAGACTTACTTCTTTGTCTCATCATGGTGAAGATATTATATGTAACGTATTATGTGGAAGATATCTTGGTATTATAAAAAGCGTCTCATGTAATAGGGTGGTTATCGAGCATGATCATAAATCTCATTTCAATAAGATTTATGGGGAGGATAATAAGAACGAGTATTTCTTGTCATCATCAGTTATTGTTTAATATTTAAAAATATATAAAATGGGAGTTAGAGAAAATTCATCAGGTGGTAATAACCATTACTTTAAAGTAAGTGGTAGCGGATTATTATATCAGTCATCGAGAGAGCCAAAGGAAGGTTTCGAGGAGCATATAAACGAGAAGACCGGAGCCGTTTCTTATTGGAGGGTATTCTGGAACGGTATCGAAGGTTATTTGTCTGATATCAATGTGCGAGAAGTGGAGTTCAATGGGATAAAAGCCAAATACGTGTCCATAAAGATAAGTGATGAGGATGGTAATTATTTCATAAACGTTCCTTTGATGACTCAAAAAGGAGGTATTAATAATTACGTGAAGTCACTGGTAAGGTACTTGCCTAATATTGACCTAAAACGTAAGGTGGTAATAAATCCTGCTCATGCTAAGAAAGGGGATCAATATGCTCCCGGTAATTTTTTCATTTCATACGCTAGGGAAACTCCAGATGGGAAGGACGAGCTTATCCAGCAATATTATAAGAACGGACAGAACGGATGGCCTGATAGGGTAGAGAGCACGGATATAATGGGTAACAAGAAATTCGATTATACGGCTCAAGACACTTTCGCTTTTCAAGTATTTAAACAATATCTTGAAAAGTTTAAGGCTGAAAACGAAAAATCGGAACAGGATAGAAGCCAAAGCATGGGCGCTACGCCAACCGCACAGACGCCCCCACCGTCATATGCAACGCAGGCTCCATCGCAAACGCCTCCTCCATCATACCAGCAGGCTCCGCAGCAAGCGCAAGCCCCTTTGTTTGGAGGTCAACAACAACCTCCTCAATATCCTCCTTTTGGAGACGACAGTGATCTTCCATTTTAATTAACTAATTAAAAATCAGAAAGTTAATGGAGAGTAATTTCAATATATCTACTAAAGTGAATCGTGTCTCGATGCCTACCCAAAATAAGGTAGATACGGTTATGAAGAACCTAGGGCATCGATCTTGTATAGCGTATTCCGAGGAAAAGGATATGTATTATAAGGATGGAGAATGGGTAGCGTCAGATCTTGACGCTACTATCTTACCTCTTAGGGAGATGTTCGAGAAGACATCTGATTTGAAGTTAGGATTGAAGATCGTTTATTTAATAATCAAATTATAATGGCCAGTATTGAGGATATTAAAAAGCTTCTGGAAAGCAAGTCGTTTACATCAGCCAGAGACCTTGATGAGCTTGAGGAGAAGCCGGATGATAAACAAAACGAGGTTAGATTGAATTGCGACCCTATGGTAGGGATGATGGAGGAAGAGGGGAAGATCTTCCTTAACTCCGTAAGATTCTCGAAAGCATGGAACTCGTTGGGTAAGGATATTCCTATCAAGCAGGGTAATGCTTTCCCATTAGGGCAGGGTGATGTCCTTGATATAGACACAGGGGTATGGGCATCGTTCCCGGATAATACCATAGGGGTGTTGATGATGCTGCCGTCGTTTACCGGAGATACGGGACTTACTTTGGTAGGATCACCGTTCGTATCGTCTAATAACGGGAATATCATGATCAGGGTCACTAATGTCCGTAAGGATATGGCTATAGTCGAGAAAGACAAACATATAGCTGAGTTAATTATAGTCGGCAAGATAAAAGCCGATATTTTTAGAACTTATAAAAGTAATGAGGATGTTCGGATTGAAGATAGTAAAGAGTAGCTATATAAATACTCTAAAACAGGATCTTGATGAAGCTATTAGCTATTCAAGTAGATTAAAAAGGGATTATGAGGATTCCCGCAAGAAGATAACGGAATTAGAAGAGAAAGTAGGGTATCTTGAAACTCTTTCCGATTCCCTTAATATGGATATAGAACAAAAGGATTCTATTATAATTAAGATGGGTAATGAGCTTAGTAAATCAAGAGAGATATATAATGAGTCGGTAAAAGAGAAAGAAACTCTTAAACGGGCTTATATGGATATCGAGAAGAAACATAAACTATCATCTAAATTACTCGATGAGGCTAGAAGAAGATATAAGGAACTTGAGGACCAGAATAAAATCATGTCAGATCGTATCAAGTATCTGGAGGCAGAGATTTTAGACATCGATGTTCCTAATGAGGTTGTTGTTGATGAGGATAAGATGGATCCTAACTCAGGTCATATTGATATACCTGAAAATAACGCCCCTGAGGTCGCTGATGCCGGTATTGACGTAAATGTCGAGAATAAGGCGGAGGATAAGAAGAAATCTAAGAAACGTAAAAAATCTAAGAAAAGTGAATAAGATCTTGTTTTTCTTGTTAACGTTATTTACCTTAGCGGTTGTCGGATGCAGTACGTCAAGAACCTATTATACGGAATATGATACTACTGACATATCTTATGTAGTGGATTCTATAGTGTCTTCCGGGACCGTGATGGGCCAATGGAAGGAGTGGCGGTTTACGCTGGACGACGGCCGGGTCGATAACTTTGGCTTCACCGCCCTATACGACGCCAAGGGAAAGGCTAGAGGGTCTATACAGGTAAGGCAAAGATCCGATACGTTTAATATCAAGATAATTGATTACCATAAAAAGGATAAAAAATGAGTTACGGGTTAGGATATATACCATCCCCTGTGGATGACAGAGACGCTATCATGAATATGCAGCATGAGGCTGTCCCTGATGAGTATAAGGTCAACAACGTTGATAGCGTAGTGGATCAAGGATCTTCTCCTATTTGCGCTGCGGTAAGCTTAGCTGAGATACTTAACTGGAGAAAGAGTATAAGGGCTATTAAAAGACCGGCTAAGATCTCTCCCTACGATATATATGATCTGAGAGAGGATAAGGATCAAGACGGGATGGTTCTTCGTGACGCTATCAAGTCTATCAAGAACATAGGCGTAGATGGGGAGAAAATAAACAGTTACGCTAGGATCATAGATCCGGTATCAGCTAAGGTGGCTTTGATGCTGAATGGGCCTCTGGTTATAGGTCTGTATTGCTATAATTATGGTAATCGATTCTGGCAAGGCCAAGGGCAGAACTTGGGAGGTCATGCCGTTATCCTCACCGGCTGGGACAAGGCCGGCTTCGTCCTGCAGAACAGTTGGGGGACGGGATGGGGTAGGTCTGGCGTGGAGACGTTCCCGTTCGAGGATTGGTGCTATATGCTAGAATGTTGGACAATAGTTTCATAAAGTTACTATATAAACTTCGAGAAATTCCTATCCACATCCTCTTGTGAAAGCCGATGTGGTGTATTTAGGACCCGTAGCTCAATTGGTAAGAGCAACTGGCTCATAACCAGAAGGTTGTCGGTTCAAGCCCGGCCGGGTCCACGCTATTTTTGGGGGAAAAACTAGCATAGAGTTTTGTCATTAGGTTTTTTAAAGTTTAGACGTTTGATGTCCTGGTTCGTGAGAATAAGGACATATGCCCTAATAGTTCAATGGATAGAACACGTCGGTCCTAACGATGAAATTTCGGTTCGATTCCGGATTGGGGTACATGGTGTTTTCTTAAACATATTCCCGTAGGTCGGTAATTAACGATAACCGGTAGACAGCCTACGGGAATTAATAAAATCTTACGTGCTTAAGATCGCTTTCAGTTCTATTTTTCGTGTGTAATCTATAGGAGGGTAGCACGACCCTCCTTTTTATAAATACTATTTGCTATGGACATTAATCAGATAAAAACGTATCTACCATCAGGATGGGATGTGGTTGATCTAATAGATCACGGCATAATCGATCTTGATATCATGAATGAGAAGATGATTGATGAGTATGTGGCTGTGTTGATGATAAAGTCTTATGATAAGATTACTGAATCACATAACTTAACTACTTTCTCGTTCCATGATAAGGATATGGGTGGATTACGGAGATTGGTATCGAACGCTATAATGGCGGTTGGGTTAAGGAATAATCCTATGACAGGAGATGGGAACACGGCAATCAAATAAAGGTGCTGAATACACTGAAAGAGGGATATTGGATATCCTTAACAGACAGTTCTTGGTATCTCCTAGATGGATTATAAACAACTTGTATGTCTATAACTGGGAGTCTGATTATCTGGCTATAACCAGATCCATGTACGCTTATGAGGTTGAGGTGAAGATCTCGTTGGCTGACTATAACAAGGATTTCGAGAAAGAGGGTAAGCACCAAGTAATGCAAGGCTGGTTCGAGGCACGGAAGCAAGCCCTATACGAGACCGGGGACTGGGTCAGGTACGGCCGCCCCAACTACTTCTACTACTGCGTGCCGGATGGGTTGGTTGATCCTAAGGACATACCTCCGTACGCAGGACTCGCTTATGTTTGTGGCAGGAATTTGAGAAAGATCAAGGACGCCCCTATCCTGCATCGTGATAAATTTGACCCCGAAGCTTATAAGATGGCAGACAAATTCTACTACAATTGGTGGAACGAGAGACGTAAAGCCAGACAAATAGAAGGGAAGGATATGAAAGACGAATTCAGGAAAAGCATGAAAAAGGTGAAGGAGAAGATAACCGTCGATGCCAAGATCAAGGCGATGGAGGCGTTCTGGAGCGTCTGCGATTACGCCTACTGGCCGTACGGGGGAAGAGGGGTGCCCGGAATGAGACCCAACTGTTCCGCTTGTGGCGAGGAATGTAAATTACAATGCCCGAAAGGGAAAGAATTTAAAAACAAGATAAAATGAGTAAGATTAAGGATGTATTGGCAAGAGCCATTTCATTAGCCTCAGAGCAACCTATGAGCTATAAAGAGGCAGTTGAGTTACTTGATGGTATAGATACGTGTAAGGTTAAGATATGGCTGGAAGAAGGAGCTATATTGCCTAAGTACGCCCATAAGGAGGACGCTTGCATGGATCTGTTCGTCAAGGATGTAGAACTTGACGGAGGCAGGACCATATATCATACCGGTGTACATGTAGCATTGCCGGAGGATTATGAGATGGAAATACGCCCTCGTAGTAGCATCACCAAAACAAAGTCTGTTATCCAAAACGCCCCGGGAACCGTTGACGAAGGATATAGAGGCGAGATTATGGTAGTATGTAGACGTGTGGATTGTTATGATGATCCTTCTTATTCGGTTGGGGACAAGGTAGCTCAATTGCTTATCCGTAGGAGGGAACGTATCGTATGGGATCAGGTGAAGTCGTTGGATGACCTCGGATATACCGATAGAGGCGATGGTGGATTCGGAAGCACGGGGAGGTGATCATGAGCGGAAGGGTTAAGATAAAGATCAAGGATAAGAAACCTAAGATCGATGTATTTAAGGTAATAGAGAGCCGGTTTAAGAATATGAACGAGCTTCGGGATCTGATTGACATAGATCCAAGGAAAGGGCTGGTCAGGATCCGGGACGGGGCCGGATTCAGGGAGGTAGAGCGGGGCGGATGCCTGCATCGGAACTACCTTAATTTGTTGGAGGAGGAGCTGGGAGCGAAGTTGTCAATAGATTTGCTGGATAAGTACGTAAGAAAATAAAGTTTGTGTAATTTATAATAAGATGGATAAAATGTTCGAGAAATTAGATATGGGTAACGTATCTGATGGATATCATACCTTTAACGAGCTATACAGATACCGTATGCTTTACAATGCCGCTTTCTTCAACGAGCTGGCTAAAGGGGATGTAAAGGTCTGTAAGTCACATAAGCATTATGATGGGGAGGAATGCTTCGGTGGAGGATGGTTTATTGTAATGGCCGAACTACCTACAGGTCAGATCTCCAATCATTATGAGAACCGGTATTGGGGGTTATTCAATATCCCTGAACTTGAAACGGCATGGAAGTGGGATGGTCATACGCCTAATGAGGCCGCTGATAGAATAGAATCTTACTTGAAATTAAAATGATATCAATATCTGCCCTAGGAATTGCTTAGGGCAGGTTCGTTTTATATACCGAAGTGTCTACCACGATCTGGCTGTCCATATCATCAATCAACTCAATGATCTCATCCCTTATATCGTAAGAAAGCAAAATCGGGATTATGGTTAACATAAAAGATAGTATTATCCCGAATCCTATTATGACAAGGATATCATTATACCCTATATCTAATATCGGCATGGCAAACATCATCCCTGACGTGAATATCATTACGAACAACGTGGATATCTCATTTATCATATCCCTCTCCATTACGTCCTTTATCATATCTCCTCCACTTTAGTATGATTTATTATCCTGCTGATATGACGGATACTTAATCCCGTCCTGTCCTTTATCTTACCATATACGTAGTTCCTTGATACGACCGTAGCCAAATCACCTAACTCGTACAGTATCTCATTATACATCCTATGGATCTCGTTGTTGCGGATAACCGTACTGTCCCTTACATATATCTTCTCAACGTCATCGTCGCAGAAGAAGATCTTAAGCTTATGAAGTATGTCTCTAAACATGATTATAGTTTTGTCCCAAAGATATGAAATTTTGAGGATAAAACCAGAAGAAAGCCAAAAAGAACGGGAGGCGGTGGGAGGACTGGGGATGCCCGGAAGAATGGGAGCCAGCCCGTTCCCTTGGATTCAGCGACATGATCTGAGAATAAATCATATATTTGTATGTGCAAAATGCATAATAATATGATATTAAATAAAATTAACTCAATTGGGGGGGGTATTTTTCGTCCTCCATAAAAATTTATTAGTATGCTTAGAAGAAGATTTCATTCATCAGGAATACATCCGTCTAACGCCAGCAATGGAGTATATGGAGTTGCTGAAAATCTAAAGTTACTTCCACCTAATAAGGTGGATGCCGAATGTATTGGAGTTGCTTTGATACATAAAGAACATAGGATTATGATAGAAAAAAAACGAGAGTAAAAATCCTAGTTATAAACAGGCAACAGAAGGTATGTTGGTCAGTGATAACTTTGTATGGGGAGAATATTTGGTAGATCAATACGAGATCCCTAATTATGATACTATTGATTACGATTACCAAGGCCTTACTAGCGCGTACCTTATGAGTAATTCCGGGGTATATAATGGTCGGCCACATATACCAAATGACATATCTCAATGGACCGGAGTGATGTCTGATTGGAATGGCAAATCTAATTCAGAGGTATTAAAAAAGATTGGAGCCACAGAACAAGGATCTTATGCTATCTCAGGCAATCTTCTTAATGGATTCATAAATAGTAGCGACGCCCTTGGATTCGATGACTGGTATATCCCCTCTTGTCCGCAAATGTCATTGGTATATATGAGGATGGTTGATATAAATGATATATTGTATCTTATTGGAGGTAAGATGTTCCAAGCCTCAACTGAGGCGTATATGACAAGCTCTGAATGTAATGATAGAAATTATTGGTCGGTTTCAGGCTACGGTCAAGTAGGCGTATCGGATAAAAGAAATCCTAAAAGAATTAGACTGATACGAGATCTATAATATTAAGGTAGTGGTCGTGCCACCACCTATCTAATTATCCCATAAAGATATATACCAAGGGAAGTAGCCGGCGGAAGCCCCGATGGGTAGGCCCGGAGGGATGAAGGGAGGCCTACCTCCCTTTGGTACTACATCCTCCTCACAATATATTATGATGGTACTACAATTACTATATTTACATTATAGGTGTTATTGTAAATGCCAGTTCCAACGGCAACAGATTGGCATCCCTCACAGGCATTGGCTGTTATACAATGATTACTTGTTATAAGATGACCTTGCCAAGTTATACGATTGTTACTTGTAATCTGATTATAAAATTCAGACATGTAAGTGAAATTGATAATCTCCTCAGGATCGGTTATCTCCGTTATAGGAGTAAATTTAGTTATCCTATTCCCGTATAACTCCGTATCAGCTAAATCACAATGCACACCAGAATTATATAGATACGTGAGAGTCCCTTTTGAAACACCTCCAGTCGTGCCTAATAAAATGTTGTACTCATATTGTTGATCCTTTGAAACTATCTGTCCACCTATTCTTATAACTTCTATCTTCTTATTGCGATATATATCAAGATAAGATCCGTTAAAATCAGATTGATATGTATCTCCATCAATATATATATCTACAGGATTAGGACACATGCTCTTGTTTATATTAATACGGTAGTGGATCTTACCGGAAGAAGAAGTCCTGCGCCTAAACATACCCCCTCCTTATCTGAGGGTTAAAATACCCCCCCCCATCATGTATTTAACTTCTTTATTCATGATATATTATGTTTTAATTATATCGCAAATATAACAAATTAAATGAGATGGAAGGTGATATGGTTGTGAGGAAGTATGAGGGATATTCGGGGAGGATGATATGCGGGACGTTATTGGAGAGATGGGGTGGGGTATGATGGGAGGGGGATATGCGGGACGGACCACCTCCCCGAAATCGGCCCGGCCGGGCTGCCGTTTTTGGACCAGCCCCCCCCAATCCGCAAAGGACGGGAAACAAGAACGGTAAACGATCTGTGAGCCGAAAAAAGAATGATTATTTTGTGTTTAACTTGTTGATTGTCAATCATATAAATCAATATTTTAATATATGTTTACATTTGATTAGATTTATTACATATAATCGTCGAATTTTTATTGCAAAATATTTGTTGGACAATAAAACATGTAGTATATTTGCTCCTGTAAGATAACAGCATTAACAAACAAGGCGTACCATGTGCCATTATAAGTCCTAAAGGTATAGGCAAAGTATATGATAAGTAAAGATATTAACAAAGTACAGAATGAAGTTAAAAAATCAAACGAAAAGACATTAACAGGTGCAGTAAAAGCCTGGTGCAACCTGTTTAAATCTGGTAAAGAAATAAACGACATACTAAAAGAAAATGATATTAAAGTATCAAAGGAAGTCGTTCCCGCTTTGGTTGCTTTAGCTAAAGACAAAGAAGTAGTAATACAACTTTGCAAAGAAATACTCCCACGAGTAAATAATACGTTTTGTGCATATAAGGAAGTAGAGCGTGAATACTATGATAAAAACGAACAGGATAAAAACAAAAAGCTTAAAATGAGTGAAATAGAGGATATAGCAATACTAGGATCGTCTCATAAACGCTTTGGATATAATGATCCTATAGAGTACGATTTTGGCATATATTACGAAACGTTTAATGGCACTGACAAACGTATTGTGAAATGTGCCGTGACAATAAAGCGGTACACATTTAGTCTTATTGCAAAATGCGTCACATACTACCTAACTCACCCTAAAAATGATAGATAGTATCATTTGCCCCTATATCTCTATATATAGGGGCGTTATGGTGGCAGCGCCTGTACGTCCCCGTCGTGCCACTGGACTAGACTAAACAGGTAGGATCTTTAATTTATTGATATAAACATACATAGGTGGGTAGTGTTACGATAGCCTGTGTAGATAGGCCGCCGCTTAACAATGTGGTTTAAGTATTACCCTAGTCCAGGATAGTGCTATTATCTTTTGGTTTATATCGATCTGGTAAATACGCTAGGTCAACCTAGTAGGCCGTGTAAAAACACGGGGTATATTGGTGTATATACGCATGTATAGGGCGTATGTTGGTATGTTGTGTGAGTAGCTAATACCAAGTGTATTACGGTGTTATCTCCGTGCCAGTATATCAATACGACGTATGTTAGGGCAGCTTAAATACCTAACATATGTACGGATAGCAAATAACAACCCTTATAAGGGTATTTTGTGCGGTTAAATTGACGGACAAAGTGCGCCTTGTCGGTATGTATCACGGGTAACGTATGTGCATATCTGGCCGGCTTCGTTGTCGGCAAAGGGACGAAACCAAAGAAAATAGGGGGGCGTGCGGGCGTTCGGCTGGTAGTATCGATAACGCCGGCCGTGTAGCCTGTATTCCTATATTTTATTGGTTAAACTTAAAAAAGAATATAATATGAGTGATTCAGATTTTACATTAGCATTAACGGCTATATTGTTGTTTGGTACATTTGCTGGTATGATCGTATATGTAATATACATATATACATATGATATTATTGTTAAATATAAAAATAAAGGATATGTACAAAAACAAATTCAAGAATCTCAATAAAAAGCTAGCACTAAAAAAAGAAAAGGCTTTAGAGGCTGCTAAAATAGTCAAGATGGAATTTTACGCTGAACTTACTAAGGAGTTGTACAAATCCAACAAATTGGATTGTAGTAGGGAATCAGATAAATGTAGGCGTAAGCGTGTTAGTTACATGGCAAACAAATTGCGACAGTAGTCGTTTGTTTTTATTTGATTTTAAAGTTTGTGCCCTTTCGTACTGTAGTGATATAGGACGAAAGGGCTTTTTTGTGCCTATATTTTACAAAATGATAGAATGTGTATATATTTTGCTTACACATAAAAGTGTTAAGGCGGCAAATTTTAAGCCTTGATCGAAAATGCGTAAGTAAAATGCTTTATTTAGCATCATTTTGTATACATATATATCCATGCAGACGGGTATATTGTGCCCTTATGTATGGTTTTGCGTTTGAATCGATCCTAAAAGGTATATAATAGGCGGTACTTATTGTATATTTTTTATCTATATCTCGGCTTATCTTTCCTTAGAGGAAGCTCTAGGGATTGATATATATTATATTATTGATACTCAATTTATTATATTATTTGGGCGTAATTTTAAAATCGTGGTTACTTATTGTATATTTTATGGGATTAGTTATATATTTCGTACTTACTTTGTTTTGTGGGTACATGGCGTTTGAGTTGGGGCGGTATGTTATAGCTACGGGCGACGCCCTGCCTTTAATCATAGTTCTTTTATTGGTTTTATTATCAATACATTGTATTAGGCAAGTATATAAGGCAATCAAGAGCAAAGACCTCGATATCCTAGACTGAACGGGCGTTCCACGTGGAACAATCGGGAGGAAGGTCTCGGGTTTTATGCTGGGAGTTGGTGGGGTTGGTTTGTTTTGCGGGAGGGTGCACCTCCAAACAAGGGAAACCAAGGGAAACCAAGGGAAACCAAGGGAAACCAAGGGAAACCAAGGGAAACCAAGGGAAACCAAGGA
>UMCV01010048.1_pt1 | contig 12744 bp, 9 predicted proteins | sample 1964311 | NCBI WGS metagenome assembly UMCV01 (sample SAMEA4835976, study PRJEB28245) | human gut metagenome | biome: gut microbiome; material: fecal sample | place: Denmark | collected 2008 | reverse complement strand
AATTCCAGCCAATACGATATAAGCGGGGGAAATACCGGCTTTCCAGATTAAAACAGCCCCGATCAAGGGAAAGATCAATTCCATGCGTTTTAATTTCAGCGCTTGCGCAGCGGAAAGACAGGGGACTAAGATAAGAGCCACTACGGCGGGGCGTATACCGTTAAAGACCTTTACTACCCATACATTATCCTGAAAATGATTAAAAAATAAGGCGATAGTCAGGATAATAAAAAGGGAAGGTAATATCGTTCCTAAAGCACAAATAATACTGCCTGTTATTTTTTTCAATTTATATCCCACAAAAATGGAAATATTCACGGCAAAAATACCGGGTAAAGATTGGGTTACCGCAAATAAATCGATAAAATCCTGTTTATTCAGCCATCCCCGGTTTACCACTTCCCGTTCAATCAGGGGAATCATTGCATAACCTCCTCCGATAGTGAACATACCGATCTTGACAAATGTGAGAAAAAGCACCCAATACATATTGTTTTGTGAAAATATTATCCGTTGCCATGGATGGTACAAAGGTATAAAAAATGCCGGGAACCCTTCAGAAACATAGGAATAATTCAAATATAAGCTGACTTTCGTCTATAGGAAAAATCGTAGAGCGGAGTTATAGTCCCTGCCCAGTGCTGCTTCTTACTTATTCTGAGCCGATAGGAGTTTGTATTGTCGATGGGCAAGCAACAATTTAGCAAGGAAGAAAGGGAATTTTTCCGTCCCGTAGCTGTTGACCTGTCTTTTGTAAAATCTTCAGCAGCATTCTTGTTTACCAGGGTTGCGCCTGTTTTTACAAAATTACTAGCTGTTTCTCTTTTCTGAAAACAAATAAACGCTCTTTCCTGACAGATAAATACGAATTTTTTCTGATTGTTCCAAAAATCACTAGGGGGGGAAGGGAATAACACCATATCAATTTAATAGATTAATGATAATAAATATAAACATAATTCTTTATAAATGTAAATATTTTTATAGAATCAAGATGGAGTTGTCATTATATTTTCTTATTTTTAGAACATAATGATTTTATATGCGTCTGAAATTAGAATTAAAATTAGTAGAAGGGACCACTCTGCCTTGTAATTATATGTACGAGTTGTCCAGTTGTTTATATAAAATTCTGAACGAAGGAAATCCGGAATTTACTTCCTGGTTGCACGACAGTGGTTTTTGCAAAGGGAAAAAGGCGTTTAAACTCTTTACCTTTTCTAATTTATACATACCTCGTTTTCAAATTGAGGGGGATCGGTTGCGGATTCTGGCACATGCTATCCGGTTAATCGTATCATTTTATCCCATTGAAGCAATCGATGCTTTTGTAATCGGTTTATTCCGGAATCGGCGGATAGAAATCGGCGACCGGAAGTCAAGGGTTATGTTTGAAATTTCAACCCTTGAACGAATGCCCGAACCGGAGTTTGTTTCGCGTATTGTGTAATGTATATATATATAGTAAGATAAAATTATTGTTTTTTTATTTTTAACAAATTTGAGCATGAATGATATAAAGAAAGATATTTTTATTATTCCTTCAGGAAATAAATATATAGTATATTTACCTTTAAGAGGTGTAGCTTTTTATGCAAATAATAAGACTATTACAGCAATTAATAGTTATTTGGAGAATGGTCTTTTTCCATATGAAGTTAAAAATACAACACTATTCAGACGTTTTCAACAATTAGAAAGAATAGAAATTAAAGAATCTGATACAAAATGTGTTATTGATACTTCAGATAAAGTAATGTTTATTCTTTCTCAAATGTGTAATCTTGCTTGTAGTTATTGCTATGCTCAAGAGTCTCGATCAAAAGAAGTGCTCAGTAAAGAAAAGATAAAAGCTGTTGTTGATTATATATTATCCTCTAATGAAGATCACTCTAAGACATTTTCTTTTATAGGGGGAGGTGAACCGATGCTTACGTGGGGTCTGCTCGTATGGGCTATCAACTATATAACAGAAGAAACTAATAAGAAGAAAATAAAAAAGAGTATCGGGATTACTACAAATGCAACATTGTTGAACGAAGAGCGAATCTTATGGTTAAAAAAAATGAATGTTAAGCTCTGTGTCTCTTATGACATCCTTCCAGAAATTCAAAATTCGCAACGTAATTTTTCCATGAGTACATTGAATTCATTTGATGTTGTAGATAAGAATATTCACCTATTATTGAAACATGAGGTCCCTTTTAGATTACGTTCTACAATTACGAATAAGAATGTTGAATTAATGGTAGATATGGTACAATTTACAGTTAAAAATTATCCTAATATTAATCAACTTCATTTCGAACCTGTTTCAGACACAATAGAAAATAGCAATTTGTATTATGAAAAATTTATAAAAAAATTTATCGAAGCTTATAATGTTGCCAGAGAAAATAATATATTTGTATATAATTCTATTTTAAATTCATTTTTTCGTATTAGAAAACAGTTCTGTGTTGGTGAACTTTGTGTAACACCAACGGGGGATATTGTTTCTTGTCATAGGCACTCAACTGAAAAGGATATAGCATTTTCATCTTTTCAGTATGGACGGGTAGAAGATGGTTCTGTTTGCATCAATCAAACAAGTTTTCATAATGCAATAACTGTTAGACAAAATAGATTTAATGATTGTGAAACTTGTTTTGCAAAATGACATTGTGCTGGAGGATGTATATCTATTCGAAAAACATTGTCATCAGAACAACAGATGTTTTATTGTCGATTTATCAAATCTATGCTAATATCTTTTTTAGAGAATAAACTATTAAAAAAGGAGGTTAATTATGGACAAGTCAAATTATGATGAACAAACTTTTTTTGTTGGGGAATTATTATTTGTGAGAGATGATTTAATGGCATCTTTTGCTCCTAAATGTGAATGCGAAGATGATTGCGGAGAATGGTGTGGAACAAATGGCGATTAATTAATGATGAACGAGCTGAATAATAATTTTTGTTATTCAGCTTTTTCATAATATATTACGTAAATATATTATTTATTCAATTTCATATTTCTTACAAATTTGCGATGTATGGAACTCTATGCTTCTCTTATGTGTCATCTATTCATGCATGCATTAAAATTTTTCCATGTTTTTTAATCCCTATTACTCTATCTCCGAACAACATTAATTGTACTATTGTAAAATAAAAATTTCTAGTGAAAAGCAGGGAGATAATTTTAAAATAATAAATGAAGTATATTTTTTTGAATTAGAGCCAAGAGCAATTAATATTTGGGAAAAGAAGAAAAAAATATATTTTTTTTATGGATTTCCGTTTGTTGCCTTTTTCACTATAGATCTGAAAAGTTTTAAGATAAAAAATTATTTATATAAATCTTTTGAGATAAGATTATTGCCAGGGATAATTTTGTTGGTGAGTGTTTCTCTGATAAAGGCTCAGCAGCCTTCGGTGAAATCTTTCTAGAAGTTGGAAAATAATTTATTCATTTAACTTAGTTCAATTAATAAACGCTCTTTGAACTGTTAAATGTCTAAAATAGAATACTTTAATGCTATTCTAATATAATTAATATTTATTGAATCTGTTAAATATTTTTTATATTTTTAGTAAATTATATCCATCTCTGAAATGAAATGGATATTTTTTCAGAAAATGGGAAAAGTACAAGGTATTTCTAATACCCTGTACTTTTTAACTTACCAATTTATCGGATAAAAATCATAAGGATTCACTCTAAGGGTAATAGCGTCTATGGCTTCACCGGATTCGATAAGATGATCAAGGTCGAAATGGAAACGATAAAGGAGATTGTATATCGCCTTCATAATTTTGTGGGTAAAGGGAACGGTACTTTTATTTTGAAAGTAGTTGAATAGAATTTCTTTTATCCATTTATTTCCTGGATCGACCTGTATAAGAGAAAAATAATCTGTCAACAATTTACTGATAATATCTAAGAAATTTATAGATATACCTCCTTTTACTTTTATATAGGAATCCAGTTGATTCAAAGAATAAAGAACAGGTTTGTAATTCGTGTCTTTATAGGAAATTTCAATTTCTCTATGCCAAGAATCTTCTAGAAAGTAAGTTTCAGTGTCAAACATTTTAATTCGATAAATTGTACTAGAGGTAGATGGATTAATTACTCTTAAATCGTAAGGATAATAACTTTTCATAATTTCTTTATTCATAACCTAAAATTTTAGAAGTTTTTATAATCTCCTAAAACTGGCTTAAATGAATTACGAAACATAATTTTTATAAAATTATTTCAAAAAATCGTGTATAGTAAAATAAAGAGAGGACAAAATAGATTATAAATCAAATGAATATAGACATCACTTAAAGGGAAGGGTAAAATTGAGAAGTATAAAACTGTATAATTTTATGTTTCTGTATCGAACATAAAAAACAATTTTCTGATTATATATTTAGTTTTGTCGATTATTTCAATACTCTTCTAAATCCATTAATACTTGCTATAAGGATTAAATTCTTTATTTTTATACAATCAGTAGACGGAATGCATTTATCGTGATAGGGCAGGCATTGACTATTATCAATTTTGCTTAGAAAGAACGCTATAGGATACTTACAAATAAAAAGCAATAAAAAATAAACAGTATATGAGTAATTTAAAGGCTGGTTATTACTAATAAATTCCTACTTTTATTTCACTTACTTTCGGTGAGTATATCGCATTGCGACACGGAGCTTTCTCTTTTTAAGCTCCGTGTTTTAATATAAGCAAATCACGTTTGTAGTAGGTACCTCGAAAGTATTCGCAAGGATAAAATTTTCTGCAAGTCCCCTTTGCTTAAAGTCTACTAGTAGAAGGAAGTATACTGTTTTAAATCAACAGGGTAAAGAAGGGTATCGGGTAAGCATCGTTTTTCCTGGAAGGGGGGTACTGTTTCGGAATCTTTCCTTACTTTTTCCCATCTCATTAAGAGGGGAATGGAAAAATCGGAAAGGACACGGATATAAACTTTCTATCGGAAGAGGTTGTCAAAAAATTGTTTATTTCGCTTTGACGGAAATCAAAAGGAAGGAACGATATCTGTTTGAGGATCGAGAGGGATCAGGAATCCATTTATGATTGTATTTAGAAACAGATTCCAGCTAGAAGTACTGTTATCTGAGTTTTGCTTTCTCATTGACACAAATCTTGGTCATTACCTAAAAAGAGTATACCAGTGATTGTTATGTCCGTGGACAGTCTGGTATACTCTTTGGATTAAAAATTTCAATAGGAAAATTGTCCTATTTTGTAAAGTGTTTTATTGACAATCACCTCTGTGGGAGGATTCGCCACCTTTACGTCCTGCTTCAGCGTGTTGTTCGCGACTTCCGCCTTGTTTGCCGGAATTGCTGCTTTCACGACTGCTGCTCTGAGAGCTGCGTCCACCTCCGTGAGAAGCTTCGCCGCCTTTACGTCCTGCTTCAGCATGTTGCTCGCGGCTTCCGCCTTGGGTACCGGAATTACTGTTTTCTCTGTTACTGCTTTGAGAACTGCGTCCACCTCCATGAGAAGCTTCACCGCCTTTACGTCCTGCTTCAACATGTTGTTCATGGCTACCACCTTGTGTGTGGCTGCCACTGCTTTTTGAGTTTGTGTTTTCGTTATTCATCGTTTCTAATTTTTATGATTACTCTACTATTCAAACGAATTTAAAAGGCATATGTTTTTTAATAATCAGTAAATTAGTATAATATAGTTTTTAATTCCCCTTAATAAGTGGTGAGGTAAATTTAAATAAGTGAAAGAGATGTAGCTTTTAAGATTTGTGGAGAGGTTTAAAAAGTTCTTTTAGGATAAATAAGTGGCTTTTTAAACTTAATTGAGAAAGTTTTGCTATATGGCAAACTCTTTCTTTCATTCTTTTTATTACTTTTTGTATTCGGATAAAGGGTTTTCGTCTTTGAGGGAAAGTTGGAATGAATAGCAGCTTTTATCTTTATAAGTTACCGACGGATCGGTTGGCGTAAATATTTATTCGTACTTTTTTTTCTAAAACCATGAGGGAATAAATGGTCTTTCGATTTTTGATTACGGGAATCAGTAAGTATTTTCGTTTGCTTATTTCATTTTTTAGTTGGTATAGGAGTGTAAGGTGATTGCAATTTAAGAGCCATTTCCAGTTTTGCTTTCCTAACAGTGGTCAATGGATGGATCAACAAAAATTGTTTCAGTGTGAAATCTGTCCGGTAGATGTCAAAAGGGATATCTTTCGGATTGTGAGAGACCTGTCCCAGAAAATTAATTAGAAAATTGAAAGGAGATACAGCCTCCTTCACCAGAAGATTGGTCAAGGGCTTGAAGATAATTTTCTTATAAAAGAAAGGAGGGGAATTTATATTGCTTTTTACCAGAAGATCTGTTTTGATATTCTCATCGACGTCTTTGATAATATACAAAGCCGTTCGTAAAGGAATATTAAATTGCGGCTTGAATCTCTTTATATTTTTGTCTACTTCGCAATAGTATCGGTTCGGCTTGTTGTGTCCGTCCAGATCGTGATCCCGGATATTATTGATACGGGTAAAAGCGAGGACACTCTTTTATTAGGAGTAACCAAAATATTGTCTGTGATAGGGACTCAACACTTTCGGGTCCGGATCTTGAAAACAAAGATTGAGATCCGGCTTTGAAATATCATCCAGGCGTTCGTTCCCCTGGAGAGGAATGGATAGGGAATTTAAACCTTTCATGCTGCAAATTTTTTGGACAAAATTGGATTTTCTTTCCGTTTGAAAAAAAACTGTGGAGAAAAAGAAAATACCTTCCTTCCCGGAATTTTGAGATTTATTAATGTCTTTATAAAAAATCTCAAGCTATATAATTTTCGAAGAGTGGCTTCGTTCGTTTTAGGAGATTGAACGTTTTGAGGGAAAAAAGTAAAAGGAAGATAAGGAATTAGAAGAGTTGTAGTTATCTTTGTAAAAGGTTATTGGAAAAAAGTAAAAGGATGAAATTATATCTTTGGGTCAGTTTGTTGTTGCCGTTATTATTATTTGGAAAATCTGGAGGAAAAGAGAACGGATTAAAGGAATTGGATAAGATTGTAAAATATCCTGAAGAATATATACAGCGGAAGGAGCAACGGATTGCAGAGGGAAAATTAAAACGCCAACAGGCGCAGACAGATGAACAGTGGATGGAAGCAGATGCGTATTTGGCTAACGAGTACAAAATATATACTGCTGATTCGGCTTTGTATTATGCACGGGAACAATTACAATTGGCAGAAAAATCAGGGAAGAGGGAAATTATAGAGAAAAGCCGTATGTTATTGGCTGAAGTGAGAATTATTACCGGGATGTACTGGGAATCTTTGGATTTATTAGCAAATATAGATCGAAGGGAATTGCCGGAAGAAATGTTGGAATCTTATTATCATTTGTATCAGACCTTATACGGGGCAATGCGGGATTATGCTATCGGAGAGGAACTGCAGCAGGAATATGAACAGAAAGTAGCTTTATATCAGGATTCTTTGTTGAGCTTGGCCTCCGGAAAAAGCGATGGTCGTGTAATGATAAAAGCGAATCAGTGGGTACATCAAGGGGAGTATCGGAAAGCATTGAACCTATTGTTGCCTTATTATGAGACCTTAAATCCGGATAGCCGGGAAATGGGGTATACGGCTTATGCTGTTGCTAATGTCTATCGGCAGATGGGGGAACAGGAAAAGGAGAAAGAATATTTGATTATATCGGCTTTATCGGATTTAAAATGTGGGGTTAAAGAATATATTTCGCTTAGGGAGTTGGCGGCTTTATTGTATGAGGAAGGAGATATCGCAAGGGCGTATGCTTATATGAAACGGGCGATGGAAGACGCTGCTTTTTGCAATGCCCGTTTGCGTACGATAGAGGTGTCACAGGTTTTGCCGATTATCAATGAAGCTTATCGTTTGCAAAGAGAGCGTCAGCAGCGGCAAATGTTTATTTATCTCTTGTGCATAAGTGTATTGGCTTTATTTTTAATCCTTCTGGCTCTTTATTTGAGACGGCAAATGAAAAAACTGGCATTGGCTAAAAAAGAGGTGGGAAAAGCGAATGAACAATTGAAATTGTTGAATGGAGAATTACAACTTCTGAATGTTCGCTTATCGGATTCTAACACCCGTTTGCAACTTACAAATAAAAGTTTGGCAGAAGTAAATTATATTAAAGAAGCTTATATTGGTCGTTTCTTGGATCTTTGTTCAACCTATATCGGAAAATTAGATACTTATCGGCGTTCCTTGAATAAAAAGGCGATGAACGGGCAGACAGAGGAATTGTTCCGGGATTTAAAATCGACTCAATTTGTAGAGGAGGAACTGGAGGAATTTTATACTAATTTCGACACTGCTTTTTTACAGTTGTTTCCTGATTTTGTAAAAGAATTCAATGCTTTGCTGGCAGAAGGAGAGGAGATTATATTGAAGCCGGGAGAACTACTGAATACGGAATTGCGGATTTTTGCCCTCATCCGTTTGGGCATTACGGATAGCAACAAAATTGCCCAATTCCTGCGTTATTCTTTGAAAACCATTTACAACTATCGTACAAAAATGCGCAATAAAGCCCGGGGAGCTCGGGAGGATTTTGAACAGGAAGTGATGCGTATCGGTACTTTTTAATAAACGGGGACGGACCTTTTGGGGGATTTTTAGCAATAAACTTCTTTGTTAAAAGTATTTTGTAGAAATTTTTAATATCCTAGAGGAGAAAAATCCTGTTATTAAGTATCTTTCTTTCAGTTGGTTGAGTGAATATTTTCCGGTTTTATTCGTTTAAATGAAAAATGGGAAAAAGAGTATTTTGGGCAAAAATGCCCCAAAAGGTCCGTCCCTCTGGGGGAAAAGAAGATTTTTCTTTAATTTCCTCTGGGACCCTGTCTTTCTTCGATCATTTGGATGGTTTCGTTGAGTAAGGTTTCGACTTCAGGAAAGCCTTTTTTAAAATCCCGCGCACCTGATATGAAGGTAAGGACATTATGGACGGGAAAACTGGTTAATCGGAATTGCCAGATTTGTTGAATATTTTTTTTGACACCTTCCCGAAGGAGTTTGTCTTCTTTATAAAGAAAATCCCGTTCCGTTTTCATGTCATTCATATATTGAGTTTTTAAATCGTAGTACCATTTGACAATGTCTTCAACGATGATAATTTCATTATAGGTTTTTATGATTTGGAGAATAAGTTTTTTATCGTGTACTTGTGGGGCTAAAGAAGACATTTTGAACATTTCCAAAGCATCTGTTTTAGCTCTGAAATTATTTATCAGAAAAGGATAGGAGAGATATATTTCTAACGAATCATTCGAAGCTTTGCTGAGGTTATTTTCAAAGCGAAGTGCATATCGGCTTGCTTTTTGCTCAATGGCTAAAGTTTTACCGATTTCCTGAATGCTTTTTCTGTTCGTCTCTAATTCAATTTTGATTAACTCCATCGCATTGGTGATCTCTTTCGCCTTCGCCCGTTTGTTTAACATATTCCCTCCGCCGAAAGTAATCAAGACTCCCAAAATAACTACGGATAATTGTAATGCATAATCTCCTATTTTCCAAGTAACCAGATCATTCAGTTTTTTCATGTTTTCCATACGATTTGATAAGAATTGCAGACAAAGGTAACGTTTTAATGTAAAATTATATATTATAATGTCCTTACTTTATTTATTTCCCGATAGATCTAAAAGATCCTCTTGCTTATAAACTGAAGTTTCACTCCTTTTTTAACAATCTATCTATTGGATAATGTCCTTGTTGTCAGTAAATTAACATTTAACGGTTCTTCCTATTTACTCCTTTTTTTCTCCCTTCTCTGGATTAAGGTCTTTTTCGGTATATTTTTGTATGGCAGTACAAATGTGGCTAGATTTAAATTGCAAACGTTATAAAAATGAACTAAATCCATAGGATATGAGAAGATTACAAATTTTATTAGTGTGTTTACTTGCTGCTGCTGGTCTGAAGGCGGCGGAGCTGAAATCTCCCAATGGAAACCTGGTGTTGCAGGCGGATGTAAAAGACGGGTGTCCGGTGTACCGTTTAGACTATAAGAATCGTCCGGTAATCAAAGAAAGTCGGTTGGGGGTGGAAGTAAAGAATGAGAAAGATTTGAGGAGTGGCTTTAGGATTGCAGAGGTACATACGTCTGCTTTCGACGAGACTTGGCAACCGGTGTGGGGAGAAGTAAAGGATATCCGTAATCACTATAATGAGTTGGCATTAACATTAGAACAGGAAGAAACCGGGCGAACGATGATCATCCGTTTCCGTTTATACGATGATGGAGTTGGTTTCCGTTATGAATTCCCGCAGCAACCGAATTTGAATTATTTTGTAATCAAAGAAGAGCATACTCAGTTTGCAATGGCCGGAGATCATAAGGCTTTTTGGATTCCGGGGGACTATGATACCCAGGAATACAGTACGGTAACTTCTAAATTATCGGAAATACGCGGTAAAATGGAAGCTGCCATTACTCCTAATTCTTCCCAGACGCCATTTTCACCAACTGGGGTACAGACGTCGCTGATGATGAAAAGTGACGACGGTTTATATATCAATATTCACGAAGCAGCTTTGGTCGATTATGCCTGTATGCATCTGAATCTGGATGACAAGAATATGGTATTTGAATCGTGGTTGACTCCGGATGCTATAGGGGATAAAGGATATATGCAGGCTCCCTGTCATTCTCCCTGGCGGACGGTGATGGTGAGTGATGATGCCCGTGAAATATTGGCTTCTAAATTGATCCTCAATTTGAATGATCCTTGTGTTTATGAAGATGTCAGTTGGATCAAACCGGTAAAATACATCGGGGTATGGTGGGAAATGATTACCGGAAAAAGTAGTTGGGCCTATACGGATCTGCCTGCCGTAAAGTTGGGAGAAACTGATTATACTCAGGTAAAGCCTAACGGAAAGCATGCTGCCCATACGGAACATGTGAAAAAATATATTGATTTTGCGGCGGAGCATGGTTTTGACCAAGTGTTGGTGGAAGGATGGAATATCGGCTGGGAGGATTGGTTTGGTAAAACCAAAGATTATGTATTTGATTTTGTAACTCCTTATCCGGATTTCGATGTACAGGAATTAAATCAGTATGCTGCTTCTAAAGGAGTAAAACTGATGATGCATCATGAGACATCGGCTTCGGTTCGCAATTACGAACGTCATTTGGATACAGCTTACAAATTTATGGTAGAGAATGGCTATAATGCTGTGAAGAGCGGATATGTGGGAAATATTATTCCAAGAGGGGAATACCATTACGGGCAATGGCTGGTAAACCATTACTTATATGCAGTGAAAAAAGCCGCTGATTACAAGATTATGGTAAATGCGCATGAGGCAGTACGACCGACCGGATTGTGCCGTACTTATCCTAATCTGATTGGAAATGAATCGGCTCGGGGAACGGAGTACGAAGCTTTCGGGGGAAGTAATCCGGATCATACGACTATATTACCTTTTACCCGTTTGATGGGAGGTCCGATGGATTATACGCCCGGTATTTTTGAGATGCGGGTAAGTAAAGCCAATCCGGATAATCATTCGTTTGTGCATTCTACATTGGCCCGTCAGTTGGCTTTGTATGTGACGATGTACAGTCCTTTACAAATGGCTGCTGATATGATAGAGAATTACGAACCTTATATGGATGCTTTCCAGTTTATCAAAGATGTAGCTGTGGATTGGGAGGATAGCCGTTATCTGGAAGCAGAACCGGGGGACTATATCACGGTAGCCCGGAAAGCAAAGGGAACGAACAATTGGTTTATCGGATGTACTGCCGATGAGAATGGGCATCGTTCAAATTTGACTTTTGAATATTTAGAGCCGGGAAAAAAATACATTGCAACCGTGTATGCGGATGCTAAAGATGCTCATTATGAACATAATCCCCAAGCTTATACCATCCGGAAGGGGATCTTAACCAATAAATCTAAATTGACATTAGCAGCGGCTCCTGGAGGTGGATACGCCATTAGTGTCATAGAAGTGACAAATCCGGAAGAAATAAAAGGATTAAAAAAATTGTAAATCCTTCATGCGTTTATAGAAAGAGACTATCGAAATCAATCGGTAGTCTTTTTTATATCTGGTAACAGAAATTCATTTTTTGTTAATCTGCTGCTTTTCCTGTTAGGAAATTTAGGGGATAGTCATTACCTTCGCATGATTTTGCCTAAAGAGATGGATGCTTCTGAATTAGAAAAAAAAGTCAGCCGGAGGGATACGATTATTTCCGTATGTGTATTCTTATCGGGTTTTTCTTGTTTTGCGCAGTTGTATTATTTTCAGCCGCTTTTGCCCGATTTAGCCCGGGATTTTCATTTGACAGCCAGTGACAGCAGTTTGGCGGTGTCATTCTCGACCTTGGGTATGGTGTTTGGTTTAATAACGACGATGTTTATTGCCGATCGCATATCGCGTAAACAGTTAATCAGCGTAGGACTTTTGGCTTCTTCTGTATTTTCTGTTGCGGCTTCTTTTGCTCCGTTTTTTGGTTTATTGATCTTATTGAGTGCAGCTAAGGGCTATTTGCTTTCCGGGGCTACTTCTGTATCTATGGCTTATATTGCCGAAGAGGTGTCGGAGCGTAATAAAGGAAAAATTATGGCCCTTTATATTGCTGGGAATGCATTGGGAGGGATGAGCGGGCGTTTTATTTCCTCCTGGATCGGGGCAATTTGGTCGTGGAGGATTGCTTCCGTAAGTATTGGGCTGATTTGTGCTTTTTTTGCTCTTTTATTTTTGA
>UMCV01011538.1_pt1 | contig 12796 bp, 10 predicted proteins | sample 1964311 | NCBI WGS metagenome assembly UMCV01 (sample SAMEA4835976, study PRJEB28245) | human gut metagenome | biome: gut microbiome; material: fecal sample | place: Denmark | collected 2008 | reverse complement strand
GCGTAGTCGGTTTTATAATCGCCGTTGTACTGCTCGCTGAAAACTTTTAAGGTATAGTTGCCGGGTGCAATATCAGACGGGATTTTGATTTCAACCGTTCCGCTTTCGGCAGTAGGCTGTGCTACTCTGCCATAATACTGTGCGCCGTTGTTATCCGCAATGATGGCGGAGATATATTCATTTGCCCCTGTGGTCGCTCCGCTGTAATTCAGCGTAATGGTATCGTTGGGGTCGGCGCAGACAGCTTTTTCCGTTACAGCAAAATTGCGGCTGCTATCTAAAAGTGTCAATTTCCACTCGTTTCCGCTGTATTCGGGGACTTCGGTCAATCCTCCGTCAGGCTTTCCGCCCACAGCGGCGGATGTGAAGAGGACAGAGTTCAGATTTAAGTTAAAAGCGGCACGAACAGTCAGATGATTATTTTGCTTGCGGATAGAGGCCCCAGAGTATTGGACAGAACCATCACTACTCACGATGGCGACATAAAAAGTCTTGGAGCCGGGAGAGCGCAGGTACCAACTGCTTGTCACCCAATTCGGATGCGCAGGATCCAAGGCACGCAGATCGTTGTTTACCGCAATAGCCTCTTTTGTGGAAAGCGGCCAGAATACAGCGTTATCCACCTGCCCTCCCGCTACACAGTCGGTATTTTCTCCGTTGTAACTTCCACTTGTAAGCGTCCGTTTCTTTACGGCAGCATTTTCTTCTGTCGTCAGCTTTTCCGCAAGCGCGTCTATCGCGGTTTTCAAATTACTCGGTGCGTAATCGTTGTATAATATGATATCGGCAAATGGTATAACTCCCATAGCGCCTGCCGCAAGCAGGGTAATATCCCCTTGTGCGCTTGTAACACCGCTTCCGTCATAGCCGATAACTCGCCATGCACCGGAATCATTTTCATGGTTTTGCCCGAAATACACGGTCGGTGCGGTCGCTGTGTTTACATTTTTACTTAGTGCGCCTGTGCCAAGCTGTATCGCAGCAGAGCCCTCTGCCCCAACCTCCTCGGCAAACACGCTTATCGGCGTAAGACAGAGCGTCATGCATAAAGTCAGCAAGATACTAAGTATTCGTTTTTTCATATTCTGTTACCTCCGTTTCGCAGCCTCAAACAAGACTCTTTTTCTTTTTCAGTACAATGTATAAGATTAAACCGAGGTTACCAAGCAGCGCAAGTCCCGCAACAGAACCGATAACAATCAAAGCAGGTGAAGATGCGGGTTCGGATATGTTTCCGAAGCCTGCGGGAACGGCTACATCTGCCACCGCTTTCACACCGGTGTCTTTCTCACCAATCCACCAGTTGCCGTTTTCACCGATAAATGGGGTAAGACCGTCCTTGCCGTCCGCACCGACAACTTTACCAAGATTGACTACATCGCCGTCGGTATAGGTGATAACAAGCTCGCCGTCTGCGTTGATCTCCGCTTTGGCTATTCCGATGCCGTCCTTACCGTCTTTGCCGTCAGAGCCGTTTGCACCGTTTGTTCCATTTGTTCCGTCCTTGCCGTTCTGTCCCGATGCACCTGTCTCTCTGGTGTCGCCCTTTTTGCCTTGTTGTCCGGCTTTACCGGTATCGCCCTTTTCGCCTTGTCGTCCGGCTTCACCGGTATCGCCCTTTTCGCCCTGTTGTCCGGTTTCACCGGTATCGCCCTTTTCTCCGGTGGCTTTCACACCGAGGGATACCCATGTCTGTCCGTCGTCGTAGGAGATATACCAGAAGTTATCATCACCTATTTTAAGCTTTGGCGTTACACCGTCTTTTCCGTCCTGACCGGGTGCACCTGTTTCTCCCTTGTCGCCTTGTTGTCCGGTTTCACCGGTATCACCCTTTTCTCCGGTGGCTTTCACACCGAGGGATACCCATGTCTGTCCGTCGTCATAGGAGATATACCAGAAGTTATCATCACCTATTTTTAGCTTAGGCGTTGCACCGTCTTTTCCGTCCTGACCGGGCGCACCTGTCTCTCCCGTGTCACCCTTGTCGCCTTTATCGCCCTTGTCGCCTTTGTCGCCCGCCAGCTCCGACAAGGCAATCAAATTATTCCAGACAGAATCATCGCTGTACTTCCACTGTATGAATCCATTATATACATTCAGTTCAATTTGCTTTCCATCTGCGCCGTCATTTCCCTTTAACTCGGAAAGTGATACAAGAACACGGTAAGCGTCATCACTTTCACCCTCATATCTCCACTGGATACTGCTGCCGTCACTGCGTAATTCTATTTCTCTGCCGTCCGATCCCGTAAAGGTTGAGAAGGTTTTGGTATTGGATAATGCCGATACCGTTCCGTTATTGCCGACAGAGGAAACCGCAAAGGTGTAGGTGGTATCCTCTTCCAGAGTATCGTATGTATATTCAAAGGTCGTGTCTGACAGCGGAGCATCAGTCACACGCACAAAATCGCCGTCATCCATACGCATCCAGATATGATACCCTGTATAGGGGCGTCTGCTGTCTGCAGTCGGTGCCTTCCAGGTGATTTTTGCACTTTGATTGTCTGTTACGGATACGCCTGTAAGTGTAGGTACGGGCGGTGCGGCACGAAGATTGGTCAGCACATATCCGAACACAGGAATCTTCTGATCTCCTGCCGACCATGTGCGCATACCGAAATCCCAGGTAAAGCCGTATTGGCTCGAAACATCGTAGCCGATTCCGTAGGAGGCAAGGAGCGAACGGCGGTCGATGTTGTTTACCGTACCGCTGGCGCCGCTGCTTTCCGTCGTGGTGTAGACCGTACCTGTTGCTTTGCTGTAGCTCAAATCGATTACAAAACCCATATTGAATGCGTCTACGCCCCATGTGCTTTTCATCGAAGCGGAGAAGCCGTGAGCCATCTCAACTCCCTCGGCATGCTCAGATGTGGTCGTCCAGTCGTTCGTGATACTGCTTGCACCGAAGCCAAGCTCATATTTCTGCTTGCTCAGCGATTCAAATTGCGTAACCGAAGCATCGGAAGAGCCGATATTCGACCAATAGGCGAACGGGTCGCCCTCGGAATTTTCCGGCAAAACATTGCTGTTCAGTATCGGCAGAGCCTTTGCCTTTCCCGCTGCAATGTCTTTCTTGTAGGTTTCGTTATACAGTACCGCAAACTCATCGTAATACTCTCGGTCGAGCATGGTGTAAACCGGCTGCCCGGGGATCATCAGGGCGATGGTATTTCGCTCGCTGAGGTCAAAATCGCCCTTTTGCGGGTCATAAAGCGAGTAATAATAGGTTGTTGCCGGCACGCGGTACAGCACCACAGAATCGTTGCCGCCGGCATTGAATGAGGCACTGTATTCCTTAGAAAGGGTATCCTCGGTGCTCTTTGTAAAATCCATGGTGTATCCGAGGGTCGCCTCGTATCTCCACACCTTCAGATCTCCCTGCGCGACGATGGACGCACCGAAGGAGGTGTTGTGCGATGAGGATTTCGTGTCCGAATAGCCTGAGGAGAAGGTGTAGGTGGTTGAGCCGTCGGAGAAATCAAGATCATAGTCACCGAGCTCCGAGAAATACGGAGCCGCCTGGAGCACCGCCTGCACCTGTGCATCGGAATATCCGTAGCCCTTGCCCTCATAGCGAGCAAACAGACCGTCCTTGTTCACGTCAGCCGCAAGCAGTATGCAGTTATACGGCATATCCCATGCAAGGTCGGCATCGTGGCACAGTTTGGAAAACTCATCCTTCTCGGCTGTCACTGTATACTTGCCGGCGACCGACAGCGTGCCGCTGCCGAAATCCTCGCCGTAGAAAACATCGGTGAACAGGTCGAATTTACGCGCCGAACCGCTTCCCTTTTGCCTTTCGGCGGCAAGCGCGATCACCTGCTCGCGGCCTTCCGTGTTGTGGTCAAAATTGCCTGCGATGACATCCTGATACCACCACCATCTCGCGCTTGAATTCTTTTCGCGCGCGGTGTCGCGCAGAAGATTAAGCGCGCCGTTCTGCTGCACCTCATACAGTCCGCCTGCGATCCATACCTGCTCCGGCGTACCTCTGCCGTTGATCGCAACGCTTGTCATAGCGGGCTTCGGCTTCACGCCCAGATCATTTGTTCCGTTTGCGGTATAACCGCTCATGGTGGTTTTCTGCACATTCGTTATTGACTTGTTCTGACCGTAATAAACGGCAAAGCCCATGTTTTCGTTGTCGGTTTTCTTGTCCCAGATAAAGCCCTTCTTCTTTTCTTCCCTAACTTCACGGAAATATCCGGCAATTATGATTTCCTGCCAGCCGTCGCCGTTGATGTCTCCCGCGGCAAGGTTTCCGTAGCGGATATGATCGTAGTAACGGCTGCCGTCCGCTTTTTCATCCTCGCGGTTCAGGGTCATCAGGGACTTTTGATCCACTCTTTTGAGGTTTCCGTTTTCGGCTTTGTATACCGAGAGCTTTGAAACAGCCTTACGGAAGGAATCGCCGGAAATCTCCTTGTCCCTGCCGTCGATCTTATCCGGCTCGGCAATGCCTGCGTACACGATAAGCTCATCGCAGCCGTCACGGTCAATATCCGCCGAGACAAGCGACTTCGTGATCTGGTCGCGCTCATACAGAGTCGTGTTCCAGCCGTCGAAATAGGCATTGCCGCTGCCCTTGGATTTGACAAACGATTTTCTTGAAAGTCCCTGCTCTCCGGCAATTCCCGTGCCGGCGATTCCCCATAAATCATCATTGCCGACGTAGGTGATAACGGCGGTCATCTTTCCGTCACCATCATAGTCGCCCGCCGTGACATTGAAATAGTGGCGGAATTCCTGGTATTCCAGCTCGCCGTAACCGGGTTTCTTGCACGCCCACATCGGAGCGTCGGCAATTTTCTGAAGCTAGGAGCGCTTGTTGTTTACAAGGTTTTGTACCCAGTAGCAGATCTTCGCAGTGTTCTTGGAATTATCCATATCGCAAAGACCGACAAAGATAGCATGATCGTTTCTGCCCGTGCCGAGTGGGTCGTAAGCTGTTCCAACAGCAAATGCAACATTATCGACAGCAGAAACCCGATGGGCACTCGGTGTACATTCGGCAATGTTGATACCGAAATTCCACTTACTGTATACCTTGGTATGATCCTGCGCCGCCTGCCCCTCTGCGTTGCGATAGCTGTAAATGATCGGCTCATACCATGGGGTGATGGCAAAGGGCTGACCCTTTTTTGTGCCGTACGGGTTGCTTTCATCCTCTGCCCATCCGACCGGTGGGGTTGTGTCGGGGGTGAGCAGTGTGCCGTATGCACTCGAGTCGGATGCCGATACTCCCAGAGTGGCATAGCTCATAATAGGAAAAGCAACACACATCACCATACATAGGGTGAGCAGGGTACAGAGTATTCGTTTTTTCATTTTCCGTTTCCTCCCTTCAAATATTGTGAACGGTATTTATCTGCAAACAGAGCGACACCCTGTTTTAAGACCTCCATTTGGGTTTTTAAATAATATTCATCCTCAAACATAGCATAGTGTACACAGGCACGAACAAATATAAAAATCAACGGTGTAATCACCGTGTACGGAATACCGATTTTCGGCTCCAACCGCTTGGCATATTCGGTATAGCGCTCATTCACTCCCTCAAAGAATTTCTTGCCGTGCTCAATATATTTCGGATGAGTATAGACCTGATACATCAGCCGATATTTTTTGCCGTGCTTCTTTGCGGTCCAATACGGAACCTCTCTCACAAATCGGACAACATCATTCGGGTCGGTGGGGGCTTTTTCCATAAAATCATCCTCAACCTTTTCCATACAGTATGCAGTTGATTCAATAATCAGTTCATCCACACTATTGAAATAGGAATACAGATTTCCCGTTGTACACCCACACGCTGCCGCCAAAGCCTTGATACCCGTACCGGTCAGCCCGTTTTCAGCATAACATTCAAAGCATTTTTCCATCATTTCCCGCTTACGCTCGTTGTGTTGTTCCTCTGTTGTTCTCATAATGTTCGCTTCCTTTTGATAACTAATCAATTAATTAACTATAGTATAACACAGGACTACGGTAATTTCAACAATTTATTAAAAAAATTTTGCAAAATATTAAAATTTTATCGTATCGGTCGGAAACTTTACGGCTATAGCCGTACCCTTTTCCGAACTTTCTTCCACACGGACTTTACCATTGTGCAATGTGACGATTTCCCACACCAAAGAAAGTCCCAAGCCTACGCCACCGTATTCCCTGCTTCGAGATTTATCCACACGAAAGAAGGACTGAAAAATACTTTCTCTGTATTGTTCGGGGATGCCGTAGCCGGTATCCGCAACCGTAATAACAAGCTGATTGTCTTTGTGCGTTACGGTAATATTCACTGTACCGTCAAAACGGTTGTAGCGTACAGCGTTTTCGGTCAGATTATATAACAAACGGTAAATCAACGTGTCACTGCCTGTCATAACAGCGTCGCCCGTGCTTTCAAGTGCAATATTGTTCTTCTCTGCAAGGGGCGGCAAGGTCAGTGAAAATTTCTTCTACCATAGGTCCTATCTCTATGCGGTCGGCACACGATACTGTACGAAGCTTACTCATTTCCAACAAGGTTTTTGTCATTTGCGTCATTCGTTCGGTCTGCCCACATAACAATCGGAGAAACTCAGCCGTTTCCGGCAATACCTCGGGATGCTCTGCCGAAAAAAGTTCAAGCTGTGCCTGCATAAGCGAAAGCGGCGTACGCAGCTCGTGTGCAGCGTTTCCGGCGAACTGTCGTTGAGCTGTGAATCCCTCATCAAGACGGTCAAGCATCAGATTGAATGACTTGACAAATTGTCTCATTTCAGGCAAAACCTCTTCGGTTATCTTCATATCCGTCAAATTGTTAGGCTGAACCTTCTCAACCCGAGCTGTAAAAGTACGCAGAGGCTTCAGCGCATGCCCGCTTAAAAAATACGCAAGCACACCGCCTAACAATGTTGCCGCCGTAATATACCAATTGGTAGCGATAAAGGATTCCTGTACTCCGTTAATTACAATAGTCAATTCACGATCAAGCTTTTCGTGTTCGGGATCGAAAAATTCGGGTTCTCCTTTGTCCGTATCTCCGTAACCTGTAACATAAGAACCTATGGAATCCATGTAACGGCTGCCGGAATAGCCGATAAGAACATTCATAAAAATGCAGGTAGCTCCGATAAGAAGTGCAGTCATCAAAGTTATGCGCCATTGCAAGGATAGCTTTTTCATTCTTTTTCTTCCTCCATAACATATCCTTCACCAATGCGATTGCGAATCGGGTCATAGCCGAGCGCCGCACGCAGTTTCTTTCGTAATGCAGAAATATGTACTCTTATTGAATTGCTGAAATTGTCAAAATTGATGTGATTGCTTTTTAGTTCATAATAGCAAAAGTCACGCTGCAAATTTGCAACGTGACTTTTGTTTTAAGGAAAGCTATATATTAACTTATAAACTATTTAACGCAGATCATCAAATCTTATATTTTTCCAATGCTTTTTCATATTCTTCGCTGTCATCACCGTATATAACAACTTGCAATGGATTACTTAAATCAAGACTGTAAATGCCCAGTAAAGATTTTGCATCAACTGTATAACGGTCTGAAACTAAATCAACATCATAATTACAGTTGGAAGTTAATTCAACAAATTCTCTGACCTGATCCACTTGTGTGAGTCTGATTTTTACTATTTTCATATACTTGTCAACCTTTCTGACATATTTTAATTTCATCTAATGTGGGCAACGCAGGAATTGCACCTATTCTTGTTGCAGTCAGTCCACCCGCAGCATTTGCAAAAAGTATCTTATCATCAAGCACCATATCAGCAATCTCATCGGGTTTATAGTTTTTTAACTGCCACAACATTGCACCTACAAAAGCATCCCCGGCACCTGTGGTATCAACCGCATCGACCTTGTATGCAGGAAATACACAAAAATGATTTTTGTTGCGATAGCAAGCACCTTTTTCTCCGAGCGATACCAAAACTAATGACGCACCCATATTTAAAAGCTTTTTTGAGCCGATTTCAAGATTTGTTTCTCCTGTAACAAGATACATTTCTTCCTCAGACACTTTCAAAATATCCGCCATTGTAATCGCTCTTGAAATTTCATTTACCGCTTTTTCCCTATCACTCCACAAAAGAGATCTATAATTAGGATCAAAACTAATTATTTTTCCGAGTTTCTTTGCATAATTTACAGCATCATATGTCGCCTTCCTGCAAGGTTCATCTGTCAAAGATAATGAACCGAAGTGGAAAATTTTGCATTCATCAATAAGTTCTTTTTTCACTTCATCGGCATTAAGCATCATATCTGCTCCTGGATTTCGATAAAAAGAAAACGAACGGTCGCCTTTGCTGTCAAGCTGAACAAAAGCAAGTGTTGTCGGCACATTGCTGTCAGTTGCCATACCTGTAATATCAATATTATGGTTGCTTAATGTGTCCTTTAAATAAGAACCGAATGCATCGTTGCCGACCTTACCGATAAAAGCCGATGAACCGCCAAGCTTACTGTTCATTGCAAGAACATTTGCCGGTGCTCCCCCCGGATTTCGTGCAAACAATGCTATTCCCTGTTCGTTAGTTCCGTTCGGAGTAAAATCTATCAAAATTTCGCCTAAGCTTACAATATCAATCATTATTCTGCTCCTTTTTTGAATTTAATTCTGTTATGATTTTGTTGTATGATTTTTTATTTATTTGATAAAAAAACAGTACAACAGCTGTTATTATCCACAACACACCCGGAATTGTTGAAAAAGAGTGATGCATTGTAGCCTGAACGGCACTGTTCTGAACACCGTTTGCAACAAAACCCAATCCACTGAGTGTAGCAGACAGCAATGCTGTTCCGATTGCCATACCTACTTTATTTCCCAAGGAAACAAATGCATATTGGAATCCGTCATTTCTTATGCCCGTTTTCCACTCTCCGTATTCCACACAATCGGGAACAATTGCATAAATTGCTGTATTGAAACCACAGAAGAAAAATTGGGAGAGAGCTGAAATTGTATAGAAACCGATAGGTGAGTTTGAGGCACTAAAGAAATACAGAGCAATCATACATATGCCTGTACCTGCAGCAAAAGTTGCAGCTGTGCGGCCTTTGTTGCCGACTTTTTTAAATACAAACGGGAATGCTCCTGCACCTAAAATTGACGGCACAATAAGTATCAGTGAATAAATAGTAAAGAACCCCTCATTTCCTTCAACATATTTAAAGTAATACAAGAGATCTGCATTTCTACCGTATAATGTAATGCCGAATAAAACCTGTCCTGCCAATGCTATAAGATACGGCTTGTTCTGCATTGCGGCTTTAAGCTGAATTTTAATAGGTATTTTTTCCTTTACAGGAGGCTTTACCACTTCTTTTGTCTTTGCAAAGCAGAACCAATGGCAGGCAACAAATATTGAACCGTAAAGGATGGTAACCAAAAGGTATCCCTTTGACTGATTCTGGCCGCCGAAAAATGTAATAAGAGGTAATGTAACCATATTGATTATGTTTATTGCAATCATTGCACAAACCGAGCGAAACGCATTTATCTTTGCTCGTTCTTCAATATTCTGAGTTAATGTACCGCAAAGTGTGCCGTAAGGAATATTTACGCAGGTATAGCCGACTACAAGAATACAGTATGTAACATACATATATATTGTTTTTGCATTGTCATCCCATGTAGGATGTGCCCAAAATGTAAATACTAAAACTATCGCCGTTAAAGGAGCACCTATCAGTAGCCACGGGCGGTATCTGCCCCATCTTGTTTTGGTTCTGTCGCTTAAAGAGCCGATTATAGGATCGTTAATTGCATCCCAAAATCTTGATATAAGCATCAATAAAGAAACTGCAGCCATTGGTATTCCACACACATCCGTGTAAAATATCATAAGGAAATTGCCCACGAACATCCAACTGAAATTACAGCCTATGTCACCAAATCCATACGCAAGTTTGCTTATAAAAGGAATTTTTACATTTGTTTCCTGATGATTTTTCATAATATCACCTATCTCACATTTTTATAACAGCCTTGACAATGTTTGCCTTATCCTCTACACTTTTATCCATAGCTTTCTGAATATCATCAAAATCAAATATGTCTGTTACAATGCCCTTTAAGTTTACTTTGCCTGATGCAACAGCTTCAATAGCCATAGGATAAATATTGCGATAGCGAAAAACAGTCTTAAAGGTTAATTCCTTATCAAGAACAAGACTCATCGGCAAATTCATTTCGCCGGTCTTTGAATAACCTACAAGCACAATGTTGCTGCCCTTCTTGGTCATATGAATACACTGACGAGTAGTGAATTCTGTACCGGCAGTTTCTATTGCAAGGTCACATCCAGCACCGTTTGTAAGTTTCATAACAGCCTCAACAGCATCCTCGTCTTTACCGTTTATAACACCATCAGCACCGAGTTCCATAGCCTTATCAAGTCTTTTCTGCATAATATCAACCACATATACCTTACTGACACCCTCTGCTTTCAGTGCCATCATACTTACAAGACCGATGCATCCTGCACCCATAACAACCGCTGTCTGTCCTGCGTGGGCATTGCCCTGATTTGCAGCATGAAAACCAACAGCAAGAGGCTCAATTAAAGCACCTTCAAGTGTCGATACATTATCGGGAAGTTTAAAGCAAAGATCTGCTTCGTGAGCTACATATTCCTGAAATACTCCGTCAACCGGGGGGGTAGCAAAAAAGATTACATCGGGACAAAGATTATATCTGCCTGTTTTACAAAACTCGCAGTGTCCGCAAGTTTTCCCCGGCTCTAAAGCGACACGGTCACCTACTTTCAAATGACTTACATCTGAACCTACCTCAACGACAACACCGCCCGGTTCATGTCCGAGAACAAAAGGGGGCTTTACAACATAGTCACCGATTGCACCTGTCTCATAATAGTGCATATCACTGCCGCATATGCCGATATACTCAAGCTTTACCAATACCTCATTAGGCTTTGGTGTCGGCACCGGACGATCAACATATCCCATTTTTTTAATGCCTGTCATTACAGCAACTTTCATAGTGTTTTTCATAATTAGTCCTCCTATTTAAAAATACTTTTATAAAGTGTTTTATTAAGTGACTATATTAAATCACAAACACACATTGATGTCAATAGATTTTTTTAAAATCATCACATTTGCTAAATATTAACACTATGATTTGTGCAAAAAAACAGTGACTCCGACATTTATCAGAATCACTGCTTTTAATAATTTATATTTCCTGTAAAAACGAATCTATTTTCATAAGTGCTGCACCTACTGCAGATGCCTCTAATTTAAAGGTACAGTATTTCAAAAAATCGGCATTACTTTCAAATGTATTTCGTTCAGCAACATAATTTTTTAATTCCCGTGCAAATTCCTCGAGAAAAGCTCCTACATATCCACCGGCAATTATATCACAGTCAAAAGTCATTCTCAGATTATTAATAGCTATTGCAAGATACTTAAGATAATCGTCCCATACCTTTTCAGCTTCAGCATTACCGCATCGGAGTTTTTCAAAAAACATTGCAAGATTTCCGTCAGCCTGCTCAGATAATACCTTTGCCGAAATATATGCGTCAAGACAGCCTTTTTTACCGCAATAGCATTGTTTTCCGTTAGGAACTAATGTATTATGACCAAATTCACCTGCTCGAAGATTATTGCCCCAAAACAGCTTTCCCGAAAAAATAATTGCACCGCCGACAGTATTGCTTAATGACAGATAAATAAGATTATCAATATCTGACTTATCCCACAATTCCGCAAAACCGGCAGCATTTGCATCATTGATAAATAAGCAAGGGTATGAGATAAATTCAACAAATCTTTCTGTGCTGAAATCATAAATGTCAAGTGCATGAGAAAAAATTATTTTCTTTCCGTCATCACTTATAATACCTGGGATAGAAATACCTACTCCTATAATTCTGTCAAACTCATCATCTTTTAGAAAACTATTCATCAAGTCGCCTAAGTTTTTAAAATAATTTTCATCAGAAGAAAAAGCTCTTGTCTTTCTTGTATATCTTATAACCGTTCCGGACAAATCAACAAGTGTAAAACCTATGTGATTTTTTGTAATATCAACTCCGATGGCTAATTTTGCATCAGGAATTGAAGCATAAGCTTTTGCTTTCCTTCCGCCTGTAGACTTGTAAGCACCAACCTCATGAACCAATCCAAGATTGATTAACTCTTTCACATTTTGCAAAACAGTCGGCCAACTGAGGTTAAGCTTTTGTGCAAGCTCAGGCTGTGAAATTCTATCATATTTCAGCAGACATCTAAGAGTATTTATTCTATTTTGCTTTTTTACATCCATATTGTTTGTTGGAACAGAATTCATAATCAAAACCCTTTTATAAAGTATTTTATGTTTATTATATTACCATTTTTCTCAAAGTATTTCAAGAGTTCACACTAAAAAATCTATTAACTACTATGCAATAAAAATATGTAACATCTTTCTAGGAATGAATGCTAACTAAAGTATAGGAAAACAACTTCTTATATGCTATAATATAATTACTGTTTAATGCCGTTGATGATAGATTGAATCGAAATTATAGTTCTGATAAAGAATTATTTTGATGTAAAATCCATTTTGCACCCCCCTACTCAAAAACTATCATTATAAGGTTGATTTTGGAAGTAGTCTGCACCCCCCTAACTGACTACTGTTTGACTACTTTTGAAAAATTCAATATGCCGTATTTTGCCTTGATTTGCGTGTTTTGAGGGAATTTTAAAAGTGATACTCATTCCTGTTATACTCAATTCACCCTTGCAAATCACGGCATATTACGGCAAATCGGGA
>UMCV01019408.1_pt1 | contig 12803 bp, 10 predicted proteins | sample 1964311 | NCBI WGS metagenome assembly UMCV01 (sample SAMEA4835976, study PRJEB28245) | human gut metagenome | biome: gut microbiome; material: fecal sample | place: Denmark | collected 2008 | reverse complement strand
GGCGGGCGCAATCCACAAAACCGACGACGCAAACAAAGAAAATCCGAATGGCGCAAAAAAATTCCCATAACTTCTAAAAGACACCGCAGCCAACATTCCTGCGCCTCCTGCAAAAGCGCCCGCAAGGGCGGTAGCCATATGGCCGCCAAGCTTTATATGATGGTAGTACGGCAAAAATTGGAGTATGTCCATATATGCAATAAAAGTCTTGCCGCAACCTACGGCAAGACTTTAAAAAAAATCTTCTGCTTGCGGATTAGCGGCGTTCTAGCAAGCGCATATTCTTTGTAATAGCGTTGAATATCTGCTGGCTCTTCATCAGGTTTCCAGAACCAAAACTAATCTCTATGGCAACCTCCTCGTTCGGAAGCTGCTCAAGCGATACTACAATCTGCTCGTCAAGCAGCGCCCTTGCGTATACCAGCCAGGAGTTGTTTCCGGGAATTTGTCCCACCCTAAAATATTTCAAGTCCTCCAACGCCAAATTGGTCGCTCTAAAAGCGGTATTTATATTTCCCACGACCTTTCCGCTGAAAGTCCCGGAAATCTCATCGTAAGAAGCCATTGGGAAAGACGGCGAGTCAACAACGACATTTGTCGTGCAGGAACAAAGCAATATCCCGATAGATGAAAGGGCTAAATATATTATTTTTTTCATAATAGTTTATATCATGCCAATGATTTTATTGTTTGCAACATTTTTAATCGGAGGATTTGCAATCTTTGCAAAGTTTTTCTGACCGCCCATTAACAAGCGGCTTTTAAGATATCCCGGCGGAAAGCTCTTTAAATGTTCCGACAACCCCGACAATATTTCCGTATTTTAAGACTCCAGCCATAGATATTTCCATAATGCGCAGCTCCCCGTCTTCAGAGTCGCTATAGCTTAATATTAATACTTTTCTATCGACCTTTCCGGATAAAATTTCCTCCAAAACACTCCTGGTGTTTGCGCGGGCTTCGGGCACAATTGCATCGAAAAAATCCTCCAAGTTATTAAAGGGCAAAATATCGTCCGGACCGCTTATAACTTCAAAACCGTAAGTTTTAACATCCATATACCAAACGCAAGCCCCGCACGCCCTCATAGCCAAATCGAGGCTGTTCTTTAGATTCTCAAGAGAGCGCGACCTCGCCAGCTGTTCGGTAAAATCCAAAAATGCCAAAATATAGCACCATTTTTCGCCGTCTCCAAAAAACACCGGAGCGCCGCGGCATACAATGCGTTTTTTGCCGCTTAGAGATGTTTCAAAATATCCTGAATCGGAAACCGAATCAAAATCGTACATCAATATTGTGTCAACTGGCTTTGAACTTCTTACGGCAGACTTTATTTCGTCGGATAAATTTGGATCTTTGAAAATATTTAGAGAGCCCACCAGAGAGTCTTTTCTTCCGCACATTCCGAATATAATTTTGTCGGCATCGTTGGCGGTAATTAAAAAGCCTGAATCGTCGTAAATCTCTATGCCAATGGGAAGAGAGTTTAATGTGGCGCCAAGACGCTTGTATAGCGCCCTGTTTTTCTCCGACAATTTTCTATATTTCCTATTTAGGAAAAACTCTCCGATTATTATTCCGAACAAAAGCGCGATAAAAGCGCCAGACAACACAATTGGAGGGAAATACCGGACAAAGAAAGACGGAGGCGAGTTGATTATCGCAGCCCTGCCAGGGACAAGGGAATCGTCTATATTCCATCTAAGCAAGGCTTCATAGTTATATATTGGAATGGGCGGAATAGATTCGGCCTTACTGCCGCCAACACCTCCCGTTCGCAGGATTTTAAGGGTTCTTTCGGCCGCAATCCTTCCATTTTCGGAAGCATTTACCAAGTATCCCCCGACAAATCCGCTCTCCACAAGATTGTCTATCACCGTAAAGACGGGAACATTGCAGACTTTCGCAAGCGCGGGATAAATTATCTGCGGATTGTGGTACAGCCCTTTGTCGTCGCGCTGCCAAGTGAGCAAAATTACCGCGCTTCCTTGTGGGAACCCGCTGGCGGACTCCAAAAAATCCTCTGCGGAATCGGCGTCTAATCCGTATGAAAATTCAACCGTTTTCGAATATTTTTCAAGCTGGCGCTTTGCCGCGCGGATGTAAAAATTTCCAGTGTCGGTTTTGTCGGAAATAACATAAACCTTGCCGAGTTCCGGGAGCATCTTTCTTGCGGCTTCAAAAGTTTTATCAACCCCTATTTCCGCCGCGCAAACGGCAATATTTTCCGCCGGGCTGCCGCCTTCCCAGACAGAGGCTATAACAACCGGAAGCGCGCATCCACCATCCCTGCAAACATCCACGACAGCCTCTGCAGCCTCCAAGTCCGAAGCCACAACTACATCGGCCTTTGAGCCGCTCTTGAGAATCGCCGACAGCATGCGGCGCCTGACATCCCTATCCGATATATTTTTGGAATCCAAATAGATGTTTCTTAAATCCACATCGAATTCCGAAGATTTCAAAGCCTTCTCAAATGCATCCCTGACTTTGCCGGTCCAAATATGGTTGTCGTGGTAAGACCCTACAAAGACGACATTTTTTCTGGCATTATCCAAAGCTCCCAGCAAGTTTGCCGCAAACGCTAGCAAACAAATCGCAAATAAAACTTTTTTTATGCGCCTCATGAAAAAATTATCCGCCGGCTAGTTATCCCGCTTTTCACCATCGGGAAGTTCCCACCTTGAAAGGCGCGGAATCCACCTTGGAACCGATTTTTTATAAAGGATATAGTCTCCTCCAAAACGCTTTTCAAGCCCCTTTTCCTCAACAAAAATAAAATAAACCGTATTTATTATGAAGAAAACAACCGTCCAAGTTAGAATCTGGAACGACCCCAACAGCATCGACTCGCCCAACAACATCGCAAGCACCCCGCTGAGCATGGGATTTCGAACGAAACAATACGGACCTTTTACAACAAGATTCTGTGTCGGAGCCCATGGCGCGAGCGTCCCCTTGCCGACTTTCCAAAATAGAACCATCGTCCAGACCGCCAGCGCCGCACCCGCAAAAAACGATATAAATCCCAAAGCCAAAAACAAGCTCGACGGCAGCGCAAATTTATAACCGCCAAAATATAAAAACAATGCCGGAATTACCACCAGCGCGTTAAACGGCAATACTAATACAGCTTTAATCCACTCGCTCATGATTTGAATTTACTAAGACATCTCGGGATTTCAACAAAAAAGCCGACTTTATTGCATCAATATTTGAGATTATTTTATAGTTTTAAATATCATAAAGGGGACAAACCCGGCGCGGGAAAAGCTTCAAATGCCAGAAACGCAATTTAATAATCGAGTTTCCCGCAAAAATATAAACAAGGAGGAACCTTTCATCAAGGTTCCCCCCATACAATTGCAGTAAAAAAAAACGTATAGCGGTTGCAAAGCGGGCAATAAGCGCGCCGCAAAATCCGAAGACTCTGCGGCGGGCGTTTTGAGGAATAAATCCCTACGCCTCCACTCTTATCTCTTTTATAATAGCGTTGGGATCTCCGTTGGTTGCGGAAACTTGAACCTTTAAAGCCTTTGCCAAAACAGGCTCAAACTTGTTTACAACAAGCTTTTGGTAATTGTTTTTTACATCGGCTAAGACCTTCTCGGAACCGTCCTCTAAAACCGCCGTCACCTTGTAGTCTTTTACAATTTTAGGCTGAGGCCCGCGAACCATTGTCTTCAACAAATAATCCGATCCAGTCTGGGACAGCGGAGTATTTCCGGGCTCAAATATAAAACGAACCTGCGAAAACTTTTGTGGAGACCGCCAATCCAGCCTAATCCAAGGGCTAGATGAAACGGGTGCAACCCACCGGTTTTTATTTTGCTTTGGAAGGTCTATCGTTATTCCGCTTATGACATTTTCCGGCGAGGAGTCGGCTATTGACTCGGAAGCCGTCACTTTGGCGCTGCGCGCCAAATCCGCAGGATCTTCATTTTTTAACCCTAGAATGGTTTGGTCGTCGCGCAACAAAGTCTGCTGCAACTGCTTAACCTTTTCCGGATTCGCCCTAAGTTGCGCCGGAGTTATTTTATCGTCAACGCATATTACGGCGGCAGTGCCAACAGCTTGGCCAACCGCGGCACACGTGGACATGACGCGCGTGGAGCTGAAAGCCACATGCGAACAGCTTATGTTTCTGCCGGCCATCATCAAGTTTTTAACCTTGTTTGAATAAAGGCTTGAGAATGGAATATTATAGCATGGCACATGCCCTTTTTGCCTGCAGGGATGGCGGTCGGACGCATAGAAGCCCTTGGCCGGATGGTCGTCCATAGACCAGCCTCCAACTGCAACTGAATCGTCAAATTCCTTCCATTTGCCTTCGATATCGTGCTGTGTCATCAGATGCTCCCCGCGAATCCTGTTCGTATCCCTGCGTCCTGGAAGCATTCCGATTGTTTCAAGCGCGCGATTTTCCACGCCTTCGTATTTGCCGCTATTCTTTATGTAGTCCCATACGCCCATGACTATGGACAGAAGCTCAAAACGCAGCATTTCGTTGTCCCTTATCGCGTCGTAAACGCCCCCAAGCTCTATCCACCAGTAGCCGTAGGAAAGCCCGTCGCCTTTTATGCTGCGGAACTTCATTTGTTCGGGAGTAATTTTCTTAGCCCAAGACGGCGGGACAAAAGGCATAGGCTTATCGTGCAAGCGCGAGGTAATCATAAGAGTGGAACCTTGCCGCGTGCCGATCTCGTCAAAGTCTGCAAGGGACTCCCCGTAAGCGTCAACGCCTTCCCTGCCAGTCATAATTTCGGCTCCCGCCTCCATTCCAAGGCGGCAGTCACCAGTGGCGTCGACAAATATTTCCGCCTCAATGCGGTATCCTTGAAGAGTAGTGTCCGAACGCACCCATGCCGCTGTTATCTTATCGCCATCGGTCTCGGTTTTATATAATGTGGCATCCAAAATCAAGGTGAGATTCGGCTGGCTCACGCACTTGTCATACAGAATGAAGTCCCACATTTCCCAAGCAAGCTGCGGATTGTGCGCCGCGTTTTCGAGTTTCAACTCCTCTATTATTCCGCCTTCGCGCCATCCTACGCGCTCTGGGTTGACCCCCAGGGGATGCATTCTAACCTCCGAACTTGAATTGCCTCCAAGCCGCGAGCGGTCTTGCACTAAAATGACTTTCTTGCCTTTTCGAGCCGCGCTTAGTGCGGCGGATATGCCAGCCAATCCCCCGCCGGCAACCAAAAGGTCGCACTTTAAATCCACCCGTTTCATAAAGAACTCGCCGGCCAAATTCTTAGCGTCTTTGGGCGCCTGAATTTTCTGCAAACGCGCGGAATTTTCATCACTCGGCAAAGGGCGCGCAAGCACCTGCGGAGCTTTTACTACTACGGAATATCCCAACATAGACGCGGCTGCGGAAGCCAAAAAACCGCGTCTTCCAAATTTTTTTCCTGAAGATTTGTCCATAACAATATATATTTTTTTCCCCAATACAGGTTAAGCAACTACGAAAAAAAGCTCCCATTGTCAACAAAAGCCTGCTAGATTAAATTAAAATCTTTTATTATGCTTGAAAAATTGTCCGACTCTGCGAGTATCGGGAAATGTTTTACTTGGGGAAAATATCCGCGTTAACTGCCGCTATTTGCGCTATGTGCGCAGTGCACTTAAGCGTAGCCGCGGAGGATGTCTCGCCGAATTCCGCAAACAACCCGCCTGAAAATGCAAAAAAGACAACTCCAGAAGACTTTGACGGAATCGCATTTCTTTCGGATGGCAATTATAAAAATTCGGAACGCACAAAAACCGCAATACGCTCGGCTACAGGCTCGCTAGAGGCTGGGATGCCGGCGTTAGCCCAGGCTATAATAGAAGAATTTTTGTCTAAGTCTTCTCCTGATGAAAATCTTAGGGAAGACTTGACGGCCGTATATGCGGACGCGCTAATTGCGCAAGGCAATTTTGAGCTGGCCCAAAAACAGATATCCCAAATAAAAGAGGCCGCGAACTCGCCCCGCAACAAAATCAGAAAAGCGTTGATTGCAATAGGATTAAACCGGCACGACTTGGCGGATGAATTTTTGGAGGGCATAGACCCGTCGGAAGTCGGTGCTGACGACATTGTATGGTACCATCTTGCAAAAGGATACGCTTTATTTGAAAGCTCAAAATTGCAGGACGCCTTGAAAGAATTTGAAGCGGCAAAGAAATCCGCTAAATCCCAGTACGCGCTCGCCGACGCACAAATCGCCATAAACATATGCAAGCTGTCAGACGATTTTAAGGGCGCAAAGCTGGACGAAATAGAAAAAGACTTGTCCGATAAAGTCAGGTTCTACATGGGAACTCCGGCAGGATTTCAATTCGCCAAGCAATACGCGGCTGTCCTGTTTAAACTCGGCAAAAACGACGAGGCCATAGAAGTCATAAACCAACAGCTTGGAATCCAGCTGGCACAGGATATAGACAAAGACGAATTGCGGGTAATAGCGGCCGCGATGACTAAAAACCGCCAGAAGCAGTCTGAAATGCTGCAGGAGATACTAAATACGACATCTTCGGCGGGAGTCGCAGAATACGCCCTTTCCCTATTGGCGAAGTCTCCAGACACACAGCCGCAAAACTTTGAGGAATTTTTGGAAAACATAGCCAAAAACGGCTCGCCAAGGATATGCGACAGAATCCTTTTGGAAATAGCGAAGCTGCGCCTGAAAAAAGGCAGCGCCGAACGCGCGGCGGAAACGGCCTCAAAGTTACTTGAAGATTTTCCGGCGTCGCGATACAGGCCTGACGCGCTGCGGATTTTAGCATGGGCTGCATTCTCCCAAAAAGGCGGCAAAGCGCCCGAATATAGGCTTGCCGCCACATACCTTATAGCCTTGGCGGATATGGAAAAGAACGCGGACCGCAAGAACGACTTAATGCTTCTGGCGGCCGACTGCTACTATCTAAACAAAGACTTCTCCACTGCGGCGGAAATATATACAAAACTCTTTGAAACAATGCGTTCGGAACGCGGAGTCCTCTTAAACAGAACAGTGGAGGTCTTATTGATTCTAGACGATATAGAGGCCGCAAAGAAAATAATAGATTCCTCGTACAAATTAGACGGGATAAGCGAAAATGACCTTTGGAACGCTGAATGGAAATTGATTTCCAAACTGCGCGAAGACGGCGAAACTAAAAAAGCCCTAGAGCGGATAGAGCGCGCAATTTCCGACGATTCCGGCGTTCCGGGAACCGTGCGACTCAGAATGCTCTGGCTTCGCGCGCGCTTAAACGACGGGGAAACCGACAGCCGCAAAACGATATCGATTTGCGACAAAGTATTGAAAGAACTTCCCAAAATAAAATTTGAAGACCCGACTAGCGCCGAAAGAATTGCGTCAAACACAATGCTTATGAAAGCGCGCTGCTACGAATCTCTGGGCGAGAACGATATTGCCTACGAAATATACAAAACTCTGCGCTCCGAATACCCTGAATCCCAAGCCGCCCAAATATCGTACCTTTACCAGGCTAGGTCGGAAGCCGCCGAAATGCGCTATGCTTCCGCCCAAAAGATATGCCAAACATTGGCGGACTTATACCCGCGCGGCAAATACCGCTACGAGGCAATGTCGGATGCGGCGCATTATTCGCGGATGATTGGCGTGGACGCCAGCTATAAGGCGGCTCTCTCAATATTGGACAAACTCTGTTCCGAATACCCAGAAGACTCACGCAACTTTTATGCCAGGATGTCCCAGGCGGAAATACTAAGGCTGATAAACGCATTCGCCGAAGCCCGCTCGCTTTACAATGAAATCATAAACAAATTTCCGGACCACCCCCAAATATATATCGCATGGCTAGGGCTTGGCGACAGCATTTTGGCCCAGCCTAAACGCGCCGCAGACGCGGCGGTCATTTTCGAGAGGCTTTTTTATCTTCCTGAAATGCCGCTGGATGCAAAATCGGAAGCCGCTTTTAAATGGAGTTTCGCGCTAGAAAGGGCTGGAAGGGAACGCGAGGCAAACGAAATACGCTGGCTTACGGCATCCCAAATTCTTTCGGACAAAGGCGCGAAAGCCCATCCGGCCGCGTGCTATTGGATTGCCCGCAGCCTTTTTGCGCTGGCAAAGTCGCTCGAATCAGAAGGCCAAATGCGCGACGCAAGGGCAGCCTACGAATTGATAGTAAAAAATAAACTCCCGTCATGGCAAACGGCGGAGCGCAAACTAAAAAACACCCAAATATAATGGAAAAAATACTTCACTTGATGGAAATCGGCGGGCCTATGATGGTTCCTCTCGCCGGTTTGGCGTTCATAGGAATGATAATTTTCTTGGAGAGGCTCTTGTATCTGCATAAAGGGCAGATAAAAGCGGTTGAATTCGTCTCCGGAATAAAGGAGGCGCTAAAAAAACGCAGAGTTCTAGAAGCCATAACCATATGCGACGAGACATACGGACCGATTCCACGCATAGTAAAATCAGCCCTCGTCAGCGCGGAGGAACCTGCCGAAGTAATGTCGGCGTCTATAAACGCCGCCGCCGCAAACGAATTCGCGCTAATCGACAGGCGGGTTGCGAGCGTGGCCTTAGTGGCAAAGCTCGCCCCATTGCTGGGATTGATGGGAACGGTAATCGCGCTGCTCCAAATTTTCTTCGATATGGGAGAAAGCGGTTCGTACGCAACTGCGGCCCAATTTTCCAACAGCATCTACAACGCGTTGCTATCCACGGCATTCGGATTGCTAATTGCAATACTCGCATGGCTGGGATACAGTTTCTTGAACAGCAGAGTAAGGGCAATAGCCCATGATATTGACTGGTCGGCAAACGAAATAATGATTTTCATTATGCGCGGAATGCCTGAACACGAAAACCTGCATATGGACGGCAGCAGCAAATAAGCCATGACAATCGTAAACACATCCTCAAGAGTGAGAAAGACGGAAATTTCCGTGGATGCCGTGGCTCTGTTCGACATTCTTTTAATTGCTCTAATGATGACTTTGGCTTCCTCAAAGTTTATTCTTTCACCGGGAATGGGAATAGACATTGAGTCGGACGCCCTGCCGGAAATATCCTCCCCCGAAAATGCGCTGACTGACGAGGACATATGCGTCGTAAACGCTAGCGGTAAATCTATGCTGATTTTTGAGGGCGAAATATTTGCTATTCCCGCCCTTCAAAAACATTTTGCAGCCACAAAATCAAGCCGCAAGAACTCCATACTTCTCATAAAAACCGACAAGACTCTGGACACCCAAACGCTTCTGGAAATTTGCAACGCCGCAAAAGCCGGAGGGTTTAAAAGAGTTCAAATTGCCGCGACGCAAAAATCAGACAAGTGAATATGGAAAGCGCAGATGGCAAGAAACATCCATTCAAGCCGGAAGGCGGGCGGGGGCCCCTGCACTCTCCGCTTGCTATGGCATTTGCGGTTTCCGCTCTATTGTTTGCCCTGTTTTTTATTTTCCTTCCGGATGTGGGAACAAAAGAATTTTCCGATTTTTCCCCTCCGCCTTTTGTAGCCTATAAAAGCTATTCAAAAGACTTCGCGAACGCAGCCGACCTTGCCGATTACGCGCCATTGTTTGTGACTACGCGATGGAACCACAAGCCTACCGTTCCCAACATTCCCAAACCGGAAGGCTGGGAAACATCGGTCTGGAAAAACTATTTTAACGAATCCGAAATAATAGACTCAAAGTTTTTGGAGTCAGTTCTCGCCGGCGACGTGCGCGACGCCAGGCTGGGGTTGATGCGTTCAGTGATGCGCAGCGTGTTTTCAGGATACCGGCGGGCGGACATTCCCGAATCGGACCAGGCAAAAGCCTCCGAAGTTGAAATAATAGACATATCCACAGGCAAAAAAGTATTATCCCGCAAGCTTCCCGAACCGTTAATGGAGGGAATTTTCTCCACGGCACAGTTCTCGGTTGACGTTGAAGGCGACGGCTGGGTAGGCAGGCCGGTCCTGCGAAAGACTAGCGGAAACGACGCAGTCGATGAAAAGCTTTCAAAACTCTTAACCTCAAAAGACCTTCTAAAAGGGCTCAAAAGCGGGCAATACAGGGCGACTTTTATCCCGTAATCAATTTATGGAAACTGGATTTCTCAGCAGGGATTTATCTATAGTAATTTTAGCCGTCGGGGCGGCCACATTCGTATGCACTCGCTTAAAGCAGCCTCTTTTGCTGGGATTTATAGTTGCCGGCATATTGATAGACCCTGTTTTCAAGATGATAAACGACCACAGCGTCATAATCGAGCTTGGAGAATTGGGAATACTTTTTATGATGTTTTTTGTCGGGATGGAATTCAATCTCGCAAAACTCCGCAAGGTTTTAACGCCGTCTTTGTGCGCCATAATCCTGCAAACCGCCACGATGTGTTCCGTGGGAATGGCAGGCGCAAAAATGATGGGAATGCCGGCAATCGTGGGATTGTTCCTCGGAGGAATGTTGAGCATAAGTTCGACGATTGTCTTCATTGAGACCGTATCCGCGCGCGGCGATTTAAACAAAAAATACGCCCATCTGGCTACGGGCATATTAATTTTGGAAGACTTGCTGGCGATTCTCATGCTGGTTTTTCTATCGGGCGTCGCAATTTCAAAAGCTGTTCAATGGGACAAAATATGGCATGTGTGCTTTATGCTGATAACATTTGTTGTCGCAATATACGCATCGGGGAAGGTCTTTTTGCAGCCGTTATTGCGCAAAATGAGCATAAGCGGCTCAAACTACACCGTGATGATATTTACACTCGCGATGATTTTCGGCCTGGGTGAACTGGCGGCGGAGCTTGAATTTTCAGTGGCACTTGGCGCTTTTTTGGCAGGCTCAGTCTTGGCTGGAACGGCAATCGCAAACCAGATAGAAAAAATAATAACCCCGTTTAAAAACCTGTTTGTGGCGTTGTTTTTCGTGTCGGTGGGAATGATGATAACTCCGTCCGAAATATTCAGATTGATTCCGACAATACTGGCGTTTTCTGCGCTTGTAATAGCGGGGCAAAGCGTCAGCTGCTTCATAGGCGCAACTGCAGCAGGAGTCGAACCTGCGGTGGCGTGGTTCGCCGGAATCAACAAAGCGCGAATAGGCGAGTTTAGCTTTGTAATAGCGGCCCTTGGCATGAAGCTTGGAGTAATAGATTCGTCCATTGCATCCATTGCCATGGGAGTGGCGTTTGTCACGATTTTCGCAAACCCGTTTATAGCGTCGAGAGCTTCGGCAATAGCGGAAACGTTTTCCAAGATAACCCCGCGCTTTTTAAAATCGGCTTTGGAAGCGTACGGCAACCTGCTTCAAATCGCCCGCAAGAATCTAGACGCCAACCTGCTGCTCAAGACAATCCGCGGAGAGTTGGCGGAAATAGCCGTATATTTTATTCTGTTCAACTCGGTCATACTTGGAGCGTCTTTTGCGTCCGACTCTGCATACATCGAGTCTCTCCCCCATGAAAATATCGCAAAAACAATAATATGGCTGGCCGCGGGAATACTGACACTTCCTTTTTGGGTGGCTATAATAAGAAAAGTCTCCATTATGATAGAGACATTTATAGCCATGACCCTAAAAAGAAAAATGCAGCGCTATAAAATAAGGCTGGCCTCAATATTGAGATATTCCGCCGCATTGGGAATATCCATAGCTTTGCTTTCGATATATCTTACCGCCGCAAGCATGAGGCTTCCGATAGCCGCCACCCTTTCTTTTATGGCCGCAACCGCCCTTGCAATCGGAATAATATTTTACAGAAATTTCACTCAAATAAATACCCGCCTCGAGTACGCGTTTATAGAAAACTTTAATAAAAACCTGGAAAACGACGGAGAATTTAAACGCGAAAAGCTGCGCTCGAATATACTGAATAAATATCCCTGGCCCATTGATATTTCAGAAACGCCCATAGACCGCGGCTCCCAGGCAGCCGGAAAGACTATAAGCGAGCTCTCAATCCGCCGAAAAACCGGCGCAAATATAGTGGCAATAGAAAGGGAGGGATTTGTGCGCTACGACATAAATCCCAATACGCTTCTCTTTCCCGGGGATCTTGTCGTTATGATAGGAAGCGCCGAAGCGCTAAAAGACGCGGAACGGCTTTTGACAACCCGCGTGCCATTGACGGACGAAGACATAAAACAAAACACTTTTAAGATTTCATACCTCGTCGCCGGATTAAATCCGGAGTATATAGGCAAGACTCTGCGCGAGCTTAATCTCACGCGCAGATTCGGAATTTCCGTAATAGGGATTCAACGCCAGCAGGAGAAAATAAGCACTCCCGGAGCCGACGAAAAAATACTTTCCAACGACATTCTCCTCGTAATGGGAAAGCCCGACGATGTTAACAGGCTCAGCTTGGAAATAGAAAAATAGCCTTGCCTGGAATCCAATTGCAGAAATTTTGTTTTTTTAAGCTACTATTTTTTTGCACTCATCGCCTTGCGAAATAATTTGCAATTTGCCGACCCAAGAAAAATTTCTCATGACTCCCATGGTCGGAGCAAAACAAGCAAGGTCCGCAAAATTCCGCCCAACAGGGAACAAGAAAAGGCGGCGCAAAGTTTTGCGCGCCGCCTTCAATGAATGCGATATAAAAAACGGGAATGGCTCCGGATTATCTGGAGGGTTTATATGTTTTCAAGCAGACGGGGCCGAAAAGCCCAGATTTCTGAAGTTCGTCCCCTGAGGCAAAGCCACTGTAAACCGTGCGTGTGCGCTTTCCCTTGTAGAGAGCCATATTGCTTTTTGTCACGCGCTTTGAAGGCTCAAGATGGGCGTCTCCGATAAGCCTGTTCACCCAAGTGTTTGTGACTTTTATTTTGATATCGTTTTCCCCATC
>UMCV01029906.1_pt1 | contig 13023 bp, 8 predicted proteins | sample 1964311 | NCBI WGS metagenome assembly UMCV01 (sample SAMEA4835976, study PRJEB28245) | human gut metagenome | biome: gut microbiome; material: fecal sample | place: Denmark | collected 2008 | reverse complement strand
TTGAATAGCTATATAGAAAATTATTCATATTCTTATTTCATTGATACTTCACTCAGACTTGAAAGAATAGGAAATGAAATACATTTCTTTGATGGTCTTGAAGAAGTATTTGTGATGAATGAGTATTATATGTTTGATGCAAACAAACAAGAATCAAATGATATTGATTTTAATATTGAAGTTATTGATAGTGACACATATAAAATAACTGTAACTCCAAGCGATACATTTTTAAGTATGGCTACGTATCCTGTAGTAATTGATCCAGAAATTACTTTAACTGATGGAGGATTAATAGATGGTATCACAAGTCTTTATTCAATAGATAAAGAAGCAAATACAAATACTTTTTTAACACTTGGTTATTTTAGTCTTGCCAATAGAAACGCATCAATTAGTACAGATGATTTAATTGCAAATTTAAATGTGTATATTCCAAGAGAGTATACAACATCAGTTGGGAATATAATTACTAGAAATCAATTAATGTATGCTAATATTACACTAACAACTATATCAACAAATGCTACTAGTGATACAAAAGTAAAAATGAAGTATGATGGCAATATAATTGATGAAGTTACATTTCATAACACGAATGTCTTTAATCACAAATTTAACATAATAGATGCATTAAATGAAAAAATAGAAGCATTTGCAACTAATGACATATATATGTCTTTTGAATTGTATCTTGATGGAGCAAGTAACACTGAAGTAACCTATTCTTTAGGATGGGATTTAGGTGGAGATAAACCTTTAATTACTTTAGGATATTTGGATGATGCTGGATTAAGTGATTATTATACTTATGAAGATCTTCCATTAGACAATGAATCAAGTATATATTTAGCTCATAATAGTGGTAACTTAACTTATCTTTTTAATGATTATACAGATAATAATTTACTTAATCTTTCACACATATATAATGCAAATAGAAAATATAATGAAAGCATTTATGGAAATGGATTTAATATAAGTTATAATGAAGAATTAACACAAAACTATTCAAATATTATTCTAACTCTTGGAAGTGGTAGGAATGTAATATTCTATCCAACAAACCAAAACAAAACAGAATATATAGCAACTGATGGTAGTGGTGATACTTTAATAAAAAAATTAAATCAAAACAACGAAATTATTGGCTATGAAATAGCAAGTGAAGGTGGAATAAAACTATATAATAGTATTGGTAAACTTACCAAGATCTATGTCGATGAAAGTGAAAGAGTTGATGGTATTTGGAATACCGATGCCAAGCAAATTACTTTATTATATAGTGATAATAATGTTTTGGAACAAGTTATAGATTCATATGGTAATCAAATTTGTTTTACTTATAGTACTATTGCAAATGATCCAAGTGATTCACAAGTTGGAATACCATACCTTTTATGTGTTGAAGTATACAAGATGAATAATGAACATGAAATATGTTTAGCAAGTAGAGTTGAATTTGAGTATATTCAAGGGGCTTTAATTGCAATAGGTAATTATAAAAACAGTTCAAGTGCAGATTATACATATTTTAATTATAATAGTAAAGGACATATATAGAACGCATTTATAAAAATGGAAATGGTTATAATTTTACTTATGATAATAAAAATAGAATATTAAAAGCTAAAATATATAGTTCAAGTTTTACTAATGGAGATTACATAGACTTTACATATAGCAAAAATGGAAAGAAAACAATTGTAACTACTGGAACCGGACAAAAGACAACATATACATTTGATAGCTATTATCACACTAATTCTATAGAAGATAGTAATGGTTATACAACGTTTTATAAATATGAAGATATATTTTTTGATGAAAATGGTAATACTATAACTTCACCAAATTATAAAAAGAATCATGCTGTAAAAGTGCAATCAAATAGTTTCAAGAATGTAATAAATCCTATTGTAAATCATGGATTTGAAGTTATAACAAGTGGTAGCATTTATGGATGGGCAGCAAACATTACCAACGGATCAAGCGCAAGTATCGAAACTGATTCATATTTATATGGTTCAAAAGTATTAAAACTTTATAAATCTACAAGTGGTATAGCACAAGTTTATCAAGATATAGATGTTAAGAATGGAACCGAATATATAGTAACAGGATATATAAAAAATGTTAATAATAATGGAACTGGTGCATACATTGATATTTCTGGAATAAATGGCACAATTACCACAATTCAAAAAAGTGGCAACATTAAAAATTCAAAAGATTTTTGTAAGTTTGAATACAAGTTTAAAGCAAATTATACAGGGAAAGCTAGAATAACACTAGTCAATGCTTCATCTGGTTATTCATATTTTGATAACATTCAAATAAATACTAATTATATAGATACAAGATATAATTATTTAGAAAATTCATCATTTGAAAATAGTACTATTGGTGCTTGGAGTGGAGCAAATTATAGCATTATATCAAATGATGATAAATTTAATGAAAATTGTGGTTTAAAATCATTAAAGCTTTTAACAAATGGTACTATTAGCCAAACTATAAATTCTCCAGGTTTAAAAGGCGATACATTTGTGTTTGGTGGATATGCATTATATGAAAATTATACTGGCAATGTAACTGTAAGATTAACTTTAGTAAAAGAAAATGGCTTTGAGACAAATGTTTTCACATTTGAAAATTCTGATATTAATGCAAGTTATATGATGGCACGTATTACCGCAACCGAAGCCTATCATTCTATTAATATAGAAATTACAAATAATTCTTCTAGTAGTTATGCGTGTATTGATAACCTTGCTGTTTATAAAGAAGGTTATGGAATCAATATTACTTATAATGATGAAGGATATAAAGAAGAAGAGTATAACGAAGTTACAGATGAATTATCAGAATATGAATATGATGTAGATGGTAAACTAATAACAATTAATAAAACTAGTAGTTCGTCTTCAACTAATTCTAAAACTGATACAACAAATATATCTTATGATAATAAAGGTAATATTAGTTCGATTACTAATAAAAACATCGTATCTAGTTATACCACTGATAGCGATGGAAATATAACAAAAATTGAAACTGAAACTTCTGATAATGAGATGAAATACTATTATGGATCTACAACATATACACCTGATGGACTATATCCAAAAACAACAAAAGATGTTTTTGGTAATATTACTACTTCTACGTATGATTATATAACAGGTCTAGTTAAAAAAATTATTGACTCTGATGGCGTATTTAAAGAATACGAATATGATAAAAATGGTAATATTACTAAATTTATCAATGGCAAAGGAACAGATAAAAGAACAATCACTTACACATATGATGTGCATGGAAATGTTACAAGTATAACAAGTGAAGGTTTAACATATACTTTTACATATAATAGTTACAATGATATTAAGACTATTTCAGTTGGTGGAGAACTATTAGTTACAAATAACTATCAAAATGAATCTAGTTCCAGTGAAATATATACAGGTGATATTGAAAGTACAACTTATAATTATGGAACAATATATTTTGAATATGATGAAGAAGGTAGAGTAAAATCAATTAGCGAAAAATCAAAAAATGGAGAACTTTTAAAAGTATTAGAATATACATACAATGATTATTCAGAAATTGCATCATATACTGATTATAAAGAAGGTGTAACATATTACTATAATTATGACTATCAAAATAGATTGATTAATGTTAATGCAACAAACGGAAATACTATTACTTATGAATATGATGAAAGTAGTAGACTTATTAAAAAGACAAATATTAATGGTAGTAATACATATGGTTATGGTGATGTATCTACATCTGATGAAGAAAATGAAAAGTTAATTAGTGAGAATTTATCAAATAAGTTTAATATTAATTACTCATATTCAAATGACTCTTTTGCACAACTTGGAACAATAAGTTACTTTATCCAAACAAACGCTATAAATAAAAATTATACTTATGAAACAACAATTCTTGATGGTACAACTTATTACACTGGAAGAGTAAAATCGTTTGAGTACACAAGTGGAAACAATCAACTAATGAAGTATGTTTACACTTATGATAAAAATAATAATATAACAAATATAATGGGATATGAGAATAATGTTCTTGTATATCAAGAGGATAATACATATGATATTTATAATCAATTAATAATGCAATGTGTGCTTGTTAATGATAAAGAAATAAGAAATGAATATTTGTATGATGCTAGAGGTAATATTTTAAATTATAATGTTACAGATAGTAGAACAGAACAGATATTATATGGGTATGATTTTTACTATAGTCAAACTGGAAATAAAAATAAACTAGTTAAAATGGAATCAATAACAACAGATGAAGAATATAATATAGAATATTCAGCAAATGGTGAACCTAGTTTATATCTTGGATGGACTATTGCATATGATATGAAAAATATTACTACTCTTTTAAATAGTAATTATGAAATTAATTACGCTTATAATGCTAGTGGCATAAGAACTTCCAAAGTAGTAACAAAAAATAATAGTACAACAACAACTCAATATATTTTAGATGGAACAAATATTATTAAAGAAATTAGAAGTGGTGAAAATAATACAACCTTACAATACTTCTATGATTCAAATAATGAAATTGTTGGATTTACATATAATAACGTTAAATATTTATATTTAAAGAATCTTCAAAATGATATTATAGGAATTGTTGACAGCAATAATAATATTGTGGTAAAATATTATTACAATGCATATGGTAAAATAATTAATAAAGTAGATACTTCAGGAATTAATTTAAGTGATATTAATCCATTTAGATATCGCGGTTACTATCAAGATAATGAAACAGGATGGTACTATCTAAATAGTAGATATTATGATGTTGAAACATTAAGATTTATAACAATGGATGATGTTGATTATCTTGGTGCAAGTGGAAGTGTATTAAGTTATAACCTTTATAGCTATTGTGAGAATAATCCTATTAATAATTCAGATTCTAATGGAAATAATATAATAACTGATTTTTTAAAAAAATTAATTAATTTTAATAAAAAGACAAAATTATTGACTATTAGTAGGTCTTTAATAGCTGGATCGATAGATTTAGTATTAGCAGTATTATGTATTATTCCTGCTTTTGCTCCAGTAGGAGATAGTATGATTCTTTTACAAGGAGTGAAAAATATAGGAAAATTATTTGGTAGATCATTTGTTGAAAGAGTATTTAAAAAAGTCTTTTCAAAAAAAATATTAAAAATTTTATTTTCTTTTATAACATGGGTTATAGAAAAGGTAACAGGATTTTTGATTAATTTTGCTATTGGAACAATATTTGATAAATTATTTGGTTTGTTTTGGTCTATGTCATCTTTGGGTAATTTTATTGGAGCAACATTTGATTTATGCGATGGCAAATATGATGGATATTTTAGAATATATGTAAGAGGTTAGTATGCAAGTAATAGTTTTTTCATCTCCGGGTTGTAAATTATATCAAGATAATAAATTAATGATTGAAGGCATTCAAGAAAATCGTGACTTTGAATATGTATGTCATAAATATACTATCGAAAATACAGGTGATATTATTATTAAAGAAACATTTAATACTTTTATTTTAAGATTATTTATTAATTTAATAACTATTTTAACTGCAAGCAGTACATATAGATCTACTAATTTTATTGAAACACAGTATAAAGCATATAAAAAAAATAAAAAAATTGCTAATTTTGTTTTTATGCCTCTTTTTAGACTAAAAGGCAAAATTGCAATTAAACCTTTAAAATGCAGTGACGATACTCTTCTTTGTGTTTATTTATTAAAATCAAAAACGCCATTTTTTGTTGAAATATATGATGGTGAAATTGAGATCTTATATAACACGAGAAAAAATAAATTATAATACATATTAAATGTTGTTTTATATAAAAAATTATTTATACTAAGAACAAAAATGCTAAAAGAACTAAAAATATTAAATATTTGAAAAATTTTTTAAGTAATGATCTTAATTGTGATGTAGATTTATTAGATTTTTCATATGCTATGAATGTTTTTGATAAATTTCAAATGGAAACCATCTGGAATTCAAAGCATTTTAGCAAATGAAAAATATACAGGAAATGCATATTTAGGTAAAACTTTTAAGCAAGATGTATTAAGTAAAACAAGGGTTAAAAATATAGGACAAGGAAATATGTATTATGTGGAAAATAGTCATCCAGCAATAATTAGCCAAGAAACCTTTGACCTTGTTCAAAAAGAAAGAGAAAAAAGAAATGAAGTTAGATCATCTTAAAAACTGGTAAAGGCAGATATAGTTCAAAATATCCATTAAGTGGTATGTTGATTTGTGGAAACTGCGGAAGCAACTTTAGAAGATATGGAAGAAACTTGGCAAACGGAGAATATGTTCCAACTTGGATTTGTACAAAACATCAAAAAAATAGAAAAGATTGTGAGATGAAACAATTAAAGGAAGTAAATATTTTAGAAACATATAAAATGGTTATTGAAGAAAATGTAGGAACAATTAAGAGTGTTGTCGAATCACTTAAAAATTCTATTGATGAAGAATTAGCGACAATAAATAATGATAATTTAATTCAAATTGAAGAAATGCTAAATATTGAACGTAAGAAAATAATGAATTTATTTAAAGCAAAAAAAAATTACTGTAGAAGAATATAATCAAGAATACAGCACGTTAAGTCAAATAGTAAAAAAATTAGAACAAGAAGAACTGTATCAAAAAGGTAAACAATTGAAAACGGAAATTAAAAATGAGAATATAAAAGAAATTAAAACCTTATTAGATGATGATAAAGTCGATATTACAGACGCAGCGCTAATGAAAAAACTTTTAGAATACATAAAAGTGATTAATAATCATACAATAGAATTTGTATTCACATGTGGAATAACTGTAACAAAAACAATATAGCCTAGTAGAAATTAAAAATCTACTAGGCATTATTTTGCTATAAAAAAGACTTTTTGTACGAGACGTTTTGTGTATCAAAATTAAAAAAAGACTTTTTGTACGAGACGTTTTGTTCATAAGTTTAATAAATTAAAATATTTATTTTAAAGAAAAGAAACTTTTAGTATATGAAAAGCGTTGACTTATACCAAATGTTTCATAAAAAAGACTTTTTGTATTAAAAAAAGTTAAAAATAAACATTTAGTATGACACACACAACATATTAAAATGATAAGCCTTCTATAGTTAAGGCTTATTTTTCATTTTTTATAGATTATTTTGTCAAAAACATAATAATTGCAATGCATATATTGAACTGCTAAATAAAATTGAAAAGATTACAACATAAATATAAAAACAACAATAAAAATATACATTTTTAATTTAGCTACTTGGTATCAATAACAAATGATTTAAATTAATATAATTTGACATCATCAAAATAAATTGATACAATAATTATAAGTGAAGTAGCATAGTATTAAAAAGAATGATAGGTGGTTAGTATATAATGACTCTTGTAAAGTTGGATTATTCAGTAAATAACATTGATGATATATTAAAAACGATGGCATTACTAACAGTGGAAACAACATCATGGATCTATGGAGATGATATGGGACTACCTGAAAATATTAAAATGTACATCGAATATAAGAAAAAAGCAATGCCAATAACATATCTAATGTATGATGGCACAAAAATGTTTGCATATCTTACTTTAAGCATAAACAATAATATTTTAAATATTGAGGATATACATATATTAAAAGACTATCGAAATAATAGCAGTACTATGATGGCAATTCTAAGTGCGATAGCAAAAGAATATCTTGCTAATAAATTAACAATTAATAAAGTTGTATATTATATAAATAAGAAAAATGAACTATCACAACATAATTTTGCTAAATATTCAAAAAGTAGAATAGAAAATAAAAATAACTATATGTATGAATTAGATTTAGAAAATCAATTTATCCTAAAATTGTTAGAAAAATGTAAAGAAGAAGCTTAGTTTAAAATTAATATAAACTCGAATAAAATAAGTATATGATTATGTTTTTAGAATGCCGTATAAAAACAATTGGAATAATTAATTAAACATTTGCATTATTTGTCAAATTATGGTAGAATACTAATGTAAAGAATATTTTTAAGTCTGCTGTGGGGGAACACTCTTAGAAACAATATACTGATAGAAAATAAGTTCCCTTAAAAAGGGAGCTTTTTTGCTTTAAAATAGATTGATTCTTCAAATTAACATAATAGTAATACAATGTAAAAATATGATATGGGGAGGTGCTATATGAAGATATATTTAGTATTAAAACGAATCATAAAAGAGTTATTTGGCCATAGTATATGGCAGAAAGTATACTAATAAAATTAAAAAATAAAAGGAGATGAAAAGTAAAAATGAAAAGAATATTTTTAATATTTATGATGCTTATATTAAGTGTAACACTTATTGGATGTAAAAATAAATATGGATACGCAGATGATGAAATAATAATTTCAATTAAATCAGATTATAGGGATGAATTTATAAACAGGGAATTTGGGCTTGATGACTTCAATTATAAAAATGTCAAATCATTTTCATATAGCGAATGGTATAATGATAGTGGTTTTATATTTATAAGCCTAAAAAGAACAGGGAAAATGGAAGTAGAAAGGGCTATGAAGCATTTTGAAAAATTATATTTTGTTGAATTTTGTTCAAAATCGGCGTATGGTTATCTGATTTAGGTAACATTTTAGATTCTAGTTATATTTAGTAATGTCTACAAAGACAATTATATATATAACAATGAAGTGATTTAGCATATATTATAAACAAAATACCTATCAACAATTTGTTCTATATAATATTAGTCTAATTGTGGTTGATTTCTTTCTTATTTAAAATAAAAGGTTAAATATATATAACAATGATGATATAATACAAGCAAAGAAAGAAGGAGAAATATAGAATGAAAAAGGTATTGATGATATGTTTTATGCTTGCCATGATAATTTGTATTGGTGGATGTAACAAAAATGTGGGGAAACTTTATACATTAGAAGAAGCGTATGATTTAAATTTAACAACAAAATATGATTTAAAAAATATTGCTTATTACTATAATAAATTAGGTTATAGTGAATTTGTTCCTAAATCTAAAGATCCTAAATCTATCAGCAAGAAAAATGAAAGACTAATCAAAAAAACTTATTTAAGAGACGTACTTAAAGAACCAAGACTTAGTATAAAGAAAGTTCATATATATGAATACTATGGTACTTATAATGGCTGTATTGCACTAAGAATTACCGATAGTTATAACTGTTATGACTATATTATTCATGAAGAATATATAATAGATGGAGTTAGTTTTTATAATTTTTATGTGGCTAGTATAAGTATTTATGCACCAAATAATAAGTAAATGGAATAAATAACAATCATCAGATTTCACTATAATATTGTATAATGTGGGTTCTTTCATATATATTAATTGTGAAATATTTTTAAATAATTTAAGAGATCAGTTAATTGAAGAGGTTAGCTGGTCTTTTTATTACATTATGTATTAAATGGTTGACAAGTCGACTAAAATAATATAAAATATAGTTGACTAAGTCAATCAAATGAGGTGAAGATATGGATTTGAGAAACATTACAAAAATTACTAGAAATATGACTTTATACAAAAATACAATTAATAGAGGAAAAGAGTATCTAAATGATACAGAATTTGAAATGGTAAGATATGTAACTAAACGTGAAAAAAGATCACTTGTTGAAGTTGCTAATTACCTAAATGTTGATAAAGGGCTAGTAACAAGAATGTATAAGAAACTAGTTGGTTTGGGGTACTTAGAAGTAAAAAGTGATGAAAATGATTCAAGAAAGAAAATATTAGTTGCAACCCCAAAAGCAAAAGAGATTAAAGATGAAATTGCAACAGAAGAAATAGATTTTTATAATGCCTGTGTAAAAAATTTAAGTTTAGAAGAAATTAATCAACTTGATGCTTTAATAGAAAAAGTATATTTAGAATCCAAAAAGCTAAGAAAGAATGGATTTAAGGGTGTAATTGATGAAAAGGACTCAATACGATAAAATTAGTACATATTTTAAACTAAATAAAAAATCTTTTATTATAGCCACTATTACTGGAATAATATTCAATGGTCTCATGGCTTTTGTACCTATTGTCCAAGGAAAGTTGATAGATGCTTATAAAGAACAAGAAGATGTGAAATATATAATTTATTTTGCGATAGCATTTTTAGCTTTTGTTATTTTTATTCAAGTTAATCGTTATTTTAAAAGATACTACGTTAGAGATTTCTCTAATCGTATGGTTTTACAAATGCGAACAGTTAGTTTCCAAAATTTAATCACTGATGACATAAAAGAATTTTCTAATACATCTAAAGGTGATATTATGGACAAAAACCTTTCAGATATTAAAGATAGTGCCGAAGGAGTTAGAAAAATATTAACTGAGGTATATGATAGTGTAATTTTAATGTTAGGTTATTTGATATCTATGTTTATAATGGATTATAAAACTACATTAATAATATGTGCTTTTTTAGTTCTTTCAATTGTTGTCGCAAATATAATGAAAAAGCTAATTTACAAATCAACTTCTGAATATAAAAAGGCCTTCTTTGCAACTAAAGATGTTACTTTAAATTCATTACAAAATGAAATATACTACCGTGGATTTGGGGTTTCTAAATCATATAATCAAAAATATAGGGATAGTCAAGATAAACTAGAAAAAAAATCCATTAAAGCTATGATTCTTAAATCATCACTAGAACCAACATATCAAGCAATAGCATTAATTGGGTTATTCTTTGTTATTTATATGTGTGGTATGAAAGTAATGAATGAAACTTGGCTAATAGGAACATTTTCAGCTTATTTGACAACATACGTGCTTGTCGCAAATAAAACTTCAAAAGTTGGTAAGATATTCAATGCTATAACAACCCTTAAAGTTTCTTGGAAACGTTGTTCATCATATTTAAAAGCAAAAGAACCACCTAAAGAAATAACTTATCCTACTGATAAATTAAGATTAGAAGTAAATAATTTAACATTTGGTTTTGATCAATCATTTGTTTTACATAATATTAGTTTTCATCTAAATAAAGGTGAAACCCTCGGTGTTTGTGGCATGATTCATAGTGGTAAGTCAACCTTGGGAGCGGCTTTATCTGGTTTATATGATTATGATGGAAGTATTAAATTACAAGGTGTAGAACTCAAGGAAGTAAGAAATGATTTAGCTAATAATTTCATTTCATATGCGCCAAGCCAAACTGAAATATTTAATGATACTATTAGATACAATATTGCTTTTGAAAATGCGGAAGTAAACAAAGAAATTCACTTGTCATATTTGGATGAAGATATTAATTCATTTGAAAATAAAGAAGATGAGTTATTGTCACACTCTATTGCCAATTTATCTGGTGGTCAACAAAAGAGATTACAAATATCAAGAGGTTTATACAATAGTCCTAAATTAATTGTTATGGATGATCCGTTCAATGCCATAGATTTAGAAATGAGTAAAAAAATTACCGACAATATTATTAAAGAATATAAAGAATCAATTTTTGTTTTAATCAATAATCAAAAAGAAATACTTCAAAAAATGGATTATATTATCTTTTTAAAACATGATAGTTATATATATGGTACATATGAAGAAATGATGAAAGATTTAGATTTTTTGAAATTAATTGGAGGTAAACAAAATGAGTGTAATTAAATGTATATTAGATTATTTTAAAAAACATTTTGTTGTATTCTTATTTTCAATATTCATAATTGTTAGTGTTACCATTTTGTCATTAGTACCCCCACAACTATTAAAAATAATAATAGATGATATAATACCAAGTAAGGATTTATCGAAATTGTTAAAATACGCTTTGTTTTATATGTTAATATTTGTTGCCATAGGGTTAATAAATTTCTTAAAAGGAATTTTATTAGTTGTAGTATCCCAAGGAGTAGGTAAAAAAATTAGATTAGAAATGCTAAACAAGATTAATCGAATGTCATTTGTTATTTTTTCTAAATATGATTCAGGGGATTTAGAAGCATATTTTTCTAATGATGTCGATGAAATTAATACCTTGATTACATCAGGAGTAATATCAATGTTAATTGATAGCTTCAAAATGATAGGAATAATTGTATCAATTTTTATTTTTTCTTATATGTTTGGTATAATAACTTTAGCAATAATTCCTTTTATTGTTTTATTTACAATGTGGATTAGAAAAAGAATGTATAAGGCTCAACTTTCAAATAGAAAACTTGAAGGAAGTGTTAATAACCTTGTATTAGAAAATATTGATAATATAGTTACTATTAAAACTTTTAGAATTTATGATAAAGTTAATGCAAAATATGATGAAGTACTTAAAAATCATTTTAAAACTAATCAAAAAGCTAATACTTATGATGCTTTATTTTCACCTGTAATGCAAATTATAAAAACAATTTTAATTGTTTTAATAATCACTCTTTCTACCGCAAATATGAACTTATTTGGAATGAGTGTTGGTATGCTTGTTAGTTCAATTGATTTAATCACTAATCTATTATCACCAATTGAAAACCTAGGAATGGAGTTACAAACAATCCAAAAATCGCTTGCGGCAATCCAAAGAATCAATGAATTCTTTAAATTAGAAGACGATGATAAAAAAAATAAGCAAATGATTGGAAATTATAACGATCTTGAATTAGTATTTGATAATGTATCTTTTGCTTACGACAATAGTGAAAATGTTATTGACCATTTCAATTATACAATTCACCAAAATAATCGATTAGTTTTAAAGGGAAGAAGTGGAAGTGGAAAATCAACACTATTCAAATTAGCATATGGATTAATTAAACCAACTAGTGGTAGAGTAACAATTAATGGGGTAGATACATACTTATTATCAAATGACTCAAAAAGAAAATTATTTGGAATAGTTTATCAAGATTACTTCTTTTCTGGAGGTACTATTAAAGAAGAAATTACTCTACT
>UMCV01019223.1_pt1 | contig 13054 bp, 7 predicted proteins | sample 1964311 | NCBI WGS metagenome assembly UMCV01 (sample SAMEA4835976, study PRJEB28245) | human gut metagenome | biome: gut microbiome; material: fecal sample | place: Denmark | collected 2008 | reverse complement strand
GCAAGATCAAGAAAGGGAAATCCTTCGGCGGCTGTGTCCGCTACGTGATGGGCAAGAACAATGCGGAAATCATCGACTCAGACGGTGTATTGCTTGGAAATATCCGGGAAATAACGGACAGTTTCAACTACCAGCGTGAGCTTAATCCGAAGATCAAACAGCCTGTCGGACACATTGCATTGAGCTTCAAACCGGAAGACAAGGCATTGTTGACGGATGAGTTTATGGCTAAAATAGCCCGGGAATACATGGAGCTGATGGGGATAAAAAACACTCAATTTATTCTGGTAAGACACCATAACACGGACAATCCGCACTGCCACCTGGTCTATAACCGCATCGGATATGACGGAAAGGTAATCTCTTCCCAAGGCGATTACAAGCGTAATGAAATCGCCACAAAATTGCTTAAGGACAAGTACGGGCTGACATACGCCGAGGGCAAGGGCAAGACTAATGTGGAGAAACTCCATGCTTCGGAGCGTGTGAAATACGAAATCTTCAATGCCGTCAAGGCAGCTTTGAAACATTCCAAAACATGGAAAGAGTTCAACGATTATCTGCTTCGCCGGGGCATCAGGCTGGAATTTGTAAAGCGTACCAGAGAGATAAAAAGGCCGGAGGACATACAGGGAATCCGGTTCACCAAGGATGGGCAAACCTTCAAGGCTTCACAAATCAGCCGGGAGTTCAGCTTTGCCAGACTGAATGCCCGGTTGGGCTGGAAGACTTCGGAAACCCAACAGGAATCCGAACGTAAGGTGCAACAAAGAATACCGGACGGAGGCCATCTTTTCGAAAGTACGGGACCGGGACTGTTCAGTCCGACAAACGGCACCGCTCCCGAAGAGCCGTTATCTCATGAAGAACTCTTGCGCAAACGCAAGAAAAAGAGGAAAGGATTCGGGCTGTAGCCTGTCCTTTCTTCATTCAAATTATTCATTAACATTAAAATTACAGGAATATGAAATTGGAAGAATATATCGAGAGCATCTTCGGATGCCTGGAAAGAATCGAAAACAAAATCAACGGGTTGTCCGTCCCTTTGCCGGAGGGTAATAGCCAAACAGGAAATAATGGAAAGGAAAAGGATGAGTCCGTGCTGAATGAAGTCCGGAATGATCATGAGACATTTCGCAAATTGTTGGCTCGCGTGTACGAAGGACTTGCCGCCATTAAGAACGATATGGTTTCCATGGACAGGAAGAACTCGTCACAGGAAAGACTTGGACAGGTCTTGTCAGAAATACGGAATGAACAGCGTCAGCACCAGGAGAAAGTGGAAGCCTTGTATTGTGAGACCAATGACACAATCAGAAAGAATGTAGTTAAGACAAGCAACATCAACCATCATTTCAGCCTGAGTGTAGAATCCCCGTACACTCTTGGGAGTTTTTTCGTGATGTTCGTGACAATCGTGATTCTGTCCGTGACTCTCTATTTTTCGGTGAGGACAGATAACGTGCAGGCCGATAATGATCTGAAGTACCGTTATGTCAAGATGAAAGGAGAGGCTACCCCCGAGCAACTCGTGGAACTTGAGAACCTTTTTGGACCGAACCGGGATAACGAACGGATAGAACAGATGCGTGAGGACGTGGAAGCCTACGAGGAAGCGGTACGGAGACAGGCCACCCTGACCGAGCAGGCACGGCTGAAAGAACAGGCCGCGAGAGAACTGGACAGCAAGGCGAAGTCCATCAAGGACAAGTCTATTACGGACGAACCTAAAAAGTAACCCCATGGCCAGTGTCAAAGTAAAATTCAGACCTTCCACCATAGATGGAAAGGAAGGTACCGTCTATTATCAGATTATCCAGAACCGTGTAATCCGTCAGTTAAAGACGGATTACCGGATATTTACTAACGAATGGAACGAAGCTGGAAGCTGTATCATTGTCAGTAATTCAGAACGAAGCAATCAGCTCCTTTCCTTGCAGGAACGCATAGAATGGGACTTGAAACGGCTGGACATGATTATCCGACAACTGAATAACCGGAAAGCCGGATATACGGCAGATGACATTATAGCTTCTTTTCAGAACAATACAGAGGGACAGTCACTTTTCAACTTCATGCAGAGTATCATAGCCCGTCTCAAACAGATGGGCAAGATACGCACGGCAGAAAATTATTCCTGCACCCTGAAAAGTTTCATGCAGTTCAGACAGGATCGGGATATTCTGCTGTCCGAAATTGATTCGGATTTGATGCAGCTTTATGAAGCCTACCTTCATGGGAAAGGTGCCGTACGGAATACCAGTTCATTCTACATGCGTATTCTTCGGGCGGTGTATAACCGTGCCTTGGAAAAGGAACTGGTGGAACAGCGCAATCCTTTCAGGCATGTCTATACGGGAGTGGACAAGACCGTCAAGCGTGCCGTTCCCTTATCCGCCATCAAACGTATGAAGAATCTTGATCTGTCCTTACAGCCTAATCTGGAATTTGCAAGGGACATGTTCCTGTTCAGTTTCTATACCCGTGGCATGTCGTTCATAGATATAGCTCACCTGAAAAAGAAAGATCTTCAGAACGGATTTTTATCGTATCGCAGACGAAAGACCGGGCAGCAGCTGGTTATCAGGTGGGAAAAATGTATGCAGGAGATTGTCGGCAAATACCTGGAAGACAACCTCAGTCCTTATCTTTTGCCGATATTGAAATATCCTTTTAAGGATACGCACAGGCATTACAGGAATGTCATGTCCGGAATAAACCGGAACCTGAAAGAAATCGCCAGACTGGCCGATATATCCGTTCCTCTGAGTATGTACTGTGCCCGTCATTCATGGGCAAGCGCAGCCAAAGGCAAGAATATTCCGATTTCGGTTATCAGTGAAGGAATGGGACATGATTCCGAGGCGACCACACAAATTTATCTGGCCTCATTGGACAATTCCGTAGTGGACAAAGCCAACGCACAAATTCTGAAAAGTCTGTAGGATTGGAGAACGTTTAGCAAAAGCATTCATTTCTTAGACAGAGGGACTCACTCTTGCGCAAAGTTATACATTTTATTGAAAATCCTGCAATTCCGGCCGTTGGATTTTCATTCGGAAATCATTGAATTTCAACTGTTGTTTAGCAATCCTACATATAATTCATCAGCAAATCAGCCTTATAGCCTGAAATCTCCCTCTGTCTAAGAAAGACGCAGACACCGGGACTTTCTCATCCCCTTTACGCACAGAAAGAAGATGGAGAAAACGACCGGAGAAGCCGACATACAGGAGAACAGGCTGAAAGAACTTTCACCCGACTTACTGAATACCTTGCTCAAAGATCATACAACGAGTAAGGAAGGAAAACAGTGTAATATATTCTGGGCTACTTCCGATTATGAACAGCTCGGCAAAGGTTATGAATACGGGTCGCAGATTCTTCCGGAGCTGATAACCGGAGAGAACGGTCATGTAGTCATGCCCCGTGTCCTGAAACATAGGAATACCCAAAGCACACGTTCCCGGGAAATGGCGGAGGTATTTACTCCGTCCTGGATATGTAATGCCCAAAACAACCTTATCGATGAAGCCTGGTTTGGTAGAAAAGATGTATTCAACCATGAAGTGACATCTAAAGACGGTACACATTCATGGGAAATCAATCCTGATAAGATTGCTTTTCCTGAAGGCAGGACATGGAAAGACTATGTACGGGAAAACCGGCTGGAAATCACCTGTGGAGAAGCTCCTTATCTGGTAAGCAGGTATGATACGACTACCGGAACATTCATTCCTGTGGAGAAACGTATCGGTTTGCTTGACCGTAAACTCCGTATTGTCAGTGAGAATACTGCGACAACGCGTGAATGGCTGGAGGCAGCCAAGGATGCTTACAGAAGCATCTATGCCTATGAATGGCAGGGTGACAGTCTTCTTCTTGCCCGTGAAGCCCTTCTCTTATCCTTCATCGAATATTACCGGAACCAGTTCGGTAAAGATCCGCAAATTAAATCCATCAACCATATAGCCTATATCATCTCCTGGAATGTATGGCAGATGGACGGACTGAAAGGTGTTGTTCCGGACAGTTGCGGAGAACGTGTGCGGATGGAACCAAGTCTGTTCGGTACGATTGAAAGACGGGAACCGTGCGAGGGCTGTCTGAAAAATGACCTGACCAAGCACAACGGAATTTACTGCATTATCAAGGACTGGCGGGCTACGGACAAGGCAACTGGCAAAAAGGGGAAACGAATCCGATTTATCGACCTCATAAATGAAGAAGCATGAGATTCACATCGTCCCTGAAACTAAAACTGATCTATGTGTTCCGTATCAATGATGCGGCGCACCGTGGATGCCTGAAGATTGGCGAGGCAACCTGTGAGGATGAAAACGTGTTCGGTCTGTCTCCTAACAGCAAGGCGCTCAATGAAGCGGCCAGAAAGCGTATCAACCAGTACACACAGACGGCAGGCATCGCATACGATCTGCTATATACGGAACTGACTGTTTACAACCGTGACGGACTCCGTTCATTCAACGACAAGGAGGTACACAATGTTCTGGAACGCTCCGGCGTCAAAAAGAAGGTTTTCGATACGGTAAACAAAGCCAATGAATGGTTCATTACCGATTTGGAAACCGTCAAGCGTGCCATTGCAGCCGTCAAGGAAGGCCGGAGCTCCCTTTCATCAGCAGAAGTTACCCGGGAATATTCCCCGATTATATTCCGGCCGGAACAGCAGGAAGCCATCAGCAAAACCAAGAAGCAGTTTAAGAAAGGCAACCAGATGCTCTGGAACGCAAAGATGCGTTTCGGAAAGACCCTTTCTGCCCTGCAGGTTGTCAAGGATATGGAGTTTCAGCGTACCCTGATTCTGACTCATCGTCCTGTGGTGGATGCCGGATGGTTTGAGGATTTCGGTAAGATATTTTACGATCGCAAGGATTTTGCATACGGCTCCAAGAACAACGGGGAAAGTTACGATAGTCTTGAACGGCGGGCAGAAAGCAACGGGTTTCATTATGTTTATTTCGCATCCATGCAGGATTTGCGCGGTTCTGAACTTGTGGGTGGTAACTTCGACAAAAACAACGAAGTGTTTGCTACCGATTGGGACCTGATTATCGTGGATGAAGCGCACGAAGGAACCCAGACCGAACTGGGTAAAGCGGTTATGGGAGAGCTGGTCAAGGAACAGACCAAAGTATTGCGTCTGTCAGGTACTCCATTCAACCTGTTGGATGATTTCAAGGAGGATGAAATCTATACATGGGACTATGTGATGGAACAGCGGGCCAAGATGAGCTGGGACGAACTCCATTTTGGCGATCCCAACCCGTATGCCTCACTGCCTACACTCAATATCTATACCTACGATTTGGGACGGCTGCTTAATGAATTTGTAGATGAAGATGTTGCCTTTAACTTCAGGGAATTCTTCCGGGTCAATGAATCCGGCAGGTTCTGTCATGAAAAAGACGTGCGGGCTTTTCTGAATCTTCTTACCAAGGAGGACAAGGACAGCCTTTATCCATATGCCAACGAGGAATATCGGAATATTTTCCGCCATACACTCTGGATGGTACCCGGCGTGAAAGAAGCACGGGCACTGAGTGCCATGCTCCAGACACATCCGGTGTTCCAGCATTTCAAGGTGGTCAATGTAGCCGGTGACGGTGATCAGGACGAAGAGAGCCGTGATGCCCTGGAAGCCGTGGAACAGGCTATCGGAAAAGATCCGGATGCCACACGGACCATCACCCTTTCTTGCGGACGGCTGACGACCGGAGTAAGTGTAAAGGCATGGACTGCTGTATTCATGCTGTCCGGTTCCTATAATACAGCCGCATCCAGTTATATGCAGACCATCTTCCGTGTACAGACACCAGCCACCATCAACGGACGGATGAAGGAGCAGTGCTACGTTTTTGATTTTGCTCCGGACCGTACCCTGAAAGTGATAGCCGAAACCGCCAAAATATCGGCCAAGGCTGGAAAAACTTCACAAAGTGACCGCAAGGTCATGGGAGAGTTTATAAATTTCTGTCCCATCATATCCATTGAAGGCTCACAGATGAACCGCTTTGACGTACCCCGTATGCTGGAACAGCTGAAACGGGTATATGTGGAACGTGTCGTCCGTAACGGGTTTGAGGATAACAGCTTGTATAATGATGAGCTGATGAAGTTGGATGATCTGGAACTGCAGGAATTCGATGACCTGAAAAAGATTATCGGTCAGACCAAGGCTATGCCCAAAACCAATCAGGTGGACATCAATAGTCAGGGACTGAACAATGAGGAATATGAGGAAAAGGAGAAGCTGGAGAAGAAACCCAAGAAGGAACTTACAGAGGAAGATCGGAAGCGGCTGGAAGAACTGAAAAAGAAAACCAAGAACAGAGAAGCGGCCATTTCCATACTCCGTGGCATATCCATCCGTATGCCCCTGTTGATTTATGGTGCAGAACTGAGTGATGAGAATCAGGAAATCACGATTGATAATTTCGCCTCACTCATTGACCCACAGTCGTGGGAAGAGTTCATCCCCAAGGGAGTGACCAAGCAGAAATTCAACAGCTTCAAAAAATACTATGAACCGGAAATATTCTGTGCCGCCGGAAAACGAATCCGCGCGATGGCCCGTGCTGCGGACAAACTGAGTATTGAGGAACGAATCGAACGAATTACGGACATCTTCAGTACTTTCCGCAATCCGGACAAGGAAACGGTACTTACTCCGTGGCGTGTGGTAAACATGCACCTCGGCGACAGTCTGGGAGGCTATAACTTCTATGACGCGGAGTATCAGAATGTGATTTCTGAACCACGGTTTATAGACAAGGGAGAAGTTACCGCAGAAGTTTTCTCCCCTGAATCCCGTATTCTGGAAATCAATTCCAAATCCGGACTTTATCCGCTTTATATGGCATACGGCATTTACCGGGCAAGGGTAAGGGCTTCTCTTTTTTCTGTAGAAACAGTAGAGGAGCAGCAAGTTGTATGGGATAAGGTAATAGCCGAGAACATCTTTGTTATCTGTAAGACTCCAATGGCGAAGAGTATTACCAAACGTACACTTGCCGGATTTCGTAAAGCAAAAGTAAATACAAGATATTTTGAAGATTTAATCAACCAGATAAAGAACAAGCCGGAAAACTTTATAGCCAAAGTCGCCAAAGGTCATTCTTACTGGAAAGCCATAGACAATGATAATATGAAATTTAATGCTATAGTTGGAAATCCACCATATCAAGAGGTTGTTGATCAAAAAGAAAGTACAAACGGACAAAAGGTAAGCATAAGTATCTTTCAATATTTCCAAACTATCAGTGAAAAGATAGGGAAATATACAGCCTTAATATATCCAGGCTCTCGGTGGATTCATCGTTCAGGAAAAGGACTTGAAAAATTTGGTTTGGCCCAAATGAATGATCCTCATTTAGCTCTACTTGAATTTTTTCCTTGTTCTAAAGATATATTTAAAGATGTAGCTATTGCTGATGGACTTTCCATTGTACTAAAAAACATGGAAAAGAAGGAATGTGGATTTACATATAAATATTCTGTAGATGGTAAAACGATTACTATCCAAGCAAACAATCCAGGAAATGATATGTTTTCTCTTAATCCCCAAGATAATGAAATTATTAAGAAATTGGATAAGGCAATAAAATCATTCGGATGTTTACATGATTCCATACTCCCTCGTAATTTATTCTCTATTGAAAGTGATTTTGTCGAGAAGAACCCTTCTCTTGTAAAAGAATACAACGATGGCGATTATTATAATCCCCAAACAGAGATAAAACTTTTTACTAATGACAAAGCCGGTAAAAGCGGAAGAGCTCGTTGGTATATTGCTAATAAAAATGTTATAACATCTGGAAGTGAATATTTGAATAAATGGAAAGTAATTGTTTCCAGTGCTAATGCTGGAGGACAAAAGCGTAGCAACCAAATAGCTATTGTTGATAATCATAGCGCATTTGGACGTTCACGTGTGGCATTAAAAACTTTCGAGACAGAAAAAGAAGCTATAAATTTTTTCAAATATGCCACAAGTGAAATAATCCGTTTTGCATTTTTGCTTACAGACGAATCGCTTACTTCATTAGCTAAGAAAGTCCCAGATTTATTAGATTATACAGATGCTAATGGTGTTATTGATTATGACAATAATGTGAATACTCATCTCTACGAATTGTTTGGTATTGATGAAAATAATCAGTTACATATACATAATGTTTTAGCATTGAAGGGAAATGATTGATTTTTATTTACATACATATAATAACAATTAGACCTAGGAATAACAAAAAGTAATTTTGATTTATGATTACTGTCCAAAATTTTGTGTAAATGGAAACAGGATTCAGCTGTAAGTTTGTTCTTATATCTGGATTCTGTTTTCAATATAGAATAAATTTGGTTTGTAATCAAACCTCAGTTTGAAATAGATACTGTCCACTTATTCTACATTTTCTTTTGTATAATTATGAACCTTATTTTACGTCTTTGAGTTGTTTTATAATATCCGTAGTCATTTTAGATAAAGGTCGATCTGATAAATACTCTTGATCTAAATTGTTTCCCCATAGGATTCTTTCAATTATCTTTTCTGTTATCCCCATGTGCTGGAATGTAGTTCTTAATTGATCAAAATATCCTTCTTGATTAGCGATAGATTTCAAAACTATTTCGTGAGCATAATCTTTGTGTTTTTTGTACAGTTCATCCAATGCAAATGCTCGAATATTTGTTTTGCATCTATCGTCAGATTCTATTTCGACGTTCCAGTTTGTATCATTCAATATGCAATTTAAGAGGGAGTCTATTTGTATTTTCCCATTATCTCCAAAATCTTCAATGTATGGATTAATTTGTATATACTCTTCTCCTTTTGCTTTGTTACATGTTGGGCAACAGGGGATAAGGTTATAAAATGATAGCGCTAAATATGGATATTTTATTTTGCTGTAGAAATGATCAAATTGGGCACTGACTTTATGGCCATCTCCCGCACTAAATATGTATTGCCGATTACAATATGGACAAACATTTAGGTTTAACGAATCGAGAACCTTTTGTAAGTACTCTTTTCGTATTCTTTCATACTGCCCGGTCATGTAGGTCGTAAATTTAATCCATTCATCTGATTTATGCTCTATATCGGGAAAGCGTTTATGGAACATATCAATTTCATTATGAAGATTTATGGCTGGGCAAGACACAATATCTTTGAAATTGCATTCATTGAATACATAAGCTATATACTGATTGTCTTTGTTAAAGCGTCTACTAATAGACGTGACAAAGTCCGTATAATCGCGACAGATTTGTTTTATGTCGGCATGGCGTATTTTAATCATTATTCGGTACTTTCAAGTTTATCCAATTCTTCTTTTAACAGCTTTTTGCGTTTTTCGTTAGGTAGCTCATTTCGCTTAGAATCGTATTTTTGCAATAATATATTACGAATTATAGGTTCACCAATTCTATAAATATCATTCAAAGTATAGGAATCAACATTTCCAAGTTCTATCCGCCTGTGTATAGATTCAATTTTTTGTTTTGCAAAATCCCCAATTGGAACACCGTCAAGGAAAAAACTATTGTTATAAAGAGTATGTATGTTGGCTGCAAAAGTCTCTTTAAAGTTTAGCCCATTACACACTTGGCTTGTCCCGTTTGATCTTTTGTCAATAAATATAACATTCGTTTTAGGGATATCCGACAGTAATATTGGTGAGTGAGTGGTCAAAATTATTTGGAATTCTATTTTTGAAAAAAATGCATATAATAAACTTAGGACTAAACGTATAAACTTCTGTTGCCATTCTGGATGTAATTGTAGATCGGGTTCATCGAGTAATATGATTATAGTCTTTCCATTGAACCGATTGTCGTGAATGATCTTATTAATGGCAGCATGATAAATTTCTCCTTGGGTATTAAAAATGACTCCCATCAAACGAGCGATTAACGTATATATAGCTCTTTCTCCTGATGAAATTCCAAAATTCATGACTACATGAGCATTTGAAATATTATTATATGCCATTGTTCCGAATGAAGCGTATGAGCCTGGAGATATAAAATTGTAATGACTGTATAAAGCATTTAGAACTTCTTGAGTGATGGCTCCAATTCGAATGTTGAACTTCAATTCATAATACCCTTTTCTCAGACCAGTTAGTTGTGACTCATGGTATTGTATATCACCATCGTCATATAATTGATCAAAAGCATTGAAGATACTTGTTCTGTAATCTTCTCCTCTATTGAGATATGATGTAATATCGTCAAAACTTGTTTGGGCGTTCCACGATTCTGGTATTTGATTTCTTGATAGAAATATTTGAGTTAGAATAAACCGTCTCAATCTGGCTTTAAATCCTTTGTCGGGCAAGCTTTGAGTCAATGCTTGATATGTAGGGTGCTGTGGCTTTTGGTCTGAGAAATAAAGCAATTTTAGCTCAAAATAATCAGGCAATCTTATTAAATCAAAAATAGTTTGTTGCTGTTCATGTGAGTATATAAAAAATAACAATAACCTAAACATGTCATTTGTTTGCATAACATCAACATCTGACATGCGTGCATAGTCTGGAGATTCCGTTAATTGATTTATAGGTTGGCGAAGAATATACGAGTTAGATATGTCCGAAAATTTATGATAATGAGAGTGAGGATTGGATAAACTTCTGTCAATGGATGATGAATAGTATGTGACAAATGTATCGTCGATGTGTTCTTCGAATTCAGAATTCAAAGGACTTCCCCAACGGTTAAATCGTTTGACATCGAATGTGAATGTTATGTCTGTTAGTGTTGCTGGGACATTAGTATATAGCTTGTTTTTGTAACGGAAAATTCCCCAACATCCACCTCCTCCACATAAGGATTTGATTATACAATCTAGAAGATTAGTTTTCCCTGTTCCATTCTTTCCTACGATGGCTGTAATGTTTAATATATTATTGCCGAACCAGTGGGTGGGCAACCCTTCACGATGTTCCATTGAGAAAGTCTTAGAACGTTCATCATATGAAAAAATGTATTCAGAAGAAAAGTTATAACTGCAACTCTTTATATTTCTTCTATCGTTTGCTATGTATATGAACAGTAATTCCATCTCATTGATATTGTCAGAGTAACAATAATTCATATGATACAAAATTACAGAATTTTATTGAAAGATTAAAGACCAGAACAAATAATATTGGTCATTAAATCAATTCGTTAAATTAACATATGCGCAAGGCTAATTTATGTACTAAACAAACGAACTTAAAAAAAATAATATTATCTTTGCATTTGGATAGCGTTCTTTTATGTTTGTGCAAAGTAAAGCAGAGAAAAGAACTTTACTCGTTTCTAAATCGTTACCTATTAAAAAATATATTCTTATAAACTACTTATTTTCAGCGTGTAGGATGAATAGTGATGCCTAAAGCAGTGGAAGGTAATGTGTTTGGTGATTCCGGCAGCTTCAACCCACTTTTTGACAGGACGGTTTATCCAAGAAGGGTCAGGAAGTCCGGCAAAAACCAAAAGTTCACCCTCTTTTGGCTCTCCACAGAGATTATATGCTTGCTCTGATATAGGCATATATTCAACTCCTTTTGTCTTTTGCTGAGTAAAATTCAACCGATAGCCTCCATTGAACATTTCCACTTCCGACCACTTCAACTTCTGAATGTCGCAATGACGGATTCCTGTTAAAGCAGAGAACAAGGCAGCACGTTTCAGTAATGGGTCACAAGGTGTTTGAGCCAGTCGGTTCAATTCCTCTACCGTGAGATATTCTCTCCGGCTTTCCCTTTCTTGAATGCCTTTGACTTTTGCAGAAATATCAATAGTCAGATATCCGTCTATAAAAGCCTGTTTCAATCCGGCTTTGAAGATAGAGAAATAGGTTGCTGCTGTATTTTGAGAAATCGTACCTCGTTTAGTGCCTCCTTGTGGGGCATTCATTATGAATTGCCGGAACGATTTAACCATCTTTAAGTCTATTTGCGAAAAGAGAATGGTGTCACCTTTTGCGAAAATCTTCAATAATTCATGCACTCTCCTCCAGTTGACAATGATAGAATCAGAGCTATGGGCATGCCTTGTTCGCTGCACATGGTCGAAGTACTCAATGAAATTACTTCGGGAGCGTTCCAACTGCTCCGCCTGTTCTGCATCGGTATCGGCATATAAAGCTGCATTGTCGTATTCCTTTTGTCGTAGGCTTCTGACCTTGTCGGCATAGATACATGATTCCTGGTCTAATTGCGACTTACATTGAATGACACCGTTCAAATCTCGCTTCGGCTTATAAGTGGTTTTGCCTTCGGCATTAGTCCTTGCATTGCGTGACTTATCCCAAATAGGTGTTGTAATGGTACGATTGAGATATTCACGCACTCTTTGTGGCGTATCTTTTCCGGATTGAAATACAGGATAAGATTCCACATAAAGATACCATTCATCACGATATTCAGATTTGCGGAGCTTTACCGACACTCGTGTATTGACTAATGCTTTCTTCATCGCTTCACACCTTTATATAAGTTATCAATTTCTTTCTTGGGTACATACACAAAGTTCCCAATCTGCCGGGTAGGGATAGAGTATTTGCGTATGTGGAGATAAACTGTACTTTCATTCACAAGAAACTTCTCTGTGATTTCTCCAATGGTATAACAATCTTTCGGCTCCAGACTATATAGTTTGGCAACAGGTTTCGGCTTTGTGAGAGCTTTCTTGCGTGGAGGATAGAGTTTCATCAGTTCTGCTTTTGATAGTAATGTCTGTCTTTCTCCTGCATTTACACTGGGGATTGTACCCTTACGAATCAAACGATAAAGAGTTTCCTTGCTTATGCCAAACAATGCGTATGCTTCAGGAACCGTGATGTACTCTTTGGACTTGGGTATCTTCTTAACCACTTCGTCCAACCTTTGCAATCTTTGTTCTTCATCCTTGCGTCGCTTCCATGCAATTTTGGAACATTTGGGAGAGCAATACCAAGATTCTATTGTTTTGGCTAAAAACTCTTCTCCACAAATCTGGCACTTCCGTTTTATTTCAAATTTTGCTGCTGGCATAATCT
>UMCV01047404.1_pt1 | contig 13073 bp, 8 predicted proteins | sample 1964311 | NCBI WGS metagenome assembly UMCV01 (sample SAMEA4835976, study PRJEB28245) | human gut metagenome | biome: gut microbiome; material: fecal sample | place: Denmark | collected 2008 | reverse complement strand
ATCCTCCTGCCGGTCATTCTGTTGATTTTCGCTCATATGACTCCTCTTCGGGAAACACTTGATTTATTCACTTGTGCTCACTGTCTTGTGCCATGCCAGGCTCCGGATGGCTTCCGCCCGCCGGCATCCCGATCGTGCTGGGACTCCGGAGGATTTGTCTCCGGCATCGTGAAGGTGAATTCGCAGTCCTTTCCGTATTCCGAGCGTACCGAGATGGTTTCCCCGTGCGCCTCAATAATAGTTTTGGCAATATACATCCCGAGACCTACTCCGGTCTTATCCAGGCTGCGACTCTTGTCGCTCTTGTAGAAGCGTTCAAAAATATACGGAAGATCCTCCGGCGGAATTCCCTGCCCCTCGTTGCAAACACGCACAACAGCCTTCCGCCCGTGCCGTCCGTCGCCCGCCTTCCAACTGAAGTCCAATGCCAGGCGTCCGCCGGGACGAGAGAATTTGACCGCGTTGTCGCAGATATTGTAGAGGATCTGATGCACGGCATCCTGATCCGCGAGGACGAACATCCGGTCCTCCTCACAGGTGAAGGAAACATCCAGATTCTTTGCATCAATCTTTTGTTCAAAGGAAATGAGTATCTGACGCCCCATCTCGCAGATGTCAAACGGTCGTTTGACCAGCTTACGGTCACCTGCCTGCAAGCGGGAAAGATCCAGCAACTGGTTGACAAGCCGGGACAGGCGGCGCACTTCGCCGGACACTACGCGCAGGTACTGCTCCTGCTCCTCCGGCGGAATCACACCATCCAGGATCCCATCAATGAAGCCTGCGATGGTGGTCATCGGCGTGCGCAGGTCATGCGACACGTTGGCAATGAAGGAATTGCGCATCCGATCCATGCTTTGCAACGACTCAGCCATTTGGTTGAATGCTCCCGCCAGCTGTGCCACCTCGTCGTTACCCTTAACCTCAACACGCGCGTCAAAATTACCGGCAGCCATCTTCTTGGCGGCACGGCTCATGTCACGCAACGGTTCGATGGTGCGTTCCGTGATGAAGTACAGCGCAATCAGCGCGGCAATCATTACCCATACAGCGGCAAGCAGGACAGATTTGAAAGTGTCGTAGTACATATCGCCCCACGTGCCGGTCTCGGACAGCGCCACGACCGCCCCCTGCGCCACGCGCGCAGGACTGCCGTCTTCTCCGGAAGACACGCTGAAAACAGCGCCGCCGCAACGAAGGCTGTGCCCGGTTCCGGTAGGCAGGGAAAGCGGCAGATCCCCTTCGGACGCATGCAGGATTCGTGTCAGATCCTCGCTTTCCAGCGGACTGCAGGCTCCCTCCCCGGCTGTCAGAAGTATGTTTCCGTCCCGGTCGGTTACGCAGACCGTCACATCGTCCGCATTGGTCAGGACAGCGTTCAGAATACGCTGCACCTCCCCACTGTGTTCCCGTATATAGACAGCGAAATCCTCTGCGCCGCTGTCCCGGTACATTTCGGACAGATCCTCGACAGCCGACTGCGTCGTCCCCCTGATGACCGCCTGCTTGGTGCGTTCCGCGTAGCTACCTACCACACTGCCGAATACCAGAAGAAGCATGAGGAAGCCGCAAAGCAGAAGGCCGGCAAAAGCAGTCACATACTTGGCGAATATGCTGCGGAACATCAGGACAACAGTTCAAACTTGTAGCCGACGCCCCAAACAGTCTTGAGCGTCCACTTATCCGAAACGCCCTCCAGCTTTTCCCGCAGACGTTTGACATGAACGTCCACCGTCCGGGAGTCGCCCAGATAGTCAAAGCCCCACACCTTATCCAGCAGGGCATCCCGTGTGAACACACGGTTATAGTTGGATGCAAGGAAGTACAGAAGATCCAGCTCCTTGGGCGGGATGTCGATCGACTTTCCCTTGATCTTCAGCTCAAACTTCATTTTGCTTATTTCGATGTTTTCGAACCGGATAATATCGTCGTCCTTCTGAGCAGTATGCGTCTGATAGCGGCGCAGGACAGCCTTGACACGGGCAGACAGCTCCTTCATATCGAACGGCTTGACCACGAAATCATCCGCGCCCAGCTCCAGTCCGAGAACCTTGTCAAAGACCTCGCCCTTTGCCGTTACCATGATAATAGGCTTTGCGGATATTTCGCGTATCTCGCGGCAGACCTGCCAGCCATCCTTCTTAGGCAGCATCAGATCCAGCAGCACAAGATCCGGCTCATACTGCTTGAAGGCATTTACGCCTTCCACGCCGTCAGCCACGGTCTTGACATCATAGCCCTCATTTTCGAAATATATTTTCAGCAGGTCACTGATGTTGGGGTCGTCGTCCACAACCAGGATTTTCGTATCCATCATGTCTTTTTCCTCCCGTTTTTGTATTCAGTCCCGGCTCCTCCTATGGGAATCCATACGGTATCATACTCCCGCAATGGGGTTTCTATGTGACCAAATTATGAATTCTCCGGGAACACGTCGGAATTCCAGGTTCCGCATAGCAGAAAAGCCCGACACATCGGTCAGGGAGATACCGACCTTTTGCAAAACAGTCAGTGTTCCCTCCTGTACATTATAACATGGTTTCGGAAAATTGTAAATAGTTTTCGGTGAAATAGTTTCGTAATATGCAACAAAATGTTACGGCAGCGCCAAAAAGCATCCCCGGGCACGCGATACGTACCCGGGGATGCTTTCCTGTAAGAATACGCAACCGGTCAGGCGTTCTGTAACCCGCCCTGATCCGGCTCCAGCTGCTTCCTGGTAATCAGTACCAGTGCGGCAATCACGAACTGCACGACGCCGCAAAGCATGATGAGGAACGGTACTCCGGAGGTATAGGTGTATCCGAAGGCTGTAAAGGACCAGTCCTTGGTATTGGCGTCAAACACCGTACCGAACACGTACCCGGCAAGTGCACCGAGATTGAAGACAATCTGATAGAAGGAAGTGTAGCACTCGCGGTTTGTCGGCGGCATATTGATGTACTGAAAATTATCAAACGCCACATTGTGTCCGACACCGGCGAAATGCTGCGGCAGACGGACGATCAGCACCAGCAGAATATAGTGTCCCGGCTGAACAAATCCGTACAGAATCTGGAACGGTGCCACAATCAACAGCGCCACGGCAAACACGAAAAACCAGGAAGTTTTGCGAATCATCTTCTGCCAGAAATGCATGAAGAAGACAAAAAACACGCTGTACAGGAATATGATGATGTTGTAAAACGTCATGGACATCTCGATCACATCCCGCAGATAGTAGCTCAGCTGTGCCGAGTAACAGTAGGTTGAAAACTGCCAAAGGAATACCACACCCATGGTCAGCATGAACTTACGGTTATGTGCCGGTACCGAGAAAATGTCCGAGAAACGCGGCGCATGGATGACAGGATAGTCCACCTCGCGGGGAAGCAAAAGGAAGATCACGTTGACCACACCCAGCGCGAAAGCGAAGTAGCGCAGGAACACAAGGAAGGTCAGTTCCGCTTCCTGGCTCATCTGCTTCTGAAGAAGGTCGGTAATCAGACCGGAAGCCAGCGTGAACACGCCCGAAACCAGCGCCGTCAGAAACAGACAAACCGACAGGAAATAGGCACGTATCTCCTCCGGCTGAAAGCGTATATGCCAGGCGGCATACCCCGCCGTTGCCACAACGTTGAACAGGCTCGCCAGGAAAGTGATGACGATCATGCCCCACAGCCGCCCCCGGTCATCCGTCACCATGTACGGAAGCAGGTTCAACCCCACCAGTACCACGAAGTAGTACATGAATTTACAAACCGCCAGAATCCACTTGCGCCGGGGAAAACGGTTGAGCAGAGCCGGCGTAAACAGCACCAACATACTGGCTATATACGGAATGAAAGACAAAACGCCCGCAGCCACGCTGTCCATCCCGTAGCACCGGAGAAATTCCGTGTAGAAAATACCGGTGGTGATGTAGGTCAGAAATCCCTCCACCACTTTGAAAATAAGGACACAGCAACGTCCCTTGGCGTCCGGATCCTGAAAATTGAATACCTTTCGGAATTTGCGCACGGTATCTCCCATGTCATCTCTCCCATTTTTGTTCACTGCCACGCAAGCAGGTTATGCATGGCGGCATAGCCGCACACCTGCACTATTATACCTGTTTTTAGTTCGCTTGGCAATGGGGTGATGTGATAACAAGGAGTGAGAAAAAGCAAGCAATTTCGTCGGATTGCACAAACAGCCTCATAGCTTGTCAGAAGCCGTTCATGCCCCCTGCGCATCCCGCGGTTCTTCCAGCCGAATGGCGATGGCAGACAGGTCATCCGGACTGCCCGACGCCATGGCGCGGCGCAGGATATCCAACCGCAGGCTGTCCATAGAGTCCGGCAGGGGAGCGGACAGCAGATCCAACAACCACGGGCACTCGTCATTTCCGAGCGTCACGCCGTCACTGACCATGACAACCACGTCGCCGGGATGCATCCGGAACCGGAGGAACTGCGGCGCACTGTCGTGCAGGATGCCAAGCGGCAGACTCCTTGAACGGAGCTTGTATACGGTTCCGTCGCGGATAACGTAGGTTGGTGCCGCCCCGTTTTTGGCAAACACGGCATGACCGCAGGCTGTGTCAAGTTCCATCAGATCGACCGTGACAGAACATTCATCATCGGAACCGTTCCCGCGGGCGCACAGAAAGCTATTGAGCATCCGCACGGATATTTCCACATGGCTGCCCGCCGACAGCATCCGCTCCAGAAATGCAGCGCACAGCTCAGAGGCTGCGGATGCCGCTTCTCCGGAACCCATGCCGTCGCTGATCAGGGCATAAAAGCACGCCTGCTCGTTGCGGAAAACCGCAATGTGATCGCCGCAGACAGGCGGCGGCGTATAGGAATCCGGTGCCTCATCCGTCAGGGGCGGCGGAAGCGTGCCGTCCGCTCCTGCCGGAACAGTGCTTCCCGCGTAGCATACCTCTACTGCCGGCATGGAGCGAAGCGTCATGATGACGCAACCGTTGCGGTTTTCGAATTCCGGCGGCATCAGGCGTGCGCCGCACAGCCTACCCAGTTGGGCAGTAAGATCGTCCTGCCTCTCCCGCAAGCGCTCCATCCGGCATCCACGGACGATCACACGTCGTTGCCGTCTGCCGCACACGACTACGCCCTGTACCAAAACGCCCAGTGAGGACAGATAGTCGTACACCTTATCCGCCGCCGCACGGTTACAGCGCGTCTCCTCTTCCGGATCACCTTCCGCCGCATCCGCCAGCAGGGATGCCATGTGCGCGTAATCTGCGGCAATGACGTCTGTCTTTCCGCCCCGTACCTGCGCTTCGGTCAACCGGGCGGCGCGACTGTTGATATCCGCCGCCATTTCCTCCCGATGCGTACAGCAATCCGGCAGGGCGGCGGCAAGTTGAGCCGCATCCACGCGACCGCGTTTGCGCAAACCGGCAAGCAAGCTGTCCTCCGGCACTCCACGGCAGTCCGCACGTGCAGGACAGCCGGCGCAGACTGCATCTGCCGTCTCACGACAGAGTTGGCGGAGCTGCTGCTCTCCTGTGCGACGCTGGCGTTCCGCCATTTCTCCGAAGCGGTCGGACATTTCCAGCAGCGCCTGCGAGATTGCGCCCAGCCGCTCCTGCCCGGCAGCAAGACGCACCGCTCCGGTTACAGCAAGCGTGAAATCCGACTGCGCCAGTTCCCCGTCGGAATCGGACAACGGCATCCGCTCCCAAAGTCGTTCCAGCAGAAAAAACACCGGAACGGACAGGCAGATAGCCGGAAGCTGAGTCAGAAATCCGGTCATATCGTCATAGGCTGCGCACCAGAGAATGCCGGACAGCGATCCGCCGATAACAGCTGATCTGTGTGACAGAACGCGCAGGAAAGCATAAACTGCCGCTGTCAGAAGAAACAGGGGCATCCGGTTCACACCGGCACCGATACCGCACAGGAGAGCTGTCGCCAGCCCCAGGACAAGTCCAAGCCGTGAAACGGAAGAGAGCGTCAGCAGAATGCCGAGCAACGTATCCAGGCGCACCGTAAGGTATGGCGTGCCGAAGGTAAAGGACAGGCTCCTGGTGCTGAAGCTGATACCCAACGCCAGTGCCGCGCAGGCGACAAGCGGCATCACACGGAAACGGCTCAGCAGGCGCCGGTACCCGCCGGGCGGAACATCCGCACCGGTAACGCCGTGCAACGGATGCGGCGAGAACAGCAGCGTCTCTCCGGCTTCCCCGAAGCAGGATGTCAGCAGGACGACGCAGACGGGCGTCACAAAAATCATCAGCAGCGCGGCAAGCAGGTCATACACATGAAAACCGCCCTCAAACAGTCCAACAACGCCGGCGGCAAATCCCGCAACCGCGCCTGTCAGCGTGCGCAGGAACGGGTGCTCCGAAAACAGTCCCGCGCGATCCGGTAACGGGGGCGGCAGCGATTCGGTTGTGTGCCGGCTTTCCGGGTTGTCCTCTTCCTCGCTGTCCTGCATGGCACTGCGCTCCGCCTTTTCCCAGGGAGAACCGGTATAGTAATCGGTTTCCGTGTCGGTTTGGCGACGCCGCGGTAACAGCGTTTCCAATCCGAGGTTACTGCCAACCGATTGCAGGCACAGCGACAGGTACCTCCCGGCGTAGCGCAGACTTCCCCGGAAGCCGGTCTGCTTGGCTTCACCCGGCAGGACGGGCGGATCCACAAAAAACAGGACTGCCAGGCGCAACAAAACACAAAACACATACACGCCGATGACGGCAACGGCTGGCAAGGTTGACGGTTGCGTCAATGCGGACAGAATCAGTCCCGCCAGTATGTACCACGTATACCCCGAGCTGGCCGCCAGAAGGGACAGCCCCAGCGGACAGGCTCCGAATGCGATCGGTGCCGCCCCGAACAGATAGCCTGTCCCGGCAAACAGCAGCCCCCGGACGCAGGTTGCCATGCGTTGCCGCACAAGCCGACGGTCACGGGGAGCGCGCTCCGCCCGCTGTCTCCTTGCCGTCCGCTGTTTTCCGGCGGCTGTTTCCGTAAAGGCTTTTTTGTCCATATGCTTATGCTCCTCCTCCGTATACGTCCCTGTATTTCAGCGTTCCATGCTGCATGCACTTTTCCGGTCTTCCTCCGGGTTTTTCTCTATTATACCCCCTCCTGCGTTCGGATTCTGTCGGAATCCGGGCAGAAATCATTTTTTTTTCCCCAAGCGATAAAAACAACGCACACGCTCTCCTCACGGAAAACGTGTGCGCTTCTTTACTGTATTTCTTCCGCCTTTCGGGCGGCATGGGTTTACGTGCCTGCTTTCTTACGGCATATCGGACCGGAATTCGGGGACATACGTCTCGATGGAGGAGGAAGCCGCATACTTCCGGAAGAATTCCTGCATACCTTCGGCGGTGATCTCGCCACCGGCAAGGTCGGTCAGCATCGCCTCCGCAACCGTATCCGCAATATCCTGCGGCACTTCGACGCCGTATTCGTTCAGCCTTTTGGTCGCGAGATCGGAGAGTGCAGCCACGCGCTCGCCCTCCGGCAGAGCCATCACCGCATTGACAGAATCGGCAAGTTCTGTCATCAGCTTATCATACTGTTCCGATGCATTGGCGGGAACACCAAGCACCGATGACAGCGCGCGAAGCCCCAGATTGGATATCTCGGTTACGAGCGGTGCCATACGGGCGTTGCTCTCCAATTCCCGGATAATCTCCTCAATAACGCCGCTTTCGCCCAGCGTGTTCAGCAGATTCTCAAATTGCTCGGTTTCACGCAGAACACCACTGCGCGCCAAAGATGCCAGCATATGTAACACGGTGCGCAGGTCGCCCTCAATGTTGCTGCTGTCGGACGATTTGAATACCTCCAGTACGGCGTCCATGGTAGGTGCCAGCAATTCGTCCGGCTCGGGCTTTTTGATACCGACAAAGGGCTTCCCGTCCAGCCACGCCGTCGATGCACCGCTCAAAAACTCGGATCCGATCTCACACAGCGTTGGGGAATTGCCGAAATCATCGGCAAGCGTCTCCAGGATTTTCATCTGACGGTCAGTGATTTCGGTGGATTTATCCAGAATGGTCGCCACCGCGATGCTGCCTCTCGCAACGCGGCACAGCGAGGTCGTTTCATTCAACAGTTCGACACGGCGACCGTCCACCTCGTAAGTGGTCAGGGGTGTGAACAGGAGCTTGTTCGTAATTCTGCCCGTTTCCGTGACCATCCGACTGCTCGCAAGCGGGTGGATCACGTTGTTCTGGACATCGCAAAGATTGATGTCATCCTTGGCAAGCTCGTCTACCTTCTCGCCGCCGTTTTCAATCAATGCGCCGCAGGCACTGTCGGCAAGCGTCAGGTATCCGACAAGCAGCATGGAGAGGACGCAGAAGACCATGACGCCAAGCAGAATGCCCATCAGCGCGCCGAAGGTTTTGTCCTTCCCGCTCGGCACATGATTCTTCTGAAATCCCGTCGCCTTGAGAATGAGAAAGGCAATCAGGTTCAAAATGCCGCGGAGGGCATAATAGAACGCGAAAAAGACAGTCACGCTGATCAGCATACCTATGGCTGCCGTGATGAACGGCGCAAGGCTCGGCAACTCGTGCAGAACCTCCTGCATATCATCGGATTTACGCATAGCGGTTACGATTGCTTCGGCAATCACGACAGACACCTTCCGCGATGCAATGATGGCAGCAAAGGCACTGGCGATCAAAATGCAAACGGAAATACCCGTGCGGACGACACCGCGTTTTTTTCCTCTGAACAGGTTGAGTATCACGATGCCGGCGAGTACCAGAAGCATCATTCCCGACAAAATCCAGCCCATAACTCGTCTCCCTTATTTACGGATTTCGGACAATATGACCACCGGTACCATATTATACGCCTTTTGACATGAATTGTCAAGCCTCAGTTTGCAAAAGCACCGGTTTCATGCCGTTTCCTGTTCCTCTCCGCGGCGGTACTTTTCCGCCTGCATCCGGAACATTTCCGCGTATAGTCCGTTCAGTTCCATAAGCCGGTTATGGCTGCCGGATTCGCGCAGGCAGCCGTCCGCAAACAGGAGGATGTGGTCGGCAAATCGGGTTGTGGACAGGCGGTGTGAGATAAAGATGACAGTGCGATCCTGTCGGTCGGCGGCATTGAGGATTGAATGGTTCAGCTCATACTCCGCAACGGGATCCAGCGCAGAGGACGGCTCGTCCATGATAATCAGCTCATACGGACGCACAAATACCCGTGCAATGGCGATTTTTTGCGCCTCGCCGCCCGACAGGTTGACGCCGTTCTCGTCCAGCTCGCGGGTCAGCGGGGTGTCCAATCCCTTCTCCAGCGTTGCAAGCCGCTCGGTAAAGGACGCAGAGTCCAACGCTTTCCGCACTGCCGCTTCGCTTTCGGGTGACGCATCGTAGCGCCCGCCCATGACATTTTCGGCGACCGTAGCGGCAAACAGGCAGTAGTCCTGAAACACCGCACCGATGTGTGCGCGATAATCCGCAAGATCGAACTCCCGGATGTCTTGCCCATTGTAAAGAATGCGCCCGGACGTAGGATCATACAGCCGCATGACAAGCTTGATGAGCGTTGTCTTCCCTGCTCCGTTATAGCCGACGATGGCGAGCTTTTCGCCCCGGCGCAACGTCAGACTGACATCGTGCAGAACCTCCTCCGTGCGGAGCTTGTCCTGTCCCTCTGTATCCTGGCAACCTTGCTTCTTTTCATATGCCTGTACACGCTCCTCCAGCGCGGTTTCCTCATCGGTTTTCACGCTTTCATAGGAAAAACTGACGTTTTCAAAAGTCAGCGACTCAAAGGGAGGAACCGGACAGGTTCCGGATACCATACGGTTTTCGTGATCCAAAAAGGCAAAGTACTTGTCCAAGTACAACGCATGCTTGGGCAGTTCCGCCAGTGCGTCGCTCAGTGACTGCATGGTAGCGCCCAGTATCCAGAGTGCCGATACGGCTCCGGCAAAGCCGCCGAGCGGCATACGCCCGGATGCCAGCTCACCGATCATGATCAGGATAGTACCGTACCGGGTTCCCTGGCTGATGAGATTCCAGCCGACCCCATACAGTAGCGTGATTGCACGCCCGCGCCGGCGGCAGGCATCAAGCAACTGCTCGGTGTTCTGCTCCAGATCGTGCTGCATCATGGCTGACATCTGTCCCGTGCGCAGCTCCTTGGCATAAGCCGGGAGGGTGTACACCCGATCAATGTAGGCTTCCCGTCGCCAGAGTGGGTTGCATTCCTCACTGACACGTACCCACACCCGATTGCCAATGCTGTCTATCACGAAAGTTCCGAGCAGGTTCCCCACCAGCATAATGATGCTGACCCACACGTTCAGAGTGAACAATAGTCCCACGATAGCGGCGGATGAAATAAGGTTGTGCAGGACGCTCTCAACGGAATTCAGCACCTCAATCGCGCGGGGGGCAGACTCCCGCATCGCCCACACAAACTGGTTGTAAAAATCCGGATCGTCATAGCAGGCGAGATCCATTCGCTGTGCCTTTTCATACAGCTCCCGACGCATCCGGGTTGACAGACGGCGCTCCAGAATCGGCTTCAGGATCAGATTATACAGAAAGTCCGGGATAAAAAGCAGAACGTAGAAGACTGCAATGTATACAATCCACCTGGCGGCATTCCAGAAGGGCACATCCGAATCCATCGCGTTGAACAGCGCGGTGCGATAGTACACAGCCAGCGTATCCACGAAGCCCCACAGCAGTGCGTGTGCCGCCAGCAGGATTACATACAGAGGCTGAAGCCGCCAGACCTTGGCGATGACCCGTGCATCGCCCGACAGCACTGTCAAACGGTGCCGTCGGCGTTTTGCCGTTCCCTCCCCTTTATTGGCTGATTGCCTGCGACTCATGCATGCACCTCCTCTCCCGTTCCCGGTGTCAGTTCTGATGTCGTGCTGACATAACTCTCCGCCTGGTGACGGAACATTTGCGCATAGTGCCCGCCTGCCGCCATCAGTTCGGCGTGAGGGCCGGACTCGGTCACACGCCCGTCCTCAAACAGGTAAACCCTGTCTGCCAGCACCGCCGAGGACAGTCTGTGCGAAATGAAAATAACTGCTCGGTCGGCACACGCCGCCATCATGTTTTCAAACAAGGTGTACTCCGCCACGGGGTCGAGCGCCGAGGTCGGTTCGTCCAGTACGACAAAGGGTGCGTTCCCGGCAAATACGCGCGCCAGCGCGATTTTTTGCGATTCGCCGCCGGACAGTACCACACCGCGGTCATCAAATTCCCGTGTCAGCACGCTGTCCATACCGTGCGGCATCTGCTCCACGCGCTCCAGCACACCGCTCTGCCGCAGAGCCTCGGTCACGACCGCACGGTCATGCTCCCGCTGGACGGGATCGTCAGAAAGCGGGCGGCGCAGGACATTTGCCGCGACTGATACGGCAAACGTCCGATAATCCTGAAACACCGGTTCGAAATCCTGCCTCCACGACGTCAGGTTGTATGCGTCCATATCCTGCCCGTCCAGCGTGATACGCCCCGCGCTCGGTTGATACATATGCAGCAACAGCTTGACAAAAGTGGTCTTGCCGGATCCGTTCTTACCTACCAGCGCAATTTTCTCGCCCGGCGCAATCGTCATGGATATATCCGACAGCGCGTCACGCTCGGCACCGGCGTACCGGTAAGCGATATGCTCTGCGCGCAGGACGCCTGCCCCGGCGCGCAGTCCCGTCGGATTCTCCGCGACTGCGGGCTTGTAGTCCAGAAAGCTGCGCAGATTTTCGATGAACAACGCATGCTCATGGAATGTGGAAATATTGGTCACAAAGTCGGACAGATACACCGATACGGTGCCGATGGAGTTTATGACCACCAGACAGTCCCCTGCCGTCATTGTTCCGCGCACCATGGTGGCATACAGGGCATAGAAGCCCGCGCCCAGCACGGTCAGTACCTCGTGGGCAATTTTCAGTGCGTAGTCATACCAGAACAGGCGTCTGCCGTACCGCCGCTTGAGGCGGGTAAAATCCCGCAGGGTGACAGTATAGTCATCCAGCATCTTGGCAGGCATATCGGTCAGGCGCATCTCTTTGGCATAGTCGTTCAGGAAAAAGCTCCGTTGAACGTAGGATGTGTGCCACTCGATTTTCTTCATGTCGTTGCTTTCGGCAACCGCCTGCTTATTACGCCCCGCACGCAGAAATCCTGCCGCAAAGGGGATGAGCGCAAACAGTACCAGCCACGGATCAATCGAGAACAGCAGTATCGCATTTGCCAGCAAGGCAAACAGCTTGGAAACCAGCTTTTCCAGATTCCAAAGCACCTGTACTGTCCTGTTTTCGACCTCCGCCATTGCCTTCAGGTACTTTTCATAATAGGCGGGATCTTCATAGCAGGACAGCTCCACCGCCTGCATTTTGGCGTACATCCGCCGCCGCAGGCACAGTTCCAGCTGTATGTAGCGCCTTGCCGCAATACATTCCCAGAACCATTGCTGCAAAAGTCGCAATCCAACGTGCAGAGCAAACAAAAGCCCTACTAACAGGCAGAGCCGTTCGGTCGGCATCTTGTCCTGCAGCCCGTCCACAACGAATTTGAGCAGATATGTGCCGGACAGAAATTCCAGAACCGTCCACAGAAGGTCAATCAGCAGATCTGCCGTGACATACCCCGGCGAGACCTCATGGATTGTTCGGAGGATAAACAGATTGTTCTGGCATACCCGCCGGAAACCAAGATGCGGTGCGTCGGCTTTCTTTTTCCTGTGCCTGCGCCCCGGCTTCCCGTTTTCCTCTGCCGGCTGCTGAAGGTTATTCTCTGTCACATTTGACATAATCCGCCGCCTTTCTTTCCTGCCCGCATAGTTCCGTCCTGCCCTTTTCAGGGTGAAGCAGCAGCACCATGCCCGCATCGGGACACGCATATATCTCACGCAGGCGCAGGCTTTTCCCTTCAAACACCGCCACGCGCAGTTCCCCGTCATCGTCCCACGGCAGGCCATCAATCGCAAGCGTGCCGTCCGGGTTTTCGCCGTCCAAAAACAGCGCATCTATGCGCACGTCAAACAGGACCGCAAGCCGTGGCAGGAGCGTCATGTCGGGGCACGCCACGCCGCGCTCCCATTTGGAAACAGGGCCCTGCGGACAAAATCCTGGACAGGGAACTG
>UMCV01026516.1_pt1 | contig 13159 bp, 14 predicted proteins | sample 1964311 | NCBI WGS metagenome assembly UMCV01 (sample SAMEA4835976, study PRJEB28245) | human gut metagenome | biome: gut microbiome; material: fecal sample | place: Denmark | collected 2008 | reverse complement strand
AGGTTGGGTAAGAAAGTTGTTTTTCATTTTCATTTTAATAAATTTTAATTATATATAACAAGAAATTTTTTTAAAACATTTCTCATAAAATAGGCAAATAAAAAGACATAACCCCTAATAAAGTTAGATATTATGCCTTTTCAGTTTTAACGAAAAAAGCACTAACAACAATTAGTGCTTTTTTTTGGGAGGTAATTTTATTACGAATTATTTGACTTTTCTAATGATTTGTTTACGATAGACATAAAAATCATAATCAATCATGAATAAACGATATCTTTTTATAATTCGTTTTCTTGGTGGAACATTGTATTTTAATGGGAATATTGTGGATAACAAATATCTTTTTCTTTCATCAATAAACTTTGTTACTTTTGATTCAAAAAAATCAAAACAAACCATGGCACATATAGCAAAAAACAAAGTAATCATACCAATATTTGATTGAATATATAAAATAAATACTCCCGCTATAAAATTTTGATATCCGGTGTATTTCCCTATAATTTTATCCATCGTAACATCTGTTTCATAAGGAGCACTCGCTGCATTTGCATCGCCTTTGAATTGATAAGTTATTTCACCTTCATCATAATAAATGGCAACTAATCGGTGAACAATAATTTGTCCATCTGGATTATAAAAAGCATAAATATCATTGATTTTCATATCCTTTTCATTGACTTTTTCAATTCCAACCAAAGAATATTGTTTAATTTGATTAAAAAGTTGATTTTCTTTTAAATCATTATTACTTGGATGAATGGTTTCCATAGATCCAGTTTCGATAACCAAATAAGACTTACCAAAATAAGAAGTCACACCTTGATTGAGACGATTTTGTAAACCGATGATAAAGATAATCACGATGCCTATATAGATTAAGCTTATACCTACTCGAAAAAGTGTTCTTAACCAAAAATTTGCATCTTTTTTTTCTTGTATCAACATTTGATAATCGCTATAGTTTTGATTTTTCTTTTGTGTAATTTTTTGTAACTCTTCAGAGTTTTTGTCAAAATAAATATATTTTTTATATTCTTTAGCTAATTCTTTTTTAAAATTTACATCTTCAAGCCCCTTAATAATGCACTTTTTATAATAAAAATGCCATACTGAAAACAACATGATATAGGAAATAGAAAGTAAAAGAATAACAGCAATAGATACACCTAAGGAAATGCCCTCTAATTCAGAAACACTTAAAATAAGTTTCATTTTTACTTCCTCCTAACATGAAAAATATAATTTTTCATAATCCTAAAAGGATATTGCTGTAAACTTTCTAAATTGATGATTTGACCACTAACACGGTCATAAATTTCATATCCTTTTTGTTCATAATAAGAAATAATATCTCTTAAACTGACTCTCATTCCTATACCCAAATCACCATTTTTTGTATTGATAAATTCTTCATTGCCATCTAAAAGAGTATCTAAATATAAATTAGGAGCAATAAAAGAATAAGAACTTGTTGTATCATATACAATATTTGGCTTTACAAAAGTGATAGCATTATCTTCATCAGTTATAATTTCATTTTCATGAAAAATATCATGTTCATCATAAATAGCAATATAAATATTGTGTTGTCGATAGGCGAATACATCAATACTAGTTGGCTTATAAACTTTAAAATCTCCATCAACGATATTTTCATAATTAATTCTTATAGCTAATGAATAAATTCCATATCCTTTTGCCTTTTCATTTTCATTCACGTAGGGCGGATTTACTTTTTCGTTGACACGAAATAAATTTGCTAAATTATTTTCATAACCACGAACTTGTGTAATATCAATTTCTTGTGTAGGATTATTTTTATTCCGAATAATATCTTTTGACGAAGAAACTTCACTTATTTTTGTTATAAACTCTGTTTGATTATATTCTTCATATCCTGCTATACTTCCCTGCTGGCCAATATTTATTGGAATATTTAAATCATTATTTAAATCTAATTGTATCCCAAAAACAATATTTGATAATTGATAGTTTTGATCTTCAAAATAAGTATACCAATCAGTTTCATTTTCAACATTTAATCGAACGTTTTTTAAAATATAAACATTATGATTATTCACATCTCGATTAAATTGATATTCATGTGAAATTTGATTATATTCTAAGCTTTGCGAAGGTCCTCCTATTAAATGTGGTTCAAATTGTCTTTCGAATACAATATAAAAACTTCCCCATATTGCTCTAGCTAAACCCACTCTTTTTAACACTATATTTGTCGTTTGAAACGAGCAATATCTTTGAATTCCTCTATTTTTTAATAAAGCATCAATATTTATTATTTCTTCTGAAGTTATTGCATTATGATTAGGGGTTAAATACCATGTTTGATATTCTTTATAAAAAACATGGATATTATAAATTCCTGAGCCAACACGCTGTCCTTGTTCGTTAATTGTAGTTAAAGCATCTTGTTCTATAAAATTGCTTTTCCCATCATTTAATGAAAGTGTAACCCAATCATCCCAAGAATATTTAGAAAAATCAAATTTTAATTCTCCTATTAAATTTTCAAAAACAAAAGTATTATAGGAATACGCTCTAATACTAGACATATTTATTTGATTTAAGCCTTCTTGTAAATTTCTATCTTGATTAAAATAATTCGCATTTTCTTCGCTATTATTTAGTATCATTCGAAATGCATCATTTGATGATTCCAACTGCACAGAATCATAATAGTCTTTCCCTGTTGTATAAATTGGAAAAACATAAACATCTAATGTATTACTATCCGAATTTTTTTGTGGATAATTATTATCTTTATACATATCATTAAACAATGATTCTAAAGATAGATTAAAGTACATTAAATTCACACTACTATTTCCATAAGGAAAATTCCCAGCAACTGTATTTGTATTCGTATTAATCCCTATATAATTTCCTATCGAATAATCTAAACTCCAGCCATTAAATGTTAAGTCAAAATTGTGGCTATCTTGTAGAATCGTTGTAGGCGTACCTATTGTGCTATAAATATCAGAAACTTTAATTTCAGTAACATTTTCTAAAACTTTATAATAGCTTCCATCAGAAAATTGTCCATATCTTAAATCTAAACTTGTTCCATAATAGTATTGATTTGGCCCTGTGTTTTGAGAATTTCTTCCAGGATTAAAGTCACTTTGTGCAAAAAAATAAACGTTATATTTTTGTCCAGAAGGTTGTGGATCATTGATTTCACCTAAAATATAATTGTCCCGCATATCATCAACATAAACACTTGCATTTTGAGAGGTTTTTGATTCTTCAGAATCAAAAACAAATGTAGCATACCCAATTCCTGTAGACACAATCAAAAGAAAAGATAAGAAAAAAATTATTTTTTTCATATTTTTTCCTCCTCAAACTGAACAGTAAATTCGATATTGATATCACATAAATAACCATTATTAAACGCATTATTGATTGCATGAATCATTTCACTATATTGTTGAGATGTTTCTGGCTCCATTCCTTCTTTATAACAAAATTGAGGAGAAATGGAAATTTCAAAGGAATCTAAATCCTTTAAAATGATCTCTTGATTAAAAAAAGTGTATGTAGAAGTTGGTTGATTATAAGAAACATAATCTTTGAGTTCTACATACTCGGATAATGCATTGTTAGATATGATCATTGTTCCAGTTAATGTAGCTTTGACATTTTCTGATATATAAAAATCTGTGTATAGTAAATCAATTGAAGGAACAAAATAAATTCCTTCATCTTCTTGAGAAAACTCTCCATTTTTTTGTTCTAAAATGAGACGATATTCCAAAAAGTTCTCATTTGGAATGACACTTAATTTCCCTTCTTTTGCTCCTGCAGCAACTTGAACTGTAGCAACACCTGTTGCTTGTGTTTCTAAAACATCATTAAATTGCCACAAAGCAAAACCAGAACCGATAATGCAAAAAGAGCAAAGAAAGGGAGCTATAGTTACCCATAGACTCATCTTTCTTGCCATCTTTATTATTCTCCTTCGACTGCTGTAACAGTTACTGTAATTGTCAAATCCAAGTCCGACAAAGCAGTAGAATAATCATGACCTGCTCCGCCATTTAAAGCATCAATCATTGCTTTATATTCTTGTGCTGTTTCTGGCTTATCTTTATAAATTAATGCAGGAAAATCTACGGTTTGATTCGTTTGAACACCTTCAGATGCATTGAAACTACCAGTCGTTTCTGCCAATTGAACATAGTTTAATAAAGCATCATTATCACTACTTAATGCAAAAGTATAAGTATAAGATAAAGTTTTTTCTTGCGCAAAAACAGAATTTTCGTATCCTTTATCCCCTACGTAAGTAAAAGATAATTGTCCTTCTGTTATAGTTATTCCTTTAGTTGCATCAGTAGCATTTTCTCTTCCACCTTGATCTAAAGTAAATGTAAATGTTTCATGGTTAATTGTTAAAACTCCTGTATCAATTAAACCTTCTACAGTCCCAGTCCCTTCTGTCAATTTTGATACAGTTGCTTCATTAAAATACCATGCACTAAAACCACTTCCAACGATTACTGCTCCACCAATTACTGGAAGCAATAAGGCATATAATTTTCTATTCATATTTTTGTCTCCCCCTTTAAGATATGTACGTTTATGCTACATAAAAGATGAAAAAATTACAATCTTTCGTAACCAATTGTGACAAAAAAATAAATCTCATAAATTTATTAAAAAATAATATTTTATCGATTAAAACATATTTTTTATTTAAAAAATCGAAAAAAATATTTTTTTTTGAATTTGTCGAAAAATGTGGCATTTTCAAAAAAATTTTATGTTTTATTGCTATTATAAATATTAAAATATCAAAATGATGCTCAATCATTATTTATTTTTATTTCAAAAAATGTGCATAAAAAATAAAAAGATGAGGAATCTAACCTCATCACTAACCACTGAATTCTCACAGCGTTAGTAAGTGAAAAACTTACATTTATAATATGTGTCTTTTCGTTTTAAAAATCAACTAGAAGAGATGACAACAAATATTTTATCCAGTAAAAAAGGACGCTTATAAAAAAAATAAAAAATAAAAGTCCTAATTTTAGGACTTTTTATGTCAAATGGTGCCAATACGGTGAATCGAACACCGAACTAATCCTTACCATGGATTTGTTATGCCATTTAACTATATTGGCAGGCAAATATTATTTTACCCATATTTGCCCGTTTTGTCAAAACTTATATGAAATTTTCTTGCATAAATGTACGAATTCTATTGATGGTTTCATCATTTAGTGTAATTTTACCACTTTCTTGTTTGCTCATTCGATTAATTCTTCTTTTACAAATTGATCGGATTGCATCTAGTTTTAAATAAGAATGTGCATTCGAATGATTGTCTATATTTAAAGATTCAATGACTCCCAAATCTAAAGATAATTTTGAACCTTGGATGGGTTTACTAGATAAAGGGATTACAATGACATTTCCTAAATCAATTGCCCAAACGACAGCATAATGTCCTTTTTTATTTCGATCGGACAATTCTGTCCCCACATTAATGCCAAATTCAACCCATACAACATCTCCCTTTTGCAAGTCATCGGGTTGAGGACAATAACTACTTTTTTGTGATGTTTGTTTTAAATAAGTAGCTTTTCTTTCAAACCAATCTACAAATTCTAAAGCTACTTCAGAATCAATACTTGCTAATTTTTTTTCAATATTTCTAGTAATCTTTAAAAATTTTTGTTTTGCTTTCAGATCGCTTTGAAACTTCAAACAAACATCACCTTCTTATTTTAAACTTGAGCTTCTCCTTCTATATCATATGCATAGGCTTTTGTGATTTTTACAAGAACTTCATCACCAATAAAAAGTTTTTTCTTGCTTTTAATAATCACTTTGCCATCGACATCATCAGGAGCATAAACATAACTGCGACCATAATAATTATTACCATCATAGTCTTCAATTAAAACAAGATGTGTTTGATTTATACGATTTTGATTTTTTTTGAGTGAAATTTTTTGTTGTAAAAGTAATAGTTCTTTTTTTCTTTGATTAGCAATTCTTTTAGGAATTTTATTTTTGAGTTCATATGCTTTGGTGTTTTCTTCATTAGAATAAGTGAATATACCCACATGATCGAATTCCACTTCTTTTAAGAATTCTTGGATGTCCAAAAAGTCTTGTTCCGTTTCATTTGGGAATCCGACAATAATTGTCGTTCTTAAAATAGCTTGAGGAATTTCTTTTTTTATTTTTTGAATGACATCTAAATAAATTTTTCTATTTCCCGTTCGATTCATTGCTTTTAATAAAACATCACTACTATGTTGAATAGGAATATCAAAATAAGGAAAAATGTTATCGTATTTTTTAAAAATTTGAATCAATCTATCGGTAATTCGATCAGGATATAAATATAATAATCGAATATAAACATTTGGATTGATTTGTGCTATTTCTTCTAATAAATCTTCTAAGAAATAATTTGTATACAAATCTTTACCATAACGGGTTGTATCTTGAGCAATGATAACAAGTTCTTTTATACCCATATTAATTAAATGATGTGCTTCTTTTAAAATATTTTCTTTTGGATAACTATAATAAGGTCCACGAATCAAAGGAATGGCACAATAGGCACAACAATTGGAACATCCTTCGCCAATTTTTAAATAAGCATAAGGTAAATAAGAGGTCAAAACGCGATCATTGATATCCCAAGTTGTTGATAATTTTGAATGCAAAAGTTGATTTAAAAGATGACCGATTTGTTCATATTCATCAACACCAATAATTAAATCAATTTCTGGAATTTCTTTTTGTAATTCTTCTTTATATCGTTTGGCAAGACATCCAATTACAATTAAATAAGTCGATTCTTTCTTTTGTTGTATAGCTTCTAATATTGTTTGAATGGATTCTTTTTTAGCATCATTAATAAATCCGCAAGTATTAATGAAAAGCGCATCTGCCTCTTGAATTTGTCCAACAATTTCATGCCCATCTTTTTTTAACATCCCTAAAATCCATTCACTATCGACAAGATTTTTTGCACATCCTAGTGAAATCATTCCAATTTTCATACAAATCTTCCTTTATTTTAATAAATCATCTAATTCTTGAATGATTTGCATCGTTTCTTCATAGGTTTCAACCCTTGCTCCAGAGGCATTGGCATGTCCGCCACCATGATGCCTTTCAGCTACCATATTGATAGGAATTTTACGACTACGAATACTAACCATCCAAATATTTTTTTCAGCATCTTCTGTAAAACTAACCCAGATTCTAGATTCTTTATACCCAGAAAACAAATTGACATAAGCTTTCATTTTTTCTCTTTCAACACCTAATTTTTCTAAAGCTTTTTTATCTGTATGGGTATAAATGACTCCATGTTTTGAAATTTGATAATGATTATATAAATATTTTAAAATTTTAATATCTTCTAAATTTTTAGTATACATTTTTTCATAAATATCGGTAAAATCAATTCCTGTGTGAATCAATTGTGCTGCAATTTCAAAAGATCTTTGACTAGTAGAACTATATTGAAAACGTCCATTATCTCCAACAAGACCACTATATAAATAATAGGCTGCTTCTTGATTCATTTTGTATTTTTTAAAACTGAGTAACATTTCTGCAATTAATTCACAAGCTGCACTATAATCTGTTTTAACGATTTCTATATTCCCAAAAGATTCCACAAAAATGTGATGATCGATTTTAATGGTATAACTAGCATTTTGAATGATTTCTTTTCCATCAATGCGATCAAAATTAGCGACATCTAATATAAAAACTAAATAGTCTTTAGGTTGCTTTAATAAAATATCTGTTTTTGGATATAAGGAATTATCTTCGCTAAAATATTTGTGATTTTCACCTAGAGCATAAACCTTTTTAGTAGGAAAATGATGTAAAATCCAAGATTTTAAACCAAATTGACTTCCTGATGCATCAAAATCAGGCATTTCATGGCGGAGAATAATAATCGTATCATATTTTTTAATTGCTTTTAAAATAGAAGCATATCTTTTATCCGTTTTGTTGCACCAATTCATAGGTATCTCTCGCAATCATTAATTCTTCATTTGTAGGGATAATATAGACTTTCACTTTTGAATTCTTTGTTGAAATTAATTGACCATGTTTAACATCTATTGCTTGACTTTCATCTACTTCAATGCCTAATGCTTCAGAAATTATAGGCAATAAACGACTTCTTGTACTTTTTGAATTTTCACCAACTCCTGCTGTAAAAACTAAAGCATCACATCCACCTAATTCAACAAAATATGAACCGATAAATTGTGCTACTCTTGTACAATATAATTTTTGTGCTAATAGGGATTGATGTTCATCAGCTGCAATTCCTTTATCAATATCACGCATATCACTAGAACGGCCTGAAACGCCAAGTAATCCAGATTCTTTATTTAAAATATGATTCATTTGAGCTGGAGTTAAATTTTCTTTTTCCATCATATAAAGGATTGCTGAAGGATCAACATCACCACAACGAGTTCCCATCATAATTCCACCTAAAGGTGTAAAGCCCATGGATGTATCAATACATTTCCCATTTTTAATGGCACAAAGAGAAGCGCCAGATCCTAAATGGCAAGAAATTAATTTATATTCTTTTGTACCAAGCAATTCTTCAACGACAGAAGCAATATATTTATGAGAAGTTCCATGTGCTCCATAACGACGAATCGCATAATCTTTATAATAATGATAGGGAATTGGAAAAATATAGTTTTGTTCTTCCATGGTTTGATGGAATGCCGTATCAAAAACAACGGTATGAATGACATTCGGTAATAATTCATGGAAAGCTTTATAGCCTTCTAAATTTGCTTTATTATGTAAAGGAGCAAATTGAGCCAAATAATCAATTTTTTCCACTACTTCAGGGGTAACCACAACTGTTTTATCAAAAAATTCTCCCCCTTGAACAACACGATGGCCCACACCTTTAATTTCATCTAAATTTTTTACAATCCCCATTTCCAATACTGTTTTTAAAACCAATTGAACAGCATCTTTTTGAGTTTTTACCGGTAAAATTGTTTTTTGTGTATGGTTTTCAAAAGTAATAGAAAAAATGGAATCATCAAACCCAATTCTTTCTACTTGTCCAACAGTAATCACTTCTTCTTCAGGCATTTCAATAATTTGAAATTTTAAGGATGAACTGCCTGCATTTACAGCAAATATTTTTTTCATTTTTAATCCTCCAACTATAAAAAAATAACAATAGTATTGTACTATTGTTGTTTTAAAAAGTCAAAAGCCTCTTTTAAGGGAAGATCCAAATAAAATCCTGTCAAATCTTCCTGATTCAAAATTTTAATTTTTCCTCGATATTTTTCTACAATTTTTTGAACAACACTTAGTCCCATTCCACTACCGGCCATTTCATCACGAACCGATTTTGTCGTCACTTGATTTAAAAAAACAACTTCTTCTAAAGAATTAAAAGATTGCGTTTTATTTTTTGCTTCTTTTAATAATTGAAAATAATCAATCGTTAACCCATCATTGGTAATTTTTAATTTTAAATGAGAAGATGTCATCGTCCCATTCATTTTAATAATCATTTTTTTATGAAAATAACCATGAGCAATTGCATTTTTTAAAATTTGATAGGTTAATTGATAAACATCTTTTGCAACACTTTGATGTATTTTCCCTTCACTTGCAATGACAATAATTTGAATATCTTTTCCTTCCATTTGATTTTGCTTGTCCATTTCTTGTTTAATAGAACATAACAACTCATTTAAATCAATATATTGAAATTGTTCATTATCATGGGGTACTTTTTCTAAAACAAGTGTTAAAGCTTGTTCAACCTTTAAATTCGAATAATATATCTCATCTTTATTGGTGGGATGTTTAATTAATTGAAGATAATAACTTTCTAATTCATGTACCTTTTGCATCTCTTTATTGTATTTTAAAAATCCTAATGTTCCTTTAATCGTATGAATTAATCGAAAACTTTCTTCTAAAATATCATCCACTTCCATTTGAGATAGATTATCTTCATCTGATAAAAGTTGATTTAACATTTTTAATCGTTGGTAATCCTTGAATAAACATTCAATAAAAAAAGAATCTGCTACCATAATCTGTTCTCCCTTTCAGCAGATTCTATTTTAATAATATTTTTAAAAACTGAACCTATAAACCTGTTAAAATAATAAATATTTCATCGACAAAGAGGGTTATTTTTGGAGTTTTTGTCTAATGTTGTAATTTATTGTATTCACAAGCAATTCTTGCACCAATTTTAGCATTATTATAAATTAAAGCGATATTTGCTTTTAAACTTTCACCTTTTGTTTTTAAGACAATGTTTTGTAATAAAAATGGTGTGACCTCTTTTCCTTTAATCCCCTTTGCGTTAGCTTCCTTTAAAGCTTGATCAATGTATTCATTAATCACTGCGTTAGGAATTGCATCTTTTGCAGGAATTGGATTAGAAATTAAAATTCCCCCTGAAATATTTAATTTTCTTTTAGCATGAATCACTTGAGCGATTTCTTTTTCATCTTTCATTGCTGCATCAATTTTTAGTCCACTAGAAACACTATAAAAAGCAGCTAATTCATCACTTTGATAGCCGATAACCGGCACACCAAAAGTCTCTAAATATTCCAAAGTTAATGGCAAATCTAAAATGGCTTTTGCTCCTGCACAAACGACACTTACATTTGTAGAAGCTAATTCTTGTAAATCCGCACTAATATCAAATGTTTGTTGCGCATTTTTATGAACACCACCAATACCACCCGTTACAAAAATTTCAATGTTGGCTTTAGATGCAAAAAACATGGTTGTTGCAACAGTTGTTGCACCCCATAATTTTTGGGCCATAATAATGGGCAAGTCTCTTTTACTTGCTTTAACAATTCCTTTTCTTTGTCCAAATTGTTCAATTTGTTCTTTTGTCATTCCAATAATGGCAACCCCATCTATAATGCCAATGGTTGCAGGAACCGCTCCGTTTTCTAAAACAATTCTTTCAACTTCTAAAGCCGTTTTAACATTTTCAGGATAAGGCATTCCATGTGAAATAATGGTTGATTCTAAAGCAACAACAGGTTTCTTTTCTTGAAGTGCTTTTTGAACAACAGGATTAATTTGTATCAACATTTTTATGAACCTTCTTTCTATTTTTATTTTAACGGATTGTTAAAAAAATAGAAATAGATAAAAGATTGATTTTTTTTAAAAATAGGCTATAATAGAAAATGAATTGGAGGAATGAAAAATGGCAAAAGTTAGAGTTGAAGATACTTGTATCGGTTGCGGAATGTGTGTTAGTTTAGCATCTGCAGTATTTGCATTTGATGCATCAGGTGAAAAAGCAGAAGTAATCAGTGATGAAGTAGATAGTTCAGTTGAAGAAGCTGCTGCTAGTTGCCCTGTTTCTGCAATTGTTATTGAATAGAAGTTTCGTTATATTCTAAATAAGTTAAAAAAACGGTCGAAAAAGATCGTTTTTTAATTTTATTTTAACTTTTTTTGAATAAAATATAATTTTTTAGTGAAATAAATTTGCTTGCTTTTTGATACTTTTTGTATTATTCTTATAAATGGAAGTTAAAAAGTGTATGAAAGGGGAAATACAAAATGAAACTTAAACTTTCAAATATTTTGCAAATTGTTGCAGCTTTTTTTGCCGTTTTAGCGATTGTATGTTTATTTTTACCAGGAGTTAGTCAAAAAGTTTCAGAAATGGGCGCAACTGCCACAATAAGCATTTCATTAATTGGATTAGTATTTGGTGGTGGACCTTTAAAAATGACATTTTCTGGAGGCGGAGAAAGCGCCAATAGATCTACAGACTATAAAGGTTGCATGAGTATTTTTGGTTTATTAGCTTTTATTTTATTAGTTGTTGCTATCGTTTTAGCTATCGTTGCTATTGTGATGAAAAAATCAAATTTACTAATTCCTGCTGGTGCCGTTGCTGTTGTTGCTGGACTTTGTGTTTTATTAGTTATGGTTGCTGGAACAGATTCTGAAGGAACTGCTTTTAAAGATATAATGGATCTATATAATTTTAAACTTGGTATTGGATCCATCTTATTTGCAGTAAGTGCTATCCTTGGTGGCGGATTACTCGTTGCTTCTAAAGTAATGGATACAAAATAAGTTTTATTATTATATGATGAAAACCGCATGTATAAAATGCGGTTTTTTTGTTGCCAAAAAAATGAATACAACTGGAAACAAAACAATTTGTTAAAGGCAATAAAACAAAACAAATAAAAGTTATAATAATTTAAAAGCCTATTAACACATCATCGTTAATAGGCTTTTTTACTTTTAACATTTTTACTTTTTAATTAAAATTGTTGAAATATTTTTTTAACACTATAAACAATTCCTACTATGCCAATCACTATAAATGCAAAAACATCAAAAAAATCGTTTAAAATTGATTCTATTGTTCCTGGTGATATTTGTGAAGCGGATGCAATTAAAATAAAAGCACTTAAAATTAAAACTAAAAAAGAAATTAATAAAGCAAGTTTTTTCTCCATTTTGTTCTCTCCTTTCAAATCATTCCATTGCTAAAATCCCAAATTCGACCATTTGAAGGACGAACCATTAAATCTAAAGAGTGTTCCGCTTCTTTTGCCGGCAACATAATACCACCAAAGTTTGGAATATATATTGCAAACACTATTTTATAATCAATTTTTAATCGCACATCCCCAAATATCATATTATTCCCTGTTTTGCCAATCTCATACATATAATTTGATTCTTGATCAAAACTAAAATTACCTTTTGTATTAATTTTATATGACCATTGTGCTTCCTTTAAGTTTGGAGCTAATTGTGCACTCACTTGTGGTTCTGTTGTTGTAATGGATTTAGAATAGCCATAACTAATATTTCCACCAATACTAAACCCATCTTTTGTAGATAAACCATAAGAAACTCCTTGTTGAGTAGAAGAAGATATTGTAACAGTTATAGGATTATTCACTGGCCAGTAATCTTTAAAATAAGGAGTCGCTCCATAGCGAATTCCATTAATTTCATCATTTCTATCATAAGCTTGTTCTAAAGTTACATGTGTGTAGCCAGAAGAAATAAACATATTTATATAATTTTCTAAGTCCACATTATAATCATTACTTGCTTCAACTTT
>UMCV01016320.1_pt1 | contig 13166 bp, 8 predicted proteins | sample 1964311 | NCBI WGS metagenome assembly UMCV01 (sample SAMEA4835976, study PRJEB28245) | human gut metagenome | biome: gut microbiome; material: fecal sample | place: Denmark | collected 2008 | reverse complement strand
CTTGGGATCGGCCTGGTCATAGGTGCCCAGCAGGGGATTGGCCGAGCGGAAATGGCCGTTTTGGGTGATGATCCCGGGGGTCTCGTCATAGAGGTAATACCAGCCGTTATCAGGGCGGGAGTTGGTGGACTGCCCGTTGTCGATATCGTACCATACGATCATGTCCATTCGTCTGCTTTCCTCGCTTCTTTCTTGATCCGCAGAGGGAGTGCCCTCGGTCTCGGGCTCCTCGGTCTGCTCGGGGTCGGGGGTGGTTTGGTCAGCTCCCGCCGTGGGGGCTTCGGTGTCCGTTTCTTGGAGGGACGTATCCTCCGCCTCCTTCGTGGTATCGGAGGGATTCTGACTGCCTCCCTGACAGCCTATGAGAAAACAAACGGACCGAACGAGAAACAGACAAATCCCGATAACCGACCATGCTCTTCTCTTGTTCTTCATAGTTCTATTCTCCTTTATTGGATCTTTTCGTACATTTTCTGAATGGCTCTTTCAGCAGAGTAGGTCTGTTTCTCGATAAAGGAAGCGTAATTGGCTTGTCCTTGGGCGAAATTCTCCATGCAGTACAGCAGAGCCCCCAACGAATTCGAGCAGGTCGCAAAGACCTGACCCACATCGTTGCTCTGGGTCTGCCAGATCAGATTCAACATACGGGCATCCTCGGGAGCCTCCGCGATCTGGGTGCCCAGCAGGATCTCAAAGAAGGCGGTCTTGACAGGCGCGGAATGGTAAGCCAGAAGCTCCAGCACCTCGGCGCTCATGTCGGCATTCTTAACGGTGCAAGGGATACCTAAAAAACCATTCCAGCTCAGCATACGGTACTGCTCTTGGTTTGCGTCATACAGCGGGTAAGGCAGAATACCAAAGGGAACGTCAAACTCCAGATAGCTCTTGAGGGAGCTGCTGGGAGACATGACAAAGAGAGCGCGGCCGTCGGTAATGCTCATAGAATCGGAGGCACCCACAGGCCACATGAAGGAGTAATCGGCCAGATACAATGCTCTCATTTTTTCGGCCAGAGCAATGGTTTTTTCTTTTTGCTCTGCCGCGAGGGATACGTAGGGGATCCCGTTTTCGTCCTCTCGGATGAGATCGATGTCACTTCCGATCATGAAGCTGATCATGGGAAGCTGGCAGAAGCCGGCGAAGCCGTAGGTATCCGCACTCGTCCACTTGCCGTCGCCGTCGTCCTTGCTGACCACCGAGGCCATACTGATCATCTTATCCAAGGTCCAGCCTTTATTATCCACCAGCTCGTAGACGTTCTCCATTTGGTAGGCCTTGTGGATATCCTTGTTGAAAGTAATGAGCCAGGTATTGGCCAGGCTGAAATCGTTATAGCCCAGAAACATCTTATCCTTGATGGACAGCTGCTCCATGAGCTGACCGTTCCAGTAGGGGGCGTCTGTGTTGATAGCGGGCTGCTCCGAAAGATCCAGAAGCATACCCTCGGTGAGCATGGCGTCCACAGAGATGTAGGGGTGGGTCATGACCATCTGATAGCTGTCATCTCCCGACTGCCTGGAGGCGCGGAGGTTGTTGACCAGATTGATATCAGGCGCGTTGATGAGGTGGAAGTCCACACCCAAATGCTCGCTGACGACGACGTTTCTCTCAACGGCGGCATCCTGCAGGACAGCACCCGTCATATTCTCCTCGGGAAAATAGTTATTGGGATCGTAGATCCCGTCGCAGTACATGATATTGAAATCGCAGTCATAGTTCTTCTTTTCAATATCGGGCGCGGGGATCTCGGCCTCGGCCTCGGTCTGCTCCACGGTGGAGCTATCCCCCGCAGCAGTGGTCTCCCCGGAGGGAGGCTCAACGCCGCAGGATACTGCTCCGAGCAAAAGAATAGCAGATAGTAATATGAGGAATATGCGTGAAACTTGTGTTTTCATAACAGTCTCCTTTTTTATGTTGTATTAAGTGTTTTCAGAAATGTGTACAAGATCTTGAGATAGCTCGATTGACATGAAAGCACTGTCTATGTATCACGGTCATGCTTGCCCTTTTCAACAATCACTCATATGCGATCCCGAACACACCTCCAGCTGCATCCATGGCACGGGCGATGAGGCGCAGGGTTTCGATGTGTTGGATCTTACCCAGATCCAGCTCCAGCAGATTGAATACCGCGTTCCCGCTCTCCGCGGCGAGGTTGCGGCACCAGAGGTCTCTGGATGGATACAGGGGGGCGAGGGTGTCGGCGTAATCTCCATTCACTACGGGCGGGAGAACCGAAGGACGGGCAAAGCCCTCCTGATAGGTGGAGAAGCCCGCTACCACGGTATTGCCGAAGCCGTAATCCAGCTCACCGGGGAGGGTGAGGGGGTAGGTGTAGAGGGGCTTCATGTAGGCGTCATCCTTGCGGCATTCCACCTCCAGATCAAAGAGGTGGGTACAGATCTCGTGGTTGGCGGCGAAGGGGCAGAAAAGGACGAAGAGCTTGCGGGCGTCCCGATTCAAGGGAATCTCGGTCACGCGGTGGCTATGGATATCCACGGGGATGAAGCTACCGTTCATGGGGAAGGCCAAGCTCCCCACCGTGACCGACTAGGCTACACCTTGCAAGAAGGCGTCTGGATTGATGACGATACAGCCGTGGTGGGAAGGGTAGGCCATATCCCGCCAGGCGGCGTAGGGGATCGAGAGAGCGGAATCGGTTTGGAGCAAGGTCACCCTGCCCGTAGCGGGAGCGTCGAAGGCGATCTCCCCGCTGTAAGCATCCCCCGCCAGCAGATGGACGCGGTTTTTGCCCGTTACGGGAGTCCCCGCGAAGGGGAAATCCACCGTCATCGTCCCGTAAGGAGGGCAGACGAGGAGGGCGGCAGACACCGTCCCGCCGCTGGCGAGACAGGCAGGAGTGTCGATGGACACGGCGGTGTTGTTTTGGTAGGTGACCTTCACGGCGGCGGCATCGGGATCGTAGACGGCGGTGATGCGCTGACGGGGCAGGACCGTGACGGTGCAGGGGTAGGTCACCTCAACGCCTTGGCAATCCACCCGTACCGCGAAAGTATGGCGGGCGAAAATCACCAGACCGAAGTCACCGTAGGGTAGATACTCGTCCAGCAGATCGGGGCGGAGCTTGCCCCGTCCGTCGAAGATACCGCAGGGATCCTCGATCCCCAGCAGCTCACCGCCCGTCACCTGTACGGGAACATTCTCCCCGCAGGCGACGGTCTTGGGATGCTCCACTGTGACGTTCAAGGTGTCGTAGGTGACCGTGACGGTCAGCTCGTCCCCGCATCCCAGCTCGGCGGTCAGCTCGCAGAAGCCGCACTTGTAGGCGATCTCGGCGGGGACAGCCGTGCCGTTGACCGTGACATTAGGATGTACGGCGTGGGGGATACGCCACAGGAGGCGCTTTTTCAGTCCGTCGGGGGAGGTGAGGGTCAGGGCATGGGTCTCGGTGCTTCCCTGCTTTTCGCCGCGAGTGTAGGTCAGGGACAGATCGGGGAGGCGCAGCTCGGCGGCGGGCCATGCCTTGGGAAAGCAGGGGGAGACGGTAGTCACGCCTTGGATGCGGTCACGAGTCACGCCGAAGACCGACTCGATCATCTCCTTGGCGTACACGCCTGCCGAGGGAGAGAAGTAGGCGAAGCGCTTCTCGTTGGCGGTCTCGGGGAATGCGCCTCTCTGGAAGGGGCCGCAGACACGGTCGGCTACGAATTTCAGGGGGCGGTAGGCCTCCTCGGTCATACCCAGCTTGGCGTAGGCGGAGGTGGCGAAGGGCTGCATATCCGAGCCCGCCTGCATGCCCCAGGTGGGGACGCCCCAGTAGGCGTGGTCGCCGAAGTGGTTGGACTGGTAGACCTCCCCCTCGACTCCGCTCATGCGGTGAAGTAGATGATCCGCCGAGGACATCTCGTCAAAGCTGTCCACCTGGCCGTAGATGATGGGGTAGCAGATGCCGTGGTAGGTGGTGTCCAGACGGGTCTGACCGTGGTCGTCTACGAACCAGGCCATGCGTCCAAGATCCCGCTTCCATACGGTGTCCTTGACCTGCTTCCACATATAGGCGGAGGCCAGAGCGTAGCGGGCGGACTTCTCCTCATTGCCGAGATAACCGTAGAGCTCCGACAACAGCTTCAGCATCTGAGCCCCCTCGGAGCCCGTGGCGGCGCCGCGACCGGGGGTGGATTCCATGTCCTCCTGGTTGCCGATTTGGGAGTGCCAGGACAGGACCCCCGTCCCCGTGGCGTCGTACTCACGGAGGGTCTGGAAAAGGATCTTCTCCATGACGGGCTCCACCGTCAAAGCGAAGTCGCGGTCGTTTGTCATGCGGAGGTAGTGAAGCACCTCTCGGAAGAAGAAGTGGTTATTCCCGCCCCAGTCGCGGCGTCCCACGTGGTTGACGCACATATCGGGGACGGCACCCGAATCGAACAGGTATTCCATCTGGGTCAGCAGGGTTCGGCGAGCGCGCTCGGCGTTGCCACACCATTCCTCGGCGGCGGTCTGCTCCATGTGCCACATGGTGGGCCAATGCTGGATAGACTCAATCCAGCCCAGAGGGTAGAGCCACGCGTACTCCAGATTGAGGTAGGCGTGGGTAAAGGCCTCGTTCAGGTTTTCATCAGGGGTCTTGACGTAAAGATTTTCAAACTTCTTGCGGTAGAATTCCTTGACCCTACTCAGCTCGGCGGCGGGGTCAAGGGAAGCCAGATTCACAGCCTCCTCCCCGTCATTGGAGAAGCCCAGCATGATCCAGGCCTCGCTCTTCGGGGTATAGCCCTCCGCGAAGGAGCCACCTTTTTCTCCGTCATGCACGGTGAAGGTCATATCGCTCTTCACGCAGGTCACCACGCGGCTTCCCTCACTGCAGCCCTCGCGGCGGATGATGACGGCAGAGCCGTCCTCGGCGAGTGTGGCGGAGCCGTTTTCACAGTCGATGTGCTGTCCTCGCATATGCTCGTTGGGGGAAAAGTGCATGAAGGCTAGCCCACCGCTGCCGAAACGGAGGAAAATGCCGGGGATCTCGCTGATGATATGGAGCACGGCACCGCCCCGCAGGCGATCCTCCTCGGGGAGGCGAATGGGGTACAGCTCACAGGTAACGTTGTGACCGTCCATGACCGCTCGGCTGATCAGTCCGCCGGGCACGTTGTCGGCGGTGGTGGATTCGTCGCAGGACTCGTAGGAAAGGATCTTTTTGTCCTCTCCGATGCCCACCACCATTTTGCAGAGCAGAACGTGGTGATCGCCCTGATGGTGCTCGTCATCGTAGGTCATCAGCGCCATGTTGGGGTAGGCCTGTCGCATGAAGACCATGCTGTAGCCATTGGCCGAAGCGCGCTCGTCCTGTAGATCCAGACCAACGTTCAGCTCAGATTTGGGTCCTCTCATAGATCATTCCTCCTTACTTTTTCTGCCCGTAATAGGCGTTCGCGCCATGCTTGCGCTCGAAGTGCTTCTTAAGAAGCTCGGCCTGCATGGAGGGCATGGAAGGAGCCTGGCGAATCTGCTCCGCGTTGTGGGCCATCTGGGCCACGATCTCCAGGATCGCCGAGTTATGTACCGATTCCATGGGATCCTTTCCCCATGTGAAGGGGCCGTGGGAGGACACCAGCACGGCGGGCATGTCCAACGTGTCCCAGCTTTCAAAGGTCTCGATAATCACCAGTCCCGTATTCTTCTCATACGCTCCGGCGATCTCCTCAGGTGTCATGAGGCGGGTGCAGGGAATGGCACCGTTGAAATAATCGCCGTGGGTGGTTCCGTAAGCGGGGATGTCCCGCCCTGCCTGGGCCCACGAGGTTGCCCAGGGTGAATGTGTATGGGTAATCCCTCCCACAGTGGGGAATGCCTTATATAACTCCAGATGGGTCGCCAAATCCGAGGAGGGATTCAAGTCTCCCTCCACCACGCGTCCCTCCAGATCGGTGATGACCATGCTTTCAGGAGTGAGCAGATCATACTCCACGCCCGATGGCTTGATACAGACAAGTCCTCGCTCGCGGTCGATTCCGCTGACGTTTCCCCACGTGAAGGTCACAAGCCCCAGTTCGGGGAGCAGCTTATTGGTCCTCCAGACCTCTTTTCTCAATGCTTCCAGCATCATATTCTCATCCTCCCTTTCTTGCCACGACCGCGTAGCGTTGGTATTTTTCCATATAGATCCCGTGGTTCTCCATATTGGGCAGGATCAGCTCCCCGCGACTCACCATGCGCTCCGCTGCTTCGTGATAGTCACGGTAATGACCCACAGCCACAGCCGCGGACATGACCGCCCCAAGAGTTCCCAGCTCGTTGACCTCCACCGTCTCCACGGGAAGGCCGCATACGTCGGCGAACATCTGTACCCAGACCCGTGAGCGTGCCGCGCCTCCCGCAAGCTTGATGGCCGCGGGGGGATCACGGTTCTCCAGAAGCCGCAGGATATGGGTGTAATGGGAAAAGACCACTCCCTCGTAAACGGCGCGGAGGATATGTCCGACGGTGTGGGCATGACTGAGCCCCTCCAAGGTAGCCAGCGATCTTCCCGACTCATTGGTTCCGTACAGGAACGGCACGTATACGGGGGTGTTCTCGGTGGGGGAGATACCATTGACTAAAGTATTGATACGCTCGTACACCGATCCCTCCTTACAGGTCTCCCGCAGTCCGAAGAGATGAATAAACCACTCCAGATTTCCCGCCGAGGTGGCGCTGCTCTCCTCCACCAGATAGTATCCGGGCACGCAGAAGAGAGAATTCTTGGTGGTGGCGTGTACCACGGGGTGATCCGAAACGTACTCGTTGATGCTCCAGGTGCCCGTAATGGAGCAGAGATCACCGCTCGAGATCGCCCCCGAGGCCAACGCGCAGGCGTCAATATCGAACATACCGCCGCTGACGGGAGTACCCGCCCGCAGGCCTGTCATCTCGGCCACCTCGGGAGTCACCCTACCGCATATATCGTAGGAATTGTGCAGAGGCGGAAACTTACAATAAAGCTCGGGCATTCCCACCGTCTCGCAGATGCGGGGGTTGAAGTCCTGTCTCACCAGATCCATCAGACCGCTCCCCGAATAATCGGTGATTTCCGCGTAAGCCTCCCCCGTTAAGCAGAAGCGGATGTAATCCTTGGCCTCGAAAATATAGCGAATACGGGCATAGGCCTCGGGCTCATTCTCCTTGAGCCATGCCAGCAAGGGGAGGGGCTGGCAGGCAACGGGACGGTGTATGGTCATTTCCATCAGCCCATCGGAAACCCCCGATGCTTCCCACGCCTCAATGACGGATTCTGCTCGGGCATCGGTGGAGGGGATGCCGTAATACGCGGGGGCACCCGCGCTGTCCACAAGATAGAGCCCTTTTCCGTGTCCCGTACAGCCGATCCCCAGAATAACCGAGGGATCAACGCCGCTCTTTTGAATACACGCGGAGATCACTGTGACATTTGCCTCCCACAGCTCCCCCATATCCCGTTCCTCAAAGTGGACACGGGGGATAGCACAGGAGTTTTGACAGAAGCCTCAGCGATCTCGCAGCCGCGATCGTCAAAGATCACACATTTCACAGCGGTTCCGCCGTTATCCAAACCCATAAAGTATGCGCTCATGCCCATCTCCTTTCTTTTTGATCCAAAATTTCTCGCAGGTAAATTGAAGCCGTCGAAAGCCGCTCGTCCACACGGTCCGTGCCGTTATGCCAGAATTCGGCGTTGAAACGGCGTACCCCCATATCCCACAGGGCGGAGGTAACGGCGGGGAAATTAACCTGCCCCTCGCCGTAGAACAGATCCCGGAAGACTCCGGGCACGGTCTCCTTCAGATGGGCCGCCACGATATGTCCGTGGCCCGTCAGAAGATCGCCGCAGGGGTCGGGGGTGGCGTTGGAAACGTTCCCCACGTCGGGGTAGATCTGCAGGTAGGGGGAATCCACGGCGCGGACGAAGTCCATGGCCTTGGAGACCGTATTGCAGAAATCATTCTCCATGGTCTCCAGCGCCAGCATGATCCCGTAAGCGGAGGCCCACTCGGCGCTGATCCTCAGACCCTCGATGAAGCGCTCCCGCGTTTCGGCGGTGGAGCTTTCATGATAATATACGTCGTAGCCTGCCAGCTGGATGATCCGCACCCCCAGCCCGTCCGCCAAACGGATGGCCTTCTTCATAATGTCCATGCTTCTCGCACGGATCTTGGGAACACCGCTTCCCATGGGATACTTGCGGTGTCCGCTGAGGCACATGGTCTCAATGGGAAGCCCCACAGAGCGGGAGAGATCGTATAGTTCACGGATCTCCCCATCGCTCCACTCCAGGCGGGCAAGGCGCGCGTCGCTCTCGTCCACACTGATCTCCAGAAAATCGAAGCCGCCTTTCTTGGCCGCCTCCAGCCGTTCTCTCCACGTGTACTCGTTCGGCATGGCTTTTTCGTAAATACCCAAGCGATATTCCATAGGATACGTCTCCTTTTTTACGATCTATCATTATGCACGGATCACCATGAGGTCCGGATCATGAATCCGAAGCGCATGGCAGAAGCTACAAGGGATCAAGGGTTCGTAGGCACCAGCACCAACCGATCCATCACACATGGCGACTCGGAATCCACATCCACACCGCAAATGCTCAGGGTGTGTACACCTGCAGTCAGGGTCAATTTGCCCAGATCAAAGCTTGTGAATGTCCAACCGCTTCCGCCGTTGGCCATGTTCACCTTGCTGCCGATAGCATTGCCGTCTACAAAGAACTGAAAAGTGGGACCGTTGTTATCGGTGACTCCCTTGAAAATGATAGAATAGGTACCGTCCGCGGGCACCGAGAAGGTCATGACTGTCTCGGCATCCTTGCGGATGGTGGCGAAGATAGCCTTGCCGTCGGTTACGTCCGCTGGTAAAGCACCGTTGACGAAGGGCTTATCCATCCAGGAGGGATAGGTGACGAAGGTCATCTCGTCGAACTCATAGGAAAACTCTGTCTCGGCATCCATATCTACGGGAGTCAACACTAGATTATCCAGCATGAAGGAGGCATCGCTGACCACGTCCACCGAACGGAAGGAGAGGGTGTTCTCCCCGGCGTTCAGGGTGACGTATCCCAAGTTGAAGGTGGCATAGCCCCACTGGCCTCCATAGGCCATTTTTACCTTACCGCCCACGTCCTGTCCGTTCACGGCAAACTGCAGGACGGGGCCGTTCGTGTTGGTCACGGCATGGAGCACAAGGGCATAGGTGCCCGCCTTCTCCACGGTCAGGGTCACGGAGACCTCCTCGCCGAGGTTCAGGCTCATGTTAGCCGTTCTCTTGTCGGTTACGCCGTCAGGGAGCGCGCCGTGAGTGTAGGGAATCTCATGCCAATGGGGCATGGGGTTATAGGTCAAGGTGTCGAATTCGAAGATGAGCTCCTGAGGGGGCTCGGGGGTGGGTTCGTCGGGAGTTGGCTCGTCGGTGGTAGGCTCATCCGTGGTAGGCTCGTCGGTTTCCGCGGGATCGACCTCATTCAGGTACACATTATCCAGAATGAAGGACGCGTTGGAGGCCACGTCCACAGAACGGAAGGACAGTACGTGATCACCTGCATCTATAGTCACCACACCCAGATCGATGCTTTCATATGTCCACGACCCTACCGTATTGGACATAACAACCTTAGCACCTAAGGGATGACCATCCACAAAGACCTTCAAGACAGGGCCGTTCGTATTGGTCACGACGTTTAGGGTAAGCATATAGCTACCGGCCTTATCCACGTCGATGACAACGCCCGTTTCCTGATTCAGGTTCAGAGTCATATGAGCCGCACGGCCATCGGACACCTCCGCAGGCAGTAACACGTGAGAATAAGGGATTTCTGACCATGCGGGAGCGGGATCAAAGGTCAGCTCATCCAGTTCGAAGATATAATCCGCGTCGATGGGAGGCTCGGTCTCCTCAGGCTCGGTCTCTTCGGGCTCAGGCTCAGGATCGGTCTCCCCCTCCTCGGCGAGTCGGATATACAGATTGTCCAGCACGAAGGCCTGATTGCTCTGATCCAGCGCCGTGATGGTGATCTCATGCTTCCCTGCCGCCATGGTCACAAGACCCAGATCGAATTCGGTATAGGTCCAGCCATTTCCACTGTTGGCCATGCACACCTTATTGCGGGTGTCAACGCCATCCACGGCGAAGCGGATGGTAGGACCCTGATTATCGGTCACACAGCGGAGGATGAGCCGGTAGGTACCGGCGGTACCGATGCGGACCGTGAAGCCCACGCTACTGCCCTTGGGCATCATGATGTAGGCAGCTGTGCCATTGGTGACCTCTGCGGGCAGAGCGGTATGGGAGAAGGGATTTTCCTGCCATGCGGGAGCAGGAGAGAAGGATACCTGATTGAACTCCACGGTATAGCTTCCCGCATCTCCAGTAAACTCACCGTTTACGTCCACCAAAACTGCCTCGCTCTCGCCAAAGCTGTTGCGGGTCTGCACCCAGATCTGATCCAGAGAGGCCAGATAAGAGTAATCCACGCCCTCGGAAATATGGTAGTAGAGCCACTCGGCCCCTTCAAAGCTCTCGCTTTCGGAAATGCGGTACTCCATTGGGTTACCGTCCAGCGCGAGCAGCAGGCGGTTGCTCGCGTCGGAGACCACCTCGGGCTTAGCGGGCGCGTTGCCTTTCAGGCTCTTGAGGGCATAGACCTGCTGCTGCACGTGGTTGTACACCTCAAAGCCCAGCTCCTCACAGGGCTCAAAGTGACCGCTGTGATACAGACCCAGACCCTCCTGGGGCTGCTCCATCCACGCGACGGGGTAATTGAAGCGGTTCACGATCACCACATCGGGACGGATGGCGTACACGGGCTCCAGAGTACGCTCGAAGGGGGTCTTGCCGCCGATCAGATTGTTCATGGCATCCCAGTTCGATCCGTCGGAGTTCCAACCGCCGTGAACCGAGACAGAGGAACACATAACTTCGGGCTTACCGTCCTTGCCGACAGTATAGATGGGCGCATAGCTGCCCTCGGTCTCCCCCTTCTTGTTCTCCACGAACAGGAACATATTGCGCTTGTCGGAAATGGCCCAGCCGCCTGTTTCCTTATCGAAAACGCCGTATCTGTCCAGGTATCCGTTGCAGAAGCGGATATCCATGCGGTCATCCACGTCCTCGGGAGGACGGTTACCCCAATCGTCGAATACGGCCCAATCACAGAACACCAAAACCAGAGGCTTGCTCTCCTCCGCCATGCGGTAGACCTGCTCGGGATACTCGCTCTGAAGCTGGTAGATCTTTTCCAGGATCTCCTTCAGTGCCTCGAAATCGGTTCCGAAGAGTCTGGGGGCGATCACCACCTGCGGGACATTGGGATACCCCTCGGCGGTCATATCCTTGGCGGCCTGCAAGAGAACCTTGGTATTGTTGATAAGACCTCTCATGTAACGTTGGAAATCCTCGCCTGTCTCCCGCGCGTTGTAATTGGTGATATCCACCACCACGGCATCAAAGCCGGCAGCTCCCAGCCAATACAGGTGCTGCTTGGCCACCACGGGGTCGATCTGATCGTAGGTGCCCAGAAGAGGAGTAGCCGAACGGAAAATGCCGCCCTTCGTCACCAGACCGGGGGACTGCTGATACAGAGGATCCCAACCGTGATCGGGTCGGCTGTTGACAGAAGAACCGTGATCCACGTCGTACCACGCCAGCACATCAGGCTCCCAAATGATCTCTCCGGGGGTCTCATCGCCGTTGTCGGTTTCTTCGTCGGTCTCCCCGCTCGTTTCAGTGGCAGTATCGGATTCCTCAGACTCTACGTCGGGATCGGTCACAGGAGCGGTGGGTTTTTCTACCACGTCGGATGTGACGTCATCGGATCCCTCCGTACCATCCGTTCCGTCCGGCGTCTGACGGCAACCAACAAAAGCGGTCACGATCAAAAGAGCTGCCAGACAAAGCAGCAAGTACCCGTTGAATAATGGTTTCATTTCTTTTCTCCTTGCTTTTTATTTCCGTAAAGCTCCGAGTACGCCGCAAGTGCGGGACGGTTTGGGATATGCGTTTTTTACGGAACTACATACATCCCGCCCGTCGTTTGTCGATTGTGACGAATATCCAACGTTTTTTCCACGGATTTTGACGTTTTGCTACAAACATTATACGGCGAATCCTCCGTCAAGGAAAGGACAAAATCTGTCAATCACATGGACAAAACGGATAATCTCCCCGTTTGTTCTTGCTTTTTTTAAATGGATGTGCTACAATTAAAATGACCTAATTTTGTGCATTCATCCAAGCAAAAGGGAGGTGACGCTGTGTCCAAGGTCAAGTTCGCGGGACGTATTCACACACCGATTCAAATCTATCATTTGCATTCTCACCCCTATTGGGAGGTGGTGTGCTATACCCAGGGCATAGGCACGGTGGAGATCGACGGAAATATTGTCAGTTTTGAAACGGGCGATATTTTTTTCCTTCCGCCCGGCAGCATTCATTCCGACCACGCCGACGACGGCTTCAAGAATATTCACTACGAATTTGAGGACGCCTCCTTCCCTTACCACACGTGGATCAAGATTCGAGACACCGACTCAGGGGATTTCCTGTCGGTGATCACCAGGCTCTACAACGAATACCAGATGAAGCGCAAGAATTACGCCGAGATCGTGGACAGTTTGCACGACGTGCTGTTGCACTATCTCATAGCATTTTCTGATCAGGCTCCCCATCATCCTTGTGTAGAAACAGCCATCAACCAAATCGTTACAAACTTCTCAGACCCTTTTTACGACTTGAGTCAAATAATGACTCACATTCATATGAACCCCGATTATTTCCGTAAGCTGTTCAAGAAAGAAATGGGGGTATCCCCCTTAAAATACCTCACACAAATCCGAATTTCTCATGCCAAACGTCTTCTGCGCCTTAAACATCGGTCAGGCATGTCCATTCAAGAAATCTCATGGCTTTCAGGCTTTCAGGACAGCCTATATTTCTCCCGCGTGTTTAAAAAAGTTACCGGTGTACCACCGCAGGATTGGGAATGAATTTTTTTAGGTTTAAATCTTATACCTAATGATAGTTCTGAAGAAAAGAAAGAAAAGTTTTATATTTCTTTGAAATTTTATCTTTTTTAAGTGGATTGTATCAGAAAAAACCGCCCCGTCAAGGGGAAAAAATATCGCTGAAAATTCATAGAGCCGATCTGCGCGGCAGAGAAATCTGTCCGACAGGTCGGCTTTTTTTGTATAGAGAACTCCTCCTTCGTC
>UMCV01026823.1_pt1 | contig 13590 bp, 6 predicted proteins | sample 1964311 | NCBI WGS metagenome assembly UMCV01 (sample SAMEA4835976, study PRJEB28245) | human gut metagenome | biome: gut microbiome; material: fecal sample | place: Denmark | collected 2008 | reverse complement strand
GGTATATTTTATTACTCCCGGCAGCCCGCTGTCCATAGTAGCCGCACCACTGGGGGCAAGCGCCAGAAATTTATGCACACGCACCAAAAGCGGTATTAAAAAGAAACCGGAAATTTCGCGCATCATATTTGCCAAAAACGCTACTGTACCAATTTCTGTACTGTACATGGCACTGATAACAACCGAAGAAAAACTGTACCATCCAAGCCCGCCGCCGACAAGCAGCGAATCATATGCGCTCAGCCCGGCGATATGCCCCAAAAGCAGTGCGCCGCAAATGCTGCCGCAGGCTACCGCCAATGGTATGGCAAGCGCCAGCAGCGCGCTGTGCAGGTTGCAGATGCGTTTTAAGATGCCGCGGTTGCTGCCGATTTCGATACCGGCAATAAAAATCATTACATCCAGCGCCGACATTAAAATTAAATCCAGCGTGTCTTTAACGCCCGTATCTAAAAACAAATAGCCAAAAAGCAGCCCGCCAACGAGAGAAACGGCAACACTAAGCATTACTCGCCCTCCTCTGTATCTGCCGGGCGCGCCAGCATTTTAATGGCAGCAGATAAAAAAAGTATGCTGCCGCACACCGCGCCAAAAGCAATGGCTCCGGCCTGAACGCCGAGCGTGCCCAGTTTTGCCAGCAGCGCGTCATCACAGCCGATTTTTGCGCCAAGGCAAAACAACATGGTACACAGGCACAGCGTAGAAAGTTTACTCAAATAAAATTTTATTTTATAACTCAGCAAATTGGCAAGCCCCACGGCAATGCCGAGGACAATCGCCAGCATGATTTCCTGCATAAGTCCCCTCCAAAACAAAAGGCATGCGGCCTGCACGCCTTAATTTTATGCTATTCCAAAGTTATAATCAGCGGGTATAAAGGCTGCGCGCCTTCAAGCACCTGCACTTCCGCGCCGGGGCACAGCTTTTCAAGTTCTGCAGCTGCGCTTTGCGCTTCGTTTTCGGTAATATCGCTGCCGTAGTACAGGGTTAAAAGTTCCCAGTCCGTACCGGCTTTCTGCACCGCTCCTATGGCCGCTTCGTTTAGACCAGAGCCTGTGCAGACAATTTTATTTTCCAACAGGCCGATATAATCACCTTTAATAATGGGCAGCCCGCCAACAACGCTGTCGCGCACGGCGATGCTTACTGCCGCACAATGTGCGGACTGCGCCGCTTCCGTCATGGCGGCTGTGTTTTCTTCCATCGTCTGCGAAGAATCAAACGCCAGAACTGCGGCAATGCCCTGCGCCAGATTAATGGTCGGCACATAGCTTACACGGTCTGCGCCAAGCAGTTTTTGCGCCTGCTGCGCTGCCAGCACTATGTTTTTATTGTTGGGCAGAATAATATATTTGCTGTAAGCGCCGTTTTCAATGGCGTGTACAAATTCTTCCACAGGAGGGTTCATGCTCTGCCCGCCGCTGATGATTTCATCAACGCCCTGAGCCAGCATAATTTGCGCAATGCCGCTGCCTGCCGCCACGCTTACAAGGCCTGTGCCTTCTTTTTTGGGTGCCGGCTGCTGCACTACCGCCGCATTGAATACGCGGTGTTCGTGCTGCTCCGCCATATTGTCAATTTTAATATCGTGCAGCGTGCCCCATTCAAGTGCCTGCTGTAAAACAGCGCCCGGGTTAGCGGTATGGATATGCACTTTTACCACATCATCCATTGCCGCTACAATAAGCGAATTGCCTAACGGCGATAACGCCGTGCGCACGGTTTTATCATCCACTGCCGTATTTTTTACAATAAATTCCGTGCAGTACGGATTTGTTAAGTCAACCTCTTCTGCCGGCAGGGCGGCAATTTTATTAACGGGTATATGCTGCTCATCTTCCTCCGGCAAGTTTTTGCCCAGAAGGCCGTTTAAGCAGCCCTGCAAAAATACAATCAGGCCCTGGCCGCCGGCATCAACAACACCGGCTGCTTTTAAAGCGGGCAAAAGTTCCGGCGTGCGTGCCAGTTCTTTTTTGCCGCCGGCAATGGCTTCGGTTAAAATTTCGGTAAAGTCCTCACCGCGGCGCACTGCGTGGTAAGCCTCTTTGGCTATGCCGCGAGCCACCGTTAAAATGGTGCCTTCCACAGGTTTGGCAACGCTGCGGTAGGCATATAAAATGCCAAACTGAAAGGCCTTGCCAAGCTCATTGCCTGTAACGCGCGCTTTGCCTGCCATCCCGCGCCCAATGCCGCGCAAAAGCTGCGAAAGTATTACGCCGCTGTTGCCGCGCGCGCCCATAATGGCACTTTTGGCAGCCGCTGCGCCAACCTCCGCCGCAGAATCCGTATCAAGCGGCAAAAGCGCACGGTGCACCGCTTCCATGGTGCGCATCATATTCGTCCCGGTATCGCCGTCAGGCACCGGGAACACATTTAATTCGTCAATCTGCCGGTAACCGGCGGCAAAAGCCGCATAAGCGCCCAGCAGCATATTTTTTATATCGTGGCCGTTAATTACAGCCGTCTGTGTTAAGTTCATCTTCACTCCTTGATTATGGCAGATAGCCCTGCCTTTTTATTTTCCGGCAGCGCCGGATTTATTCCTTGGTACGTACAAAAAGCCCAATGCAGCCGGGTCCCAAATGGGTGGCCAAAACCGCGCCGATGCCCGTCATCAGTACCGGCACACCGGGATAACGCTTAGTCATTTCTCCGTAAAGATATTCGGCATCTTTTTCCGCGCCTTCATGGGCAATGCAGATTCTTTCAAGCTCTCCGTGCGAAGAAGAAATTTCAAGCATTGTGTTAAGCACCTTGCTGCGGGTGCGGCATTTGGCGGCTACAACAAGTTTGCCTTCCTTATCCAAAGTTATTACCGGGCGTATGCCCAAAAGGCTTCCGAGCAGCGCGCCAACAGCACCTATGCGCCCGCCCTTCTGCAAATATTCCAGCGTATTTACCGAAAAACAGGTTTCCGTGCGCGCAATGGCGCCGTTAATAAACCCTTCCAGTTCATCCATACCGGCGCCTTCATCGGCCTTTTTCAAAATATCAAGCGCCAGTGCGCTGATGGGCGTTGCCGCCGTAAGGCTGTCGAAAATGCGGATATCGGCACCGGGAATTTCCTGCATTACCTGCCGCGCTGCCATGCAGGCGGTATGGTAAGTTCCGCTTAAAACGCTGTCTACAAAAATACCTATAACTTTCTTTCCTTCTTCGGCAAGGCTCGTAAACAAATCCAAAAACTCGCCAACCGGCGGCTGTGAAGTTTTCGGCAGTTCGCCGCTTTCCTTCACCATTTTAAACATTTCTTCCGGCGTTTTTTCGCCGTCGCGCCATTCAACCGCTTTATGGCGGAAAATAAGCTGCAAAATATGGCAGCGTGCGTCATGCGCCAGCGGCGTTTCCGCGGCGGAAGCAATGCTGTCCAAAACTATATGGATGTCATTATTCAAAGTGCCATCCTCCTGTCTATATAATAATTCCGTTAAGATAAAGCTGACTCTATCATTTAATTTTACCATATAGACATATTTTTTCCACCTGCAAAATAAAAAGGCCCCCTGCCCAAAAGCAGGAGCCCGAATATCAGCCGTTAATTAAAAGTCGTTTTCCATGAATGCTTTGTCAACGCGTTTCATTTCGCGGGTTACGCAGCGGCCAAATTCTTCGCTTACCCAATCCCAGCGGCTGGTAAGGGTTTCGTCGATTTCTTTGTCCTCATAAATGCGGTGTTCATAGAACTTGCCGTTTACTGCGCTGTAAGCATAGGTTTTACCGGTGATGTCAAGTTTCAGAATGCGTTCTGCGCTCGGGAATACCGGGTTGTCTTCGCAGGTATCAAGAACCATGCCGACAACAAGGTCAGCGCCGGAAGCTTTGGCAATGCGTACCATAGCGTCTTTGGAAGCGCCGTCTTTACCAATGTTTTCAGCTGCAATAGCATCGTTGGTAGCGTCATTTTCAAGCAGTTCGTATTCAGGATAATCGAACAGCTGAATAGCGCCGCTGATATAAATCTGGCCTGCGGTTTCGGAACCGGAGTTGTTAACCAGAGGAAGTACTACAACTTTAGCGGCTTCGGCTTTGCCCATAGCGGGAACAGCAAAACATACAGCCATCAGGGCTACCATTAACAGATTAAATAATTTTTTCATTCTCTTACCTCCCAAGATAAAATGGCTATGTAATAATTCTAACACAATTCAGATTAAAAAAACAGTATGCAGTAAAAAAATAATCGCATAAAAAGGCACAGCCCGTGCGTATTACAGGCTGCGCCACAAATTTTTTACATTTAATTATGCGTTTACGGTTTCATTTTTGCTTCCGGCTTTGCTGCCGCACAAAGTTTTAAGCCCGTTGGTGGCAATTAAAAGTGCCAGAATAATAAGGGCAATGGCAACAACAAGCTGCAAACCGTCGGTAAGCATGCCAAACGGTGCGCCGGTAACGAGTTTATTGACAATGCCGTAAATGCTCATGGCAAGCGCGCTCATGGTTGCGGCAAACATAAAGCCCATCGGCACATAAAGCATCCAGCCCTGGCGGCCGGTAACTTTAAGGAATACCGAAAGCGAAATGAATACCAGCGCGGCGCACAGCTGGTTGGCTGCACCGAACAGCGGCCAAACGTTCATATATCCGCCCAGGCAGAGCAAATAACCGAAGAACAGGGTGATAACGGTTGCAAAATATTTGTTGGTTAAAACTTTCTGCAGGCCGCTCATTTCTTCCGGTTTGCCGGAGGTGAAAAGTTCCTGGAAGCACATACGGCCGATACGCCCAACGGAATCGAGCGTGGTAAGAGCAAGTGCGGATACGCACATGGTAATTACGCAGGTTGCAACGTGCGCCGAAAGGCCGAACATACCCATAAAGCCGCCAACGGCACCGGCAAAAATCTGGAACGGCGTGCCTTTGGGCATTACGCCGCCGGTTGCAGCAGCGCCTACAACGATAAGCGAAACAACTGCAAGGATGGATTCAATAAGCATTGAACCGTAACCGATAAAGAGCATGTCTTTTTCGTTGGAAACGGTTTTGGAAGAAGTGCCGGAAGATACCAGGCTGTGGAAGCCCGATACAGCGCCGCAGGCGATGGTGATGAAAAGTATCGGGAACAGCGGCTGGCCGTTTACAACAAAGCCGTTAAACGCCGGCAGTTCGATAGACGGGTTGGTGAAGATAACACCGATAACGCCGCTGGCAATCATGCCTAAAAGCAAAAATACACTTAAATAATCGCGCGGCTCCATTAAAAGCCACATCGGCATTACTGCCGCCATAAACATATAAGCAAAAACTACATAAAGCCAGGTTGTTTTATCGAAATACAGCGGATATTCAATGCCTGCCCACAGCATGGCAATCATTAACACAATGGCAACTGCCAGCTTCGGGCTTTCTGCCAGAGGGCATTTCTTTAAAAAGTAACCGAAGGCAATAGCAACAACAATGTACAGCATCGAAATGGATGCCGCAGCGGCATTAGGGGTTGCAAGGCCGCCGTCTGCCTTAAAGCCGTTAAAGGTGCTGGCAACAATATCCGCAAAAGCGGCGGTTACAAGCAGGGTGAACAGCCACGAAAACAAAAGGAACATTTTTTTGCCGGTTTTGCCGATGTACTGTTCAATAAGCATGCCCATGGATTTGCCTTCGTTTTTAACGGAAGCGTACAGCGCGGTGAAATCCTGCACGGCACCGAAGAAGATGCCGCCAATCATCAGCCACAGCATTACCGGCGCCCAACCGAACATAGCGGCAATAATAGGGCCGGTTACAGGGCCTGCGCCAGTGATGGACGAAAACTGATGCGCAAAAACCGTGAATTTGGAGGAGGGAACGTAATCGTTGCCGTCCTCATGCACATAAGCCGGTGTTCTTGCATTGGGATCTACGCCCCACAGTCTTACAAGCCAGCGGCCGTAGATAAAATAGCCGCATGCACACACGACTAATGCGATACCTAACAACATTAATCCTGTCATGATACTTACCTCTTTCCCTTAAAATAAAATAATAATATAGCTTGAAATTTATCACCAAAATTCTTTTCTGTCAACAAAAACCGTAAATTTTTGTGAACTTTTGCAAATTAATCTTCAAAATGTAAAGAATATAATAAAAACAGTGAACTTAATCAGTGTTTGTACACTTATTTGAAACAGTAAAAAACGCCGGTGGAAAACGGCGTTTTTTAGTATTATTATTTTTCAGGCTTTCCAAAAGCATCACTGCCAGATAAGCTGCATAAGTTTTTTGTATTCGCTGCTTAAATGGCGGATAATAACATCAAACATAGTGTAAATCAAATCGCCGTCCGCTTCGCTGCCGGGCAGCAAAACGCAGCAGTCCAAAACAAGTGAGCCGTTATCGTCAAAATAATATTTAAACGATTTAAACCCTTTGTTAAGGCGGTTAAGTTCCTTTAAAAGCCCTGCTTCGTTGGCATCGTTTAAAACACACGGCGCAACAAGCACACGCACCATGCCGTAAATACTGCTGTCTAAAATTACAATTGTCGGCAGCTGCTGCCCGTTAATTTCAATATTAGAACGGAAAACAACGCTGTTTAAATTATCACCGGCAATTTCGTCAACAGTAAAACAGGTAATTTTTTTGTCATCAAGATACTTTTTAAAAGATTCCGCTTTTTTATTCATGCCTGACCTCCAAAATTATTTGTAATATCCGGAGGCATACAGCCCCCGGATATTAATTTTTGTTAAGCTTCCACAGCAACTTCATCAGCACCGGCGTTTGTTTCGGTAAATTCCTGATAATCAATCAGGCCATAACGGTTATGCAGCGATAATCCGTAGCCGTATGCCTGTTTCCATTCCTCGTCAAGGTAACGCCCATGCTGCCAGCGCAGATGGTTTTCTGCCGTGAAGCGCTGATCGTAAGCATACCAGTAATCATCAAGGCTCAGCAGCCTGCCGTCAGTTTCAACGGTATCTGCATCTATGAAGGTAACATACATAGAAGGATAAGACTGGTAGATATGAACATTGGCATCTTCATCTTTTACAGGTACATTACCGTAAATAGTTGCCAAAGTGCCGCTATTTTCAAGCCATGCATTTTCTTCAATCATGATGTCATTAAAGTCCATCTTGTCATCAACAGTTGTAATATCGGCTTCTACTGCCCACAGTTCCGTAAATACGGATTTATCGTTAGCATCAATTTTATCAATTACCAGCGATTCAATCGGTCCGCTGCCGCTATCGGAATCCGTGTTGATAATTAAATCGCCGTCTGCATCCGTATTCTGGGTAATATTCTGTCCGTGGATTCTGTCGCCGTTAAGCGTTACGCTGTCTTTGGCAAGAATGTTTTCAAGCTCTTGTTCAATAGCCTGCATGATAACATCTTTACCGTTAACAGTATCGCTGTTAATTACACCGTCAACTGCAGTAAACTCAATGGTTTCATCAGCATTTACATTACTGTTATTGTAAATATCTTCAGCAGCATTAAAGTTAACATTCCTGCCTGCATCAACAATAGCATTATTAATGATATCATTGCCTGCACCGAAGCTAACATCTCTGCCTGCAATCAAAGCTTCTTCATTGTTAACATTATCTTCTGCATTAAAGCTGATATCACGGGTAGCATTAAGAATGCCATAGTTATTAACATTGGCTTTGGTTGCCTTATTTCCCTTACCAGCAGTTACCGTCAGGCTGCCGTTAATCTTTGCAGGGTCTTTCTGTTCCGGTTCAGCAATGTCTTCTGTAGTAATCTTAACACTGCCATCGTTGTTAGTAAGCTTAATATCGCCGCCCTGTTTATTAGTAAAGCCGCCCATATCGACGTTAAAGCCATCGTGGTTGCTTACCGTAAGCCCAAGGCTGCCGCCAACTGCCTGCAAATCAACCTTTTTAATTACATTGTACGGGTTATCAAGCTTAACATCGCCGCCGATTGCTGCTACATTCAGATTATCCACAGCAATATTTTCAGTTGCTTCAATTGTAGTCTGAGTAATATCGCCGTTATCTGCTTGCAGGTTCAAATTGCCATTATCCTTGTTAACATGCAGCTTGCCGCTGATGATGATATCGTCTTCTGCATGCAGAGTTACATCGTCCTTAGCATCGATAGAGCCTGTTACGCTTTCGTCCTCGGTTGTAGTAGCATCATCTTCACGCCCAAGCATAATCGTGCCTTCGCTTTCAACAGTTACGCCGCCGCTTTCCTGTTTAATTTCACCAAGGACAAGCGTACCGTCCTGTACGGCTTCAATATTGACAGCGTCTTGAACATCGGTATTAACAACCGCGCCGCTGTTTTTAATACGCAGCCCTTTAGTAGTTGTACCAATGCCGCCGTCTTCAGAAGTAAGGTTAATTGTACCACTGGCGTTGATATAACCGATGTCGTCCGCCTTGCTTACAATATTGCCGTTAGCGGTAACATCAACATTAGTGCCCGCTACGCTGCCCAGCGTAAAGTCAACAATTTCATCAGGATTTTCAAGAACCTGCTGCAATTTAATGTTGCCTGCTGCGTTAGCGCTGATGTAACTATTGTTACTGTTAAGCGTTACCTGCATTGCCTGCAAGGTTTTATCAACATCATTTTTATCAATATATCCAATGTCGCCGCTACCGCCTTCAAGAATAATCTTGTTGCCGGTTACTTTGTTAACGTTAATGCCTTCCTGGCCGCTCAGGCGCAGGTCGTTAGCCGCAAATTCATCGGCGTTAAGTACGGAATCTTTCGCCAACAGGTAAATGTGTTTAGCAACCGGTGTGCCACCACTGCTGTTTTCTACTGTAACGGTACCATTATCACCGTTAAGTTTAACGCTTACCGGCGTGGTGCGTTTAATGGTAATTTCATCTTTGCCCCAGGTTACATCGCCGGCCCTTGCCGAAGCAAGTTTTTCAAGCTGTTCTTTTTCGGCATCAGTTAAAGTATCTTTGGCAAACATTGCGCTTAAATCACCAGTTTTAATAACTGTTTCACCGGTATCTACAACGCCAAGGTTGCCGGTATCGGAGATAAACGTAATGTTGTTGCTCGTTACGTTAGCAGTTTTAACATCGCTTACACTGCCTGCTGCAGGGTTAATAACCGTATCCTGTACTGCATACAACAATTGCTGCTGTGTCCAGCCGTAGTTGTCGCCTTCGGCATTGCCAATTGCCTCGTAGTTATACAACCATTCCACAGCCTGCGCATTATCTTTAAAGCCGCTGTTTTCAATAAAGTTTGCTTTATCTTGCTCATATGCAGCACCAGCTTTTGTATAAGCATCGTAGGCTGCGTTGTAAGCTTCAAGCGCGTTTTTGTAAGCATCTTTGCTTTCTGCATCGTTGCCAAGCGCTGCAATCGCTTCGTTCAGCGCGCCCTGTTTAGCGTTAAGGTCTTTTCTTGCAGCCTGCACGGCTTCGCTGCCGCCTTGCATCAATTTTACAAATTCTTCGCCTTTGGTAACAAGTGCCTTGCCTTTTTCTTGCGCTTCTGTAAGAGTTGTTTTGCCGTCCATAAAGAAGGAACCATTACCAGCCGCAGCTTCAAGGCTATCCAACTGGTTATCCCTACTGTTAAGCTTGAGCTTTGCATCATTAGTGCCATCATCAAGCAATCCCATTTCTTTCCAGCCATCGATACGGTCTTGATCAGATTCGCTCATAACATCGTTATTAACAATAGCATCTACAAAGCCTGCACCGCTTTCTTTAACTTCCAGCACAACACCGCCGTTTTCACTGTTAATTTCGCCAAGGTACATATCACCGGTCGCTTCACTAAGGTAAATACCGCCGTTAGCATAAGCGTTGGTTGCAGTAGTACCGCCGTCAATCAGCAGCCTGCCGCCATTTTCTTTACTATCGCTGCCAATGCTACCGTTGTACGATTGCAGGGTAATTCCATTGCCGGTTAAAACAGTACTGCCATCAGTTTTCCCGTTCAGTAAATCGCCCTCGGCGGTAATGTTTACATTGCCGGTTGTGCTTACGTTATCAATATAAACATCATTAATATTGGCGTTAGCCGCAATAGCCTGAATGTTAATATCGCCGCCGTTTGTGCTTTCTGCCTTAAGCCGCAGTTCATCGTTAACATTCTTCTGGATTACATTAATATCATCATACGCTTTAAATTTTGCGTTATCGGAAATTACCGTTGCGTCGTCAATATGCCCGATGCTGCCGGTAGTGCTTATAATATCAACTTGTCCCATGTGGATATCGCCGCCGAGCAGGATATCGCTGTTGCTCTTAATTGTACCGGTGCTGCCCTCAGCCTGGCCAACAAACTCAATGCCGATAGAATTATCAGCCTTTAAGCCGAAGTTATAGGCGGTAATCATGCCACTGGTTTCTTTCCACCTGGTAGTAACAGTTTTGCCCCACCAGCCAAGAGGATCTTTATTTTCTGTGGTAGTTACCTTATCAGAAATTATGGTTTCGTAAATATAAGTTCCATCTGCATTCGTAAGGTAATATGGGCTATTAGTTTTATAATCTACTAAAATTTTATTTCCATCTCCGTCTTCAGCCCAATACAACGGCTTACCAGCTTCATTAACACCCTGTTTCGGCTTGCCTTGACGTTCAAAAGCAATCTGGTACAAAGTACCGGCATTTTTATCGCTGCTTCCGGCTACATTGTCAAGTTTGTGGTATCCATTAACCGAACCGTCCGAAATGATATTGCCAACGGTCGGCAGCATTTCATCCTTGCTTTCAGTGATGCCTACCTGCATATTATCTTTTGTAACTTCATCCAGCGAGCCAATAGTTTCTTCCCAGTTATCTTCTGACAAACCAAACCAACTCGTATCGCTAACGTGTTCATAAGTAACAGTTACACGGTTAGCAGTACCATTGCTCCAAATATAATACTGCCCACCTTTAGGATTATAAGTCGCTACTCTTTTACCATTTTCGTCAGTAGTTACATTACCTTTGGTGTAAATTGTAGTTTGACCTGTATTGGTATCATTAATTTCAATGCGCCCATCAACTGTTGCGGCATTAATGCTGCCAAGCTTAAGTGTAAACTGGTTATCCATGTCTTTAACCGTGCTGTTAATATAGTAGTTAGAACCGCCATCCAGCACAATCAGCTTGCCGCCGCCTGCATTGGTATTGGCAATGGCGCCCGTCAGGTAAATGCGCCCGCCGCCGGCCTGCTCAATATCTTCGGTAAAGATTTGCCCAGTAGTTGGGTTATACCATGCTTTTACGCCATAAACAAATTTGCGGGTATTATTATCATAATAAGCGCCATTCTTTTCGGTTGTTACAAGGTATTCATTAGTTTTAAACTTAGCATCAGGCAGGTTCTCCTGACCAAGAGTGTTGCCCCTGGAAATAAGCTCCTGTGCTTTTTCCTGGTTAAGGTTAAGTTTGTAATCTTCATAACCACTCTGGATTTTGCCGTTTACATTAATGCTTGCCGCATTGATGTAAATTGCGCCGCCTGCCGTAATACCAGCCCTGCCATCGTCAATTTGGCCGGTAAGCTGTTGAGCTGCCTCCAAAGCCGCAGCGCTGCTCAGCGTCTCATCACCAACCTTTAACCCTGTCAGGAATTGTGCCAATTCTCCAACCGTATTAAACGCAGCATAATATTTGCCGTTATCAATTTTCTGTGCGTCAGTCAGCTTATCAATTAACGCCGCCTGAATAGCTGCAATATACTCCTTCTTCAAAGCCTTCTTCGGGTCGCCTGCCACATCGGTAATGCCGTCGCTGTAACCCTGCGTTACAGAACCGCCTGCGGTTAAAGTTACGGTACGCCCTTTAAGACTGCCAGCTTCCTGCAAAATGCCGCTGACGCCGTCTACCTTACCGGCGACATAAATGCTATTGTACTGATTAGAAATAGTAATGTCACCGTACGGATTAGAAACAGTACCGAAAATGCCAATATCCGGAATGTAGTATTCGGACTCACTTGCATTTACATTACCGCTGCTTGAGATATTAATCTGCGCGCCGCTGCCGCCGGTATCTGCGTTAACGTCAATTCCGCCGTAGCTGCCGTCAATAGCGGTATTGTTATACATTATGCTGCCGCCATCATTATCGACAGTAATATCGTTAACCTTTAAGAAGAAATTGCTCTGGTTATCAATAGTTAATATCGGGTTGCCGTTAGCGGTCATCGTGCCGCTGCCGTTAAGGCTGCCGCCGCTGATGTTAATATCGCCGCCGGAAACAGTCAAATCCTCTAATTCGATAGTAGGCACAATACTGTTTTCAGTAACTGCAAATACTCCTTTTTTTTCATCATAACGGCCAATGCCAAGCGCCTGCAGCTCGCTCTGAACACGTGTCAGTTCATCGCTATAAGTAGTACTTACTTCTGTTCCGGCATATTCCTGCATCATATCGGCAAGCTGTCCATACCTTTCAAGCAATGCAGAAGCGTATGCCGCCATGCCGATCTTTTCGGCCGGGCTGCCGTACAAATCTTCAAACCACGGCGAAGCTTCAATGCTGACATACTTATCCGAACCGGCATTACCAAAAATGTTGGCATTAATGTTTTCTTCGCTAAAGCCTTCTTCAAGCGCTGCATCATAATTTACTTTAGCAGTATCTAAATCTTCTTTAACAGCTATATAATCAGCACCGCCGACAATTCCTTCAATTTCATTGTTCAGCTGCTCAATCTGCTGTTCCAGAGCAACAATATCAAACGCAGCAAGATTTGCATCATTGGACTCTTTCTGGGCAGCATAATCATTATAAATCGCCTGCAATCCGGGGTTAGCAGCTGTACCATCGCCGTTAATTTGACGCTCAATATTTGCAATATTATCGGTTTGCTTATCATAATCTGTATGATAAAGTGCATACCATGCAGTTGTAGCATCTGTTAAGCCTTCAATAAAAGTTTCTCTATCTATATCTTGGATTGTCGATGGTTTGTCATTGTACTCCTTAAGCTTCTCATTAATCCATCCTTCTAAAGCAACTTTGGCAGTGCTTAAAGCGTTTTGGGCATTAGTAAGATTATTTCCTGCTTCCTCAAGATTTGCACTAATAGTAACATCCTGAGCCGCAAAAATATCATAAGCTGTTTTGTTATTTTCGTATTCCTTTTGCTTTTCTGCCAACTGCTGGCTCTTATCCTCAAGCCCGCCTTCTTTTTTCACAAACGCATCATAATTTTTTTGCGCAGCAATAAGAGCACCTTCCGCCGTACCAAATGCTTCACCGCCGTTGTAACCTTCAATAGCATCCTTAAGCGCAGCTTCCTTACCATCATCGGTAATGGTAATTGTAAGCTCGTTGTTTTTGCCGGCTTCAAGCTCGCCGTTTACGGTTACAGTAGTTGTAACATCGGCATCTTCAGGGCTTAATTCACCATCAACGGTAGAAGCAATGGAACCACTGCCGGTTTCGCCGCCGGTAACCCAGCGCCACATCTTGCTTTCTTTGGCAATGGTGGTGTCGCCCTCACCTGCCGCTACATTAATATTACGCAGGCTTTCAACCGCTTTGCCTGCAGTAAAATTAATGCTGCTGGTCTGTTTCATAATGCCGTTAATAGTGGGGTTGGTAGCAATCGGGGCTGCCGTTTTGTTATAGGCATTGCTCTTAAGCGTAAGATTAAGCACGCTGGTATTGCCTGCATCAAAGTTAGCGTCATGGTTGCTGTCAACAGTATAGC
>UMCV01031038.1_pt1 | contig 13606 bp, 14 predicted proteins | sample 1964311 | NCBI WGS metagenome assembly UMCV01 (sample SAMEA4835976, study PRJEB28245) | human gut metagenome | biome: gut microbiome; material: fecal sample | place: Denmark | collected 2008 | reverse complement strand
TACCCCCCTATACGGTGGCGAAATCAACAAAACGAACACGAAAATCTGCCTCATCTTTGTTCATTCTGCCCATTGACATCTCCCTCTCACTATGGTACAATGTAGTTACAGAGATAGGAGTGGGGCCACGCTACTGCGCCGTTCTTTGTTCAGTTGTCCAGTTGTCTGGACTTCTGAATCGCTATTCAACTGGATATCCCTAACGGTAGTCCAGTCGTCTGGACTCTAATGAAAGGAAGTGTTACAATGGACGCAAATATCATTCTCCAGGGTATTTCCACTGTCGGGTTTCCCGCTGTCATGTGCATGCTGATGTACTATCATATGAACAAGCAGACCGAAGCTCACGCTGAAGAAATCTCCAAACTTACCAGCGTTATTAACGATAACACTGTCGCGACAAAAGAGCTTGTGACACTGTTGAGTAAGAACAATGGCTAAGAACACCCAATGTTGGGACTACGGCAACGACTGGTTACACCTCGGTAACGTCGTCTACGACTTTACGAACAAAACCAGACTAATCAACGACATCGTCCGCTATATGCTTATCCGCACGCAGGCGATGTTTGAGTACACGGGACTTCCTGATACGATTCCTCCTAAGTTTCTGGAGTCTTATATCCAGACGTCTGGATTTTCTGGCATCGTGAAAGTTCGTGGCGACCTCTACGCAATGTGGGGCGGCCTGGGCGGAGTTCCCGACGTCTACTACCAGCCCACGGTATTGACCGTCGCTAACCCAGCTCTCGAATACTCGGCTTCGTTGGAAATCGGCAAGGACTGCGAGATAATCAGAAATGACTTCCTCTTTGAAGGGTTGAAACCGCTTTGCTCCCGGTATGCAACCCTCTTGGCGGAAAACTTCATTTCTATCCGTATGGCGTCAATCAACAAGCGAACCCAGACGTTCTTGCGGGCCGACAATGACCGCGACAAAGACGCCGCAGACAAGTTCGTAAAAGACCTTGTTGACGGTAAACTGTCCGCGGTAATGACTACCCCGTTCTTTGACGGTATCACGGCGCAACCCTATGGCCAGAACTCTGGTTCTTCGCAGATTACGGAACTCACCGAGCTCCACCAGTACCTTGAGTCTAAGTGGTTTAACGAACTTGGACTTCAGGCTAACTACAACATGAAGCGAGAATCCCTGTCCGCCGCGGAGCTGGGTCTGAACAACGACATTATGCTACCCATGATTGACCAGATGTTGCTCTGTCGTCAGCAAGACCTTGAGAAGGTCAACGCTATGTACGGCACAAATATTTCAGTTAAACTTTCTTCTGCGTGGGAAGATGTTCAGCTGGAATCCGAGTACGCAATCAAGGAAATGAAAGCAGAAGCCGAAGGAGTCCAGACGTATGGACAGGAAAAAGAGTCTGACGACGAACCGAAAGAAGGTGATGATGATGGAGACAATCGACCTGAACAAGATGATTGACGTTTACGCCAATTATCCGACTGACGGTGGTGTGTTTTCTCCGATGGCAAACGCTCCGTGGGTTGAGACAATGACGGGCTTAAACCTCGACATTGCGTATCTCGATGGTCACTCCGGCGAACGTTTCTGCTCTAACATCATCAATCGTCGGCTTGATGATTCTAGTGTTCTTTCGTTCGACAACCGCACGCTTATTTCCAACATTCTCTGGGCAATGTTCGGCATCCAGTGGACGCGGTTATGGGCAACCATGAAGCCTGCCGAGTACGACCCGTTGACCAACTATCAGATGCAGGAGACTATGGAAGGTACCGAGAATTCCACCAGAACTCCCGACCTAACCAAAGGCGATACCGGCACAGTCCAGACGACTGGACAGGATAAGAGAACTCCCGATTTGTCCCGTAAAGGTACCGGAACTGTCAAGGACGACGGCTCCGCCACCAACAACAACCAGAACGGTATTTGGGGTTTCAACTCGTCAACCTCTGTCCCGTCTGATATGTCCGACGGCACGGCAACCAACGAGAACACGACGACTCGTGACCTCACGGAAACCGAGACCGGTACTGACACCACCGACCGCACCAACACCGACACCTACAATCGTAGTTACACAGAAACCGGTACTGACACCACCGCCGGAACGAGTTCCCGCAAGCTGACTCGCACTGGCAATATCGGTACAAACACATTTCAGAACTTGCTCCAGCAGGAGCGCAACATCTGGATGTACGACTTCTTTGAGCAGGTATTCAAAGACGTTGACTCCGTTCTAACAATCCCCATCTACTAAGTCCAGACGTCTGGACTCAACACATGAAAGGAATGATTTACAATGACTGTTAATCAGGTTGCAACTATCGTTAATGCTGTTCAGCAGCAGATTGTCGGCGAAACCGCTATCCAGACCGTTGACCTCGAAGGTCTTATCGACATGGGAAAGCAGGTTCTCGACGCCACGTCCTATGACAACTACGTCAAAACCCTCGTCGACCACATCGGCAAAGTCGTGTTCGTCAACAGAGCCTATCAGGGGTCTGCCCCGTCCGTTCTGATGGACGGCTGGGAGTACGGTGCGATTCTGGAAAAGGTTGCCAGCGAGATGCCCGAAGCCACCGAGAACAAATCGTGGGAGCTGACCGACGGCACGTCCTATGACCCCAACGTGTTCCACAAGCCCAAGGCCGAAACCAAGTTCTTCTCCAGCCGCGTGACGTTCGAGATTGAGAATTCTATCACCGAGCGTCAGGTCAAGTCTGCGTTCAGTTCTGCCGCCCAGATGATGGGCTTCATCAACATGATTTTCAACGAGGTCGATAAGTCCTTCACCGTCAAGCTGGATGGCCTTATCATGCAGACCATCAACAACATGACCGCCGAGACTATGCACGATGCCATGGCCGACGGTGACTACACCGTCGCTGGTAACGCTCGCGCTGTCAACCTGCTCAAGCTGTACAACACCAAGTTCACCAAGACCCTGACCGCGGAGCAGGCCATCTTCGACAAGGACTTCCTGCGTTTCGCTGCTTACATCATGGGCCTGTACGAGATTCGTATGCGCTCTATGAGCAAGCTGTTCAACGTCGGCGGCAAGGCTCGTTTTACGCCTGCTGATATGCTCCACGTCGTCATGCTGGCCGAGTTCCAGACCGGTGTGTCCACCTACCTTCAGAGCGACACCTACCACGACCAGTTCGTCGCTCTGCCCAAGGCCGAGAGCGTCCCGTTCTGGCAGGGGTCTGGTACGGACTTCGCATTCTCCAGCACGTCTGACATTCACATCAAGACGGCAAACGGCAACGAGGTCAACGCCGCTGGTATCCTGTGTGTCATGTTTGACCGTGACGCGCTGGGTGTCTGCAACATGAACCGCCGCACCACTACGAACTACAACGCCAAGGCCGAGTTCACCAACTACTTCTACAAGATGGATGCTGGTTACTTCAACGACCTCAACGAGAACTTCGTGGTGTTCTACGTCGCATAACCAACCTACGGGCTGGCGGGCAACCCGTCAGCCCGTTTATCTTTAGTCCAGACGTCTGGACTGGAAAGGATAAAAGATGGCTTTTACAATTTCATTGTTTAAGACAGCTTCGGAAAATAACCGAGTTGTAAAAGTTCTTACCGATGAAAAACAGCTGTCTGGCGAACTCCGTAACCAGACAAGCGTTTTGAGTCCTAAGATTCGGATTGAGTCGGCAGAGAACATCGCAGGGTACAACTACTGCTATATTCCAGAGTTCGGACGGTATTACTACATTGTGGACATTACGTCCATAAGGACGCGGGTATGGGAAGTGTCCATGCGGTGTGACGTTCTTATGAGTTATAAGGATGAAATTCAAGGATTGAATGTCATCCTCGATAACACGCAGGAAACAGGGTTGAGCAATTATCTGGCGAGTCCTAACTGGGTTAATCTCGTTAAGACAAAGACCGACATTAGGGTGTTTCCGCATGGGTTGAGTGAGCAGGGCGAGTTTATTCTGATTACGGCAGGGGGTGATTCTTAATGGGTGAACCGGCCATTAACTATGATGCTCTAATTGATTATATCAATAAGGGGTATCTCGACTGGGATTATGTCTACAAAGCTGATTGGGCGCAAGCAAAAGAGACGCAAGAAGCACTGAATTATTTAAAGAATAACACAGTACAGTTGGAAACCACTAGCGGTGCACAACGAGCATGGGTTAAGAATATGCAGGGTGTTCTTAACGGAGCCGATAATATTGGCGATGCAGTAAATAGTAATACTGTTGGCGCTACGGTAGATGGTGCTGTTAGTGGTGTTACTAATTTTGCTAAAGATGAAGCTGGAAAGATTACATCTACCACCGGTGTAGTTTCTGCGTCTACTGGTCTGGCCGCCGCCGGTAATTTCGTTTTCGGAACAGTTCTCCCCGCTGTTGGTGCTGTATCTGCTGGGTGCGCGTTGGGTAAAACCATTGACAAAGCTCTTTATAACGCTAACCCTGATTTCTGGGATAGTCATAACATGAGTACACTCAATCCCGAAACATGGAACGAGGTCAGTCGAGCGCTTGAAGGAACTCCTGGCGGATTCGTTTTCGATATGCTATTCGGAACTTCTCCCGAAGGTAATACCACGCAGGCGTACATGGACGAACAGCAGTTGGCATATCTCGCGTGGTATATGCAGAATCAGGGAGTGTTCACAACAACTGTACAGTATCCAAGTTATACAGCCGGCGACAGTATACCGTATGTTGGTAATGATTTTAATACTGTAAAAAATGCTCTTTTGGAATCTGTTATAAGTCCATATAAGAGTGAGTTAGCAACTCAACTCGATGACTTAGTATCACATTTTTCGTTGGATTTTTCTGGTAAATTTTTTAGTATATCCTTTAATTATATTTCTGACATCTCTAGGGCTATTATAATTCATATCTATCGTAAAGTTCCTAACACCGGCACTGTTAGGGTATTAGATACTACTCCATATATAGCATTGAATACCTCTTGCATTCTCGATGTTTATACGTATCAAAATAATAAGTATAACCATTCATCTAGGGACTGGTCAGATACCACGTATGAATATTTATCGCCATATATCGTTACAGAATATGGTGGCGGTACGTGGCTTGCAGGTCTTTCTAACTATGGACAAATTACAGTACATCCCACTGTTACCGGTACGGGAACTCAACCAAACGCTACAACTCCCGACCTCTCTACTGCAACAAGCGTGGCGTCAGTTCTCGAACTTCTCAAAGCGCAGTTCCCCCAGTTGTGGACAAATGCGGTTACAAACACAGTTCTTCAGCCTGACGGCGCTCTCAAGACGTTTACCTATGTTCCCGTCCCCACTCCCGAAGCGGCAACTGCTCTTGACCCTCAGCCTGTAACTGGCCCTGCTACACAGGCGAATCCTCAAGTAAATCCTGAAACAGCGCCGAGTCTTAAAGACCTTATTACAAATATTCTTCCCAAACTCGACCCTGCTCAAAACAAACCTGACATTGGCGCTGGTAATACTCCTACCGTAGTACCTCAAACTGGTAAGGCGAGTTCTCTGTATTCCGTCTATAACCCGTCGCAGGAACAGTTGAATCAGTTTGGTGCATGGCTTTGGTCGTCCGACTTCTTTGAACAAATCAAAAAGTTGTTCAATGACCCTATGCAGGCAATCATCGGTTTGCATAAAGTTTATAGTCCAGTCCAGACGTCTGGACTGGGTACGATAAAGTGCGGATACTTGGATTCTGCTGTACCTAGCAAACTCGTTAGCGAACAGTATGTTACAGTCGATTGCGGTTCGGTCAGCTTGCAGGAATATTTCGGCAATGTGTTTGACTACCCGCCGTTTACGGAAATTTCCATCTACTTGCCGTTTATCGGCGTCAGGCGTCTCGACCCGTCCGATATTATGCGCGCAACCGTATCTGTCAAATACCATGTTGATGTATTCACAGGCGCATGTTTGGCTGATGTAAACGTCAAGCGCGATACCGCAGGCGGTGTTTTGTACACGTTTCCCGGTAGTTGTTCTGTTCAGTATCCGTTGTCCAGCGGTTCGTATATGGGGATTGTTTCCACCATTGCAAGTACAGTTGTCGGTGCTATAACTGCTCCGACTCCGCTTGGAGCGGGCGCGGCAGTTCTCGGCGGTGTTACAAACCTTGCGTTTAACTCTCACGCGAACGTTGAACGCTCTGGTTCGTTTACTGGTAATGCTGGTGCAATGGGCGCTAAGATTCCGTATCTGATTATTTCTCGTCCCCAGACGGCTATGGCTCAGAACTTTGAAACTCTGTCTGGTTATCCGTCTAACACCTATACCAAGTTATCTGCGTGTACTGGTTTTACGCAAGTCAAGTTCGTCCACGTTGAAAACCTTAATGCTACCGACGCGGAAAAACAAGAGATTGAGCAGTTGCTCAAGGAAGGAGTAATTCTCTAATGGGTATTCAGAGTAATGGCGAGTGGTTGTTCGACTGGCCTGTTGATGGCAAGGCAACTCTTACCCGCGGCTTCATCAACGACGGCAATGGCATTGACATTGTCACTAATGCAGTCCAGACGTCTGGACTGAAACCCATCTACGCCGCGGAAGCTGGAACTGTTGACCAGCTCCAGTATTGGAACGGCAAAACCAAAACTGGTATGCAGTCCTACGGCAATATGGTTCGCTTGAACCACGGCCATTTCGAGGGCGGCTTGCTTCAGTCGCGGTACGCGCATATGTCCCGTATTCTGGTTAAGCAGGGTCAGAATGTTTACCGTGGCCAGATTATTGGGTACATGGGTTCGACTGGCAACGCGACCGGCCAGCACCTGCACTTCGAGGTTATCTGGAAGGGCAAGCGGTGGAACCCGCTGAACTGGCTTGACGATAACTTCGTCAACAAATACGCCAGTGTGAAGAACGGCGTGTACCATTCCGTTAAACGTGACAGTACGGTGAACCTGTACTACATCAACGCCGGGCCGCTGTCGGCTGGAGACTTCAAGACCGTCACCGAGTTGCTGAAGAAACTCGGTATCAACTACACTACCAAATAACAATAGCCCCAGTCCAGACGTCTGGACTGGGGCTATTGTTATTTCTTTGTGTCTAACATATCGTTAGTCAGGATAAATCGGTAAGCATATATGGAATGGTTAAGAACATTTTGCTCCTTGAGAACTATATTATAGAGTTTCTCCAGTCCAGTCATCTGGACTCACTCTCCTTTCTGACACCACATGATATAGTTGCGGACGATTTCACCTACGGTGTTATCCTGATAGAACACCTTATCCTTACCAAAAAACGATGCAATTTTACGTTCCCTTTCGTCTGTTGGTTTTGTAATCTTACGACGACGATTAGGTAACGGTGAATATTCCGGGCTGTAAATCAGCTCATGGTCAGGGTCTTTCAACTCGCTGGTCTTACGATGAATGAACGTGAATAACACATCATTGTCACGTTCATCTTTAGTGAAGATGATTTCACATTGCAACGTTTCGCGGTCAAAGATTATAAAGTATGTGTACAACACGTCACGCGGTTTATATTTGCATGGGCAATGCGGATAGATTGCAATTTCCCACGCACCGCCTGTAATCATAGAAAGTTTGGGGTTATTAAAGGCAAAATACTTATCAGATTTTTTGCCTTCTTTGTTAGGCGAGTCGGTGTACTCAACCGCAACGGTCAATCCACTTTCACCGTACTCATAAACGTCAATGTCACCCTTCTTCATTTCTTTGATATGAGTCAGGCCCATTTCTGCGAAGTACGGGCAATACTGGTTGACGGTGTTACCCATCATGAAAATCTTGACATTGTCGCGGTCACGGATAATAGTTGACAAAACGTTCATGAACAGCACAAATTCGTTTGGAAGATAGTAACTGCGAGTCAAGAATTCATCAAGTACGGCATTTATAATGCCATCATAGTTAGTTGACTTGTCATGCTCCATAGCGCTGATAGCAAACGAATATGCAAAGGGGGTTATAGACTCAACGTCCTTGTTCAACGTTTCATCGAACTTTGCCAGATACCATGCACCCCCTTTGTAGTTGATGTGGTCGAACTGACCACCTGTCCAGTTCTCCAGCTCGCCATTGTTTACGCAACCATCCCACATTGTTTTGGCGCGTTTTCCTTTGAAGTCATCTTGCCAACGGCGAATCCATGCTGTTTGTCCTCTACCTGCTATATATTCTTTGATGCAGTATTCTTGTACTGCGTAGGTCTTACCATTGGAACGCTCTCCGAACATCACATTATAAGTGGCGTTCTTCTGGAGAATGTTCTTCAATCGGTAATATTTTGTTTTCTTTTTTTGTCCAGACGTCTGGACCGCGTCACTTTTCATAGGTTTGCACCCCCAATAGATACTTGATATACTCTGCGGACATTGAGAAAGTGTAGTCTGTTGGTTCCATGTGTATGCCTGACGGTGTATAGAACTCGGCAGTTTCACCTAGATAATCTGTTACTAACCCGTGTTGTTCATCATCAATATAGGTAAGCGTATTTTTACCTGTGTACCCGGGTGGAATATATAGACCCTCTGCAAAAGCGTCAAATATATTATCACCATATTTTTTCAACAGGTATGGCATTGCAGTACGTTTATTGACACCGGATGTTGTAAGGTTAATTTTGCCGTCTTTTTCTACCAAGTACCGTTTTGCACCTATTGTTTTAAAACGAGAGTAAACACCCTCATTATCCCATACACCTAGAACTTTTTCAACACCTTTGATGGTTTTCGGTTTGTATGACGACTTTGGCAATTTGTGGAACTCCATTGCGGCATCGAGTTTACGAATGACGATTTTGTTGTACTCCTCGATGTAATCCATATGATTTTCTGGGTGCAGGACTTTGATACTGTCGGTATCAGAATACACATAATCCTCTCCGACGGCATAAATCCCACTAAAAAGATTTCGTCTAGCGTAAGCAGTTACCCATACACCCCAAGGATAGAACAGGAATCGACGGGCTGATTTGTTGTACTTTTCGATTGCTTCTTCAATGTTTGGCTTTTGCTTTTCCCAGTCCAGTTGACTGGAATCATCGTAGATAATCTCGTCACGACAAATGTCGGTTACGGTCATACCATACGCTGCATTTACCATTTCCTTAGAGCCTAGATATTCCACTTCCTTTCCTTCCACGCCTTTAAGTGTAGTTTTATCCTGATACAATTTCAGAATGGATTTAACAAAGTCAGTCGGTAAATATCCTTTAGGATAGCGAACGAAGTTTCCTATTTTAGCATCTTCCCAATGATAAAAATGCTTATAAACATCCCAATCCAAATTTGTAATAGTTGTGCGTAAAAGGTCAGCCGATACTACACGACCATTATCGACAACACGGTTAATTGCTACTTGACATTTGGACAGTGAAATCGGGTGTTCGATGTAGGTTATAGATTCAATGTTTTTAAATTCAACATCAAACATACAACAGTAGTTTTTTAAACACCTTTCAAATTGTTCTGAGGATGTTATTTGAATATGTTCCCCACGACCCATGGGATACTTTTCTGAAATCATAACATACGGGTAAGATGATGTAAAATCAAACGAACCTACATTTTCAAGGATTCTTCCAGAATACACTGCGTTGGCGTGAGTAAATCCACCTTGAAACGCTCGTTTTAGCTGGTTGTATTCATCTGGTGTTAGAGTCAAATTCCGCATAAGTTGGCGATACTGCTTATATTTCCATCCACCACGTTTGTGCGACTTATACAAATAAAAACAGTTATTACGGCAATAATTACGAACATACCCAGTTTTGGTCAGAGGTATTTTCGTAATATCGCCGTCAGATTCAATTTTCTCTTGAATGTACGCCATTACAACAAGAACATCATGAACACAATATTGCCATTCTTTTTCTGTTAGCGGAGTTTTGCTGTGCCGTACTTTGGAATAATCCAAATCGCCAGACATTTTCTCAACTTTGTACTTTTGTAAGTTTTTACCTACAGTTTCCAAGTTGTAGCCAGATAACTTATAGGAACAGCGGTACTCTATTCCTGTTTTTGTTATAGCATATACTGGTTTACGAACATCTAACGAGAATACCTTATCCCATTCAAAGATTTTTCGCATGAACTGAAATTCATATGACAAGTTGTGTACATACACAATTAGACGAACATTTTCAGATGTTCCAAATAAGTTTTCTACATTTCTAATCAACTCCTCGTATTCTTCCCACGTTCTTCCAACGGTTACTATCCCATTTATACCGAAAGACCATTCGTAAGTGAGCGACATTTTTAGTCCAGACGACTGGACAGACGACGTTTCAATATCAAACGACGCGGGAACATTAAAATATTTAATTTTCTTATTTGTTCCTATTAGGTCGTAGAAACACACTTGCCGTTCGATTTCGGACAGAAACTCGTCATTAGACCTAATTCTGTCCGAAAGACCAAAAGTCGTCTGGTTCATTCACAGGTTCCTGCCTCTCAATCATATTTGTAATACGTTGGAGAATTTCATCTGCTGTTTTACCCGCAACAATTTCTTCGGCGATAAAATTTTGCATATTATCACTTCCGTAAATTTGCTTCATAAAAATTGACGAACCCGGAATTTCACCGTTTTCTACCTTTGAATAAATGTCCCAGAACATTCCTTGTTGCATTGGATTAAATGTCGCATTTATGGCCATAATCCTAAAAATATTCTTTTCTACTTCCAATGCTCCTTTTAATGTTCCAGATTTTTGCGCCCACAGGTCTTGCGCCACCGCATATTGGTTCCACAGTTCAGCATTTGTTTTTCCCTTCAAGCCGAACTTAGTAATTCCAGACGACTGGACATGTTTAAGTGCAGTAGGGGTATACTTTAATCTGGAGAGGGATTTAATTCTTTTATTTGCCGCTGAAAAAACCTGCGACAGGTACTTTCTGGCTTCCTTCTCGGGCAGACGGCGGAGCTTCTGAACCCCCATATGAAGAATTTCTTCCGTTGTTATTTTTGCCATTACGAACTACCCCCTTTATTTTATCCAGGTCGTCACTTTTGAGAATCTCCGAAACGTAAAATAAAAGTATCCGAGACGAAAAATTACGCCCACACTCAAAATTGGAAATATTCTGCTGTGTAGTAGATAGACAATCCGCTACGTAATACTGCGAAACCCCCCGGTCTTTACGGGCTTCAGCACAGATTTTGGAAATCTTTTTATAATCCATAAAATAAAAGGGAGTCCAGTCGACTGGACTCCCTTAGTCACCTCACTTTCAGAATCAGACGACGGTGATGGTGGTAACGTTGTTGCCATTCTTGGTCTTGGCTTCGGTGAACTTCAGCTTGACGCCGCCAGCCTTTGCCAGAGCGGTAGACGCCGCTTCGGGGTCGCCCGCGAACCCAGCCGCCCATGCCACGCACATCTTGGAGAGAACGGTGCCGCCATTGTAGTATTTGGTATCGTCCTCGTTGAACGTCACGACGGCAAAAGACTTGTCGTCGATGGTGGCGAAGTCGAACGCATTGACGGTGATGCCGTCGGGGAACTGCTGGATGAGGTCGTGGGTGGATATCTTTTCGCGGTCATTCTGAAGGGTGGACAGCAGGGTGGAATCGAGAGCAGCTTTACGGAAGTCGAACATAATATTATTTCCTTTCTGTGTGGCCGTCAGGCCGGTTTATTTATTCAGTCCATACGCCTGGACATGAATCGGAGTGAAATCGGGACATGACTGTTTCGTCACCGTTTCGGGACAATCCAAATCATGGTGCGTGAGATTACAGCAGTAAACGTGCTTTAACTGCTCCTCACATTTCCAGCAGATACACTTGTAGTTGCAGTACTTCGCGCTAGGAATCATGGGGCAATCACCGCCGCCAAGTAGAAGGCCGCGATGCCGAAGGGCAAAGCGAGATAGGGAACGACTTCAAACTGGAACCAACGAAATTTATCTTTCATGAAAATCTACCTCAAGCGGGTTAAAGTGTCAGGCGGGTATTTTTTCTGGAACCGGTCCAGACGACTGGACTTGCCGCGACACTCACTGCATCCATAAATGCGCGGTAGTATCCAGACAGAGATACTCCCAAAAGTTGTTGACAACCTATGGTTGTAGGTCAACAACCTATGGTTGTAAATCCAGTTTATGCTAAAACTGGAAAATACTGGATACTGGCAGTCGTTTGATTCGAGTGCCAGTTGACTGTTAGCAGTTTGAGCTATAGAGTGCTAACAGTCCAGACAAATGGACTTATACCTGTTCATATGAACAAATCTGCATATGTTATGGTCAAAATATGGCCGGCTCATGTTGGCCGGTCATATTCAGTAGTTCTCATTGGCCATTTGTCTAGCTTTCAAAATAATACTTATTGTATTTTTTATTTACTTCTGCGATAAGTCCCCCCACCGGAATATTTGCACAAATTATAAATGCAACGCAGGATATAAGAACATGTGATAACTCCTCTAATATCTCATTAGAGGCCCCCTCTCTCTTTCTTTCAAAATGCGACAGGGCTACAATGAGTTCTGCACACTCCTCTCTTAATATTAGACTTTGCGAATAGCCATCACAGTTTTTAAACAATGAGGCAGTTTCTAATACAGAATCGAATAAACTTTTCATTTTATCGCCTGCTTTTTGTCAAAAGGGACCGGCCCGTTTGGGCCGGTCTTATTAGGTTACTTGCGCGGCGTAACGGTCAAAACGACCTTTGCGCCCGGTGCTGTTGCCAATGGCAACATTTTTTCAATACGGGTATGTACCATGCACAGCTTGCATTTGAGATTTTCCGACTTTACCGTCACGTTGCCGCCGTTCCCATCCGGTGCAATGACTGCCACGTCAATCGTGTATACGTCCGGCGGGAACTTGTCCGCCGTGTCCGCGGTAGTCTTTGCGCCGTCGCCGCCGTTCTCGCTGTCAACCTCTTTAGATTCAGCGTCGGTGACAATCTCTTTGCCGTTGAGCTTGTCAATCTGCTTTTTGAGCTTTTTAACGGGCGTAAGAGCGTTGACCGTCCCGTCCGCTATGAACTTGCGTGCCTGCGTCTCGCTCTCGCAGGATTCAAGCAACTGCACCATCGCAGAAAGGCTGATTGCGTTACCATTGCTGTCTAGCGCAAGGTCGGCGTTACCTTTGAGGAACTTACCCACGCGCTGAAGGTTCATGGCCTGCGACTTGCTGTACTTGCGCACCTGCTGAAGGTAATCCGCGGCACTTGCTAAGCCCATAGCGGCGGATGTGCCGTCGTGGTCGGCAGTGTAAACCAGGCACGCCATTTGTACACCTGCGAGGCGTCCCACGTTTTCCAGGCGAGAGACAGCGCCGTCGAACGCCTGCACTTTGGGATTCTGCATAATGATTTCTTTTTGGTTCGCGGTCAGTTTGTTGGTCTTTTCCATGGTGTTTTCCTTTCCGTCCAGTTGACTGGACTATACAAATTGTACATAGGTATACTACAACTACTGGTTGTATATCCTACAACCTAATGTTTTGACTCCGGGTTTCTGTCTTTGCTCTCTTTCCCTTTGTCTGTATATAGTATACCACAATACCGTATAGTTGTCAATGAACAAATTGTGAACATTTTGCATAAAACGATAAATATTTATACAATCATATACAAATGTATTGAGTCAAAATTTAATTGACTGAAACACTGGAAAATGGTGGGGGG
>UMCV01009838.1_pt1 | contig 13634 bp, 10 predicted proteins | sample 1964311 | NCBI WGS metagenome assembly UMCV01 (sample SAMEA4835976, study PRJEB28245) | human gut metagenome | biome: gut microbiome; material: fecal sample | place: Denmark | collected 2008 | reverse complement strand
TGTGTCCACAGTTCGATTCTGTGCTGAGGCACCATAAACCAAAAAATCCTGCTTTTTTAAGCAGGATTTTTTATTTTTCAGCAACTGACGCTTTGGACGTTCCGCAATAATTTTACAATAAAAATAAACAGGCAGCAGCTTTACCGGTTATCAGCATGCTTCTGCCTGTTTTCTTTAAGCCGCCGCATTCTGTGCGCGTTCGCGGCTTTTCATTTGCACCAAATCCATTTTGGTCAGTCCCAAATCAACATTGTCATTCAGCTTATAATCTATTATTGTGCCGGGCGGGCAGTCAATTTCCCTGCCTTTAAAAAACATTCCCGAAAACGGCACCACAAACCCTATTGCAGTGCCTACTGCCATGTTGGCGTAATTAATGCCACCTTTAATTTTTACATCCTGCTTAAAGCTGACTGGTTTGCCATTGGCAAGCAGCACATCATCAAGCTTAATGCGGATAACCGCGCTCTGGTTAAAAATGCGGCTGCCGTGCGCCTTGCGTATAACGCCGCTGAACTTTGTCCCTTTCGGCACGATAACAATATTTTCTACCGCAAGGTCATCCTTCAGTTCAAAATTAACGGTATCGCCTTTTTTATTAACGTTGCTGTCAAGTTTATCAAGCAGTATTAAATTTATAACCGTATCTTCCGGAATATATGCGTTGCCTGCTTCCACATCTTCTATTTCATCCGCAAAGGCCGCGGAAGAAAGCGCTAAAAGCATTAAGCACACAACTGCCAGCACCAATAAAAATTTTTTCATAATCACCGCTCCGTTACCTGTTTTGCATCAGCCTGTTTGCGTAATTGCGCATCTGTTCGTTGGCTTTTTTGGTAAAACCGGCAGGCGGCAGTGCAAAGGCGGTTTCTGCATCTACCGTTTCGCTCATTTCCACCACGGTAAAGCGCGGCAGGGTATTTACTTCGTAGCCTTTCCATTCAGCAGTGCCTTTGGCAAAGTAAAAGAACATCACGCGTTCGCCCTGCGTCATCTGGTCATAATCATAGCCTGTAAGGCTGTCGTTGCCGCTCTGCGGGCGTTCATTAAACCAGCTTACCAGAGTTTCCGCAAACGGCAGGCTCATTCCCGGCAAGGCCGGAAGTTCATCATAAGTTTTATTAACGTAATCTATAAAATACCAGCGCCCGCCTTTGGCGAAGCTGCAGTAATCGCGCACAACTTTGCCCTCGCCGTCCGTTGTTACGCTGCGCTCGGCATTAATGCCGTTCATTTCATTATATTCCGTGCGTATGTAATGCACTTTCTGCGCCGCCGTCAGCTTGGCGTAGGCATCGGGCTCAAGCACTTCTTTCATATCAATGGTCTGTTCAACAACAAGATGCACCGGATGCTTGTCGCTGTTTAAGGCTCCGCCCAAAAGCTCGATTGTGCGCTGCCCCGGCCCGAATTCCGCCGCCATAACGCACGCCGCATTAAAAAGCATCAAAGTAAAAACAGCCGTAAGGCTTAACAAAAATTTTCTCATTGCTTTCACCTCATTTGTAAGATAATTTAATTATAACATATTAAATAAGAAAATTACCGCCTGCAGCCCGCAGTTCTTTTGTAAATTTACTTCGGGCATTATCTGAATTTTTAAATATTTTTTACAAAAAGCATAGCATTATTGAATTAGTGTATACTTTTTCCTTGCTATTATGGCATTATATGGTATAATTAATTTTATAAAGCGAAGTAACGGCATGGCTTCATCATTACTTTGCAAAATAAAAAAGAAAAGAGGTATCTCACATGACTGACGAAAAAAAGAAAGTTGATGTGAAGGAAACAGCCGATTCCATCATCCGTGAAACCAAGGCTAAATCCAATAACAGCCAGTTTGTTTTGTGGTTTGCGGCACTGATTCTCGGCGCTGTTTTAGGCTGGATGGGCATTCCGGCGCTGAACGAATTCTTTAATTTCGTAGCAACCGTATTTACCCGCCTGTTCCAGTTCATTGCAGTTCCTACTATCGCGCTGGCGGTTATCACCACGCTGGCAGCTCTTGGCGGCAACAAAGAAACCGGTATTATTTTTGCACACGCTGTTGTGTATACCTTACTTACTACATTTTTAGCCGCCTTCATCGGCCTTGGCCTGTACCTGTACATTGCCCCGGATAACCTGCCGGCAGAAATTGTTAACGCAGGCTCCGACGTTGTTAAAGGCCAGAGCGTAGCAGCACTCAGCTACTATGACCACATTCTCGGCGTTATTCCTAACAACGTACTGGCTCCGTTCCTTTCCGGCAACGTACTTTCCGTTATGCTTATCGCTGCTGCCGTTGGTCTGGCACTGGCTTTCATGCCGAAAACCGAAAACCGCGAAGCACTCCTTAAAATCATTCAGGGCGTTCAGGAACTGGCATTCACCCTTATCCGTGCTATCCTTTATGTTCTGCCGATTGGTATCGTTGCTTTCGCAGGCCAGCTTTCCGCACAGATTGAAGCAGGCGTAATCGTTGGCGCACTGGGCAAATACACCGCAGTTGTAATGCTCGGCAACGCTATTCAGTTCTTCATCGTTCTGCCGATTATCCTCGTAATCCGCGGCCTTAACCCGATTTACGTTATGCGCCAGATGGGCCAGGCAATCGCTGTTGCACTCTTTACCAAGAGCTCTGCCGGCACCCTGCCTGTAACCCTGGCATGCTCCGAACAGAACCTGAAATGCAACCCGAAAGTTTCCCGCTTCGTACTGCCTATCTGCACCACCATCAACATGAACGGCTGCGCAGCTTTCATTCTGGTAACTTCTCTGTTCATTATGCAGAATGCCGGTTTTGAACTGACCATGACCACCATGCTGACCTGGGTATGCATTGCAGTTCTTGCTGCAGTAGGCAACGCAGGCGTACCGATGGGCTGCTACTTCCTGACCCTCTCTCTGATGGCAGGCATTGGCGCACCGATTGGCTTAATGGGTATTATCCTTCCGATTTACACCATTATCGACATGATCGAAACCGCTGAAAACGTATGGTCTGACGCTTGCGTATGCGCAATGGTTGACCACGACCTTAAAGGCAAACTTTCCGACGACGGCGAAATTCCTGCCGCTCTGTAATAAGCCTTAAAGCCTTATAAAAATTAACACCCGTGCTGTTAAAGCGCGGGTGTTTTTATTATGTGCTGACATAAAACAGAAACACTAATTGCAGCAACTAACAGAAAATAAAGAATCAATCCTCTACAACTCTTTAAAAGCACCTGTTCCAACAGCAAAATTTAAAAGTTGCCGCAACAGCCAAATGCAGCACAAAAGCCGGAAGCAAATGCCTCCGGCTTTTTGAATTCACTTATTCTTAATTCTCAGCGCTTACAAAATCCTTAAAAATACCAAGGATTTTTTCCACATCGTCCATGTAAATTTCGCCGATATTGCCCAAACGGAAGGTTTCCGCATCGGTAAGTTTGCCCGGATAAATTACATAGCCGTGGTCTTTTAAATAAGCGTACATTTTTGCAAAGGTAAATTTGCAGTTTTCGGGATAGAAGAAAGTTGTAATAATAGGCCCCTGATGCGCTTCGTCGATATAGGCTTTAAAGCCAAGCTCTTCCATGCCTTTGCGCAAAGCCCTGTTGGTTGCGGTATAGCGTGCATTCCTTGCGGTAATGCCGCCTTCTGCTGCCAGTTCTTTAAGCGCCTGGCTGAAAGCTGCCACAACATGGGTAGGAGAAGTAAAACGCCATTTGCCGCCGTCTTTTTCCATGGTTTCCCACTGGGCATATAAATCAAGCGAAAGGGTGCGGGAAATGCCTTTGGTTTGTTTTAAATCGCTGACATTGGCAATAATAAAGCTGAAGCCGGGCACACCCTGAATGCATTTGTTGGCACTGCTTACAAGATAGGTAATGCCAAGTTCCGGCACGTTAATATCAACACCGCCAAAGCTGCTCATAGCGTCTACAATAAATTTTTTGTTATATTTTTGGGCAAGTTCGCCAATGGCTGCAATGTCATTTAAAAGGCCGCTGGTGGTTTCGCTGTGTACCATGGAAATATGGGTAATATTCCCGTCGGATTTTAAAACGTCCTCTACAATGGCCGGGTCGGGCACGTGCTCATAATCTTCTTCGTAAACCACGTATTTAATGCCGTGGTAATCGCACATTTCCACCATGCGTTTGCTGTATGCGCCGTTTTGCAAAACCAGCACTTTATCCGTGCTGGAAATTACACTTGAAAGCACGCTTTCAACACCAAAGGTTCCGCTGCCCTGCATCAGCACCGTAGTGTAATCACCGTTATCCGCATGGGCAAGTTTTAAAAGACCGGCGCGAATTTCCTGCGTCATGTTTTTATAATCTTCATCCCAGGTGCAGCGGTCAATCTGCATGGCTTCCTTAACGGTTTCCGTAGTCGTTAAAGGGCCGGGAGTTAAAAGTTTATAAGTATTTTTATCCATTTATGTCACCTGATTTATTTTTTGATAAGGTCCTGATGTTTTTGTAAAAGTTCTACGGTTAAAGGCTCTTTGTAAACTTTCGGGTTAGCCGGTTTGTTGGCATCGTCTACTTTTTCACCTTCAAACAATGCTACCGGGTAAATTTTCAAAAGTTCCGGGCGGGCATTTTTAAGAATGCATTCGGCAATTTTTTTAGCCTGTTCGTTTTCGGCAGCATTTTTATCAATAACAGCAACGGATTCAGTCAGCATAAAGTTGCCTTCAACAGGGTCTACGTAATCAACAGGCAGGCCTTTGGCTTTATCGGCAACAGCCTGATGGCGCAGGCCGAAGCCTACTGCAACTTCACCGGCACGGATTTTTTTCAGCGGGCCGGAGCCGGATTTTTCCAGATGCGGCATAGCGTTGGCTTCGATTTGTTTCATGATTTTGGCGCCTTCTTCGTCGCCGTATTCGTTAAGCACAGCCTGGGTCATCAGCCATGCGGTAGAAGAACCGGTAATATCAGGCACGGAAATATGGCCTTTATACATCGGGTCTGCCAAATCTTTAATGCCTTTCGGCATCGGCAGGTTGGCTTTTTTAAGTTCTTCGGTGTTTACAAACAGTGCGCCGCAGTTGCCAAGCACAGGCACATAAAAGTTGGGGTGTTCTGCCAGCGGTTTGGCTGCGTCTTTAATTTCAAGGAACATCGGGTGCTGTTTCTGGTCGCTGTCTAAATAATAGCTGGTCATGGTTACAACATTGGCTTCAATGTTTTTGCCTTCGGCAGCAAGCTTACCGCCAAGTTCGGAAGTACCGAAAGACTGCATAATGTATTTTCCTTCAAAACCGTTTTTATCAAGCGCGTTTTTCATTGCTGTCTGCGCTTCTTCATCGGAATTGGTGTAAATTACGGTTTGTTTTACTGCGGCTGCGTCCTTGCCGCTTTCACTGCCGCCGCATCCGGCGATACCTGCTGCCAGGCAGCCAATCATCAGTGCTGTGGTTAACAACTTAGCAAAATTTTTCATTGGGATTCTCCTTTGCTTTGAATAAATTTTTGATTTTTTTATAAAGAGGAATTTCCTTCTGTTCAGCAAGTTTGTCGAAGAAGGTTTTAGCCACCACGTTGGTAAAGAAAATCAGGAGCGACAATACAAACACTGCGTCAAATTTTTCAAAATATTGCAGCTCCTTAATTTTGGTGGTAATAACCATTGTACGCGCACCTGCCAGAAAAACAATGGCGCTGATGGTTACCATGGCGTTAACGAAAAAGTAGCTCAGCATCTGGCAAATAGTTGCTCTTGAATTGGGTATTACTACTTTAATTACCGTTTTAAGCCAGGTATCGCCCATTAAAAGGCCCGTGGTTTCCCACGATTCATTCATTTTGGAAAGCGAAGATTTAATCATTAAATACGGCGTGGTGAAAAAGTGCAGGATGTTGGCAATTATTAAAATTGCAAACGTGCTTTGAAGCGGCGTGCCAGAAAAGATGAATATGAAGGCAACGCCAAGCACCATGCCCGGCACCGTATTGGTTACCATGGCAATAACGTCCATAATAATTTTGCAGTATTTGTTAAGGTCGCTGCGCGCATTAACCATGGCTGCCGCGTAGCACAGCACCGTGCCTGCCACCGCCGTAATGCCTGCCACCATTAAGGAGTTTACGTAAACATCCACCAGCGAATTATCGCTGAGCACGCGTTTTAAGGTATCAAGCGTAAACACCGGCTGGTACGGCCAGCTTTTTACAAACGACACAATGAACATAATGGCAAAAACCGAAACAAACAGCAGTGCAACCGCTGCAAAAAACAAGCCGAAAGCGCCGTCGCGTATAAAGGAGCGCTGCACTTCATAACGGCTGATTTTGTTATAGCGGAAATTGAATTTTTCCATATAGCGGAGCAGCATAACGCTGATAACGGAAGGCACCAGCATTGCCATTGCTATAACGCTGCCGCGTTCAAAATCAGGCAGGGCGCCCATCATTTTCATGTATAGCTCAACGGCAATCATATCGTATTCGCCGCCGATGGATACCGGAATACCGAAATCCGTAAAGCTGAGGAAAAACGATAAAATGAACGCCGCCATCAGGCTGCCCAAAAGCGGGCGCACACTCGTCATCCACAAAGTGCGCAGCGGGCTGTCGCCCATAATTTTCGATACCGTAATAAAGTTCTTGTCAATATAAAAGAACGCGTTATACAGCACCAGAAACGCCGGCGGCAGGGTATAAACAATAAACGAAATCAAAAGCCCCCAGAAGCCGTAAATCGGAAACAGCTGCTCACCGACAAGTTTTGTTATCAGCCCCTGCTTGCCGAAAGAGTAAATAACGGCAAAGCCGTAGGTAATGGAAGGCAGGAACATCGGCATCATAACCACAAGCTGCAAGCCTTCTTTTATTTTGCCCGGTATACGCGTTAAATGCAGCCCGTAAGCCAGTATAAACGCCGTAAGCGTGGTAATGGCAGCTTCCAGTGCAGATATTGCAAAGCTGTTGCGGAACGCCGTTAAAAAGGCATCGTCAGTTAAAATTGCGGCATAATTGCCAAGCCCTGTGCCGCTGCCTGTCTGCAAGGATTTATATGCCAGGTTTGCCAGCGGCAGCCCCAAAAAGAAAGCAAACGCAATGCTTACAAACAAAAAACAAAATTTTAATTCAAAACTTTTTCTGTTCATCTTGCAACTCCGGCAAAAGCACAAGGTTCGCCAAACAGGCGGAAAATATTATCGCGCTTAATGCGCAGCTGCGACAAAATAAATTTTTCCACAAACTGTGTACGCGGCTGGGTAACAATTACATGCGGCTGGTCGAACTGGGAAATCTGCCCCTCGTTGATAATCAGCACCTTGTCGGAAAGCGTCAGCGCTTCTTCCGGGTCGTGCGTAACAATGATAGTGGTTAAATGATACTGCTTGGCTATAAGCTGAATACGCTCTTTGATCGATTCTTTGATAACGCCGTCCAGCGCGCTTAAAGGTTCGTCCAAAAGCAGGATTTTCGGTTTCATAACCAAAGTGCGTGCCAGAGCAACCCTTTGCTTCTGCCCGCCGCTCAGCTGGTCAATGCGTTTGTTTAAATGCTCTTTTAAGCCCAGCAGGCTGATAAGTTCCTGTACTTCTTCCGCACTGGAAATGCCCGGTTTGTTGCGCAGGCCGTAAACGATATTTTCGTAGGCATTCAAGTTCGGGAACAGCGCATAATCCTGAAATACAATGTTAAAGCCGCGGTCTTTCATCGGCACGTTGGTTAAGTCTTTTCCGTCAAAAATAATCTGTCCACCGTCAATTTCAGTAAGCCCCAAAATTGCGTTCAAAAGCGTTGTTTTGCCGCTGCCGGAAGGCCCTAAAATAGAAACTATTTCGCCGTCATTAATATCCAGCGAAATACTGTCGAGAATGACTTTACCGTCATACGATTTGTGGATATTTTTTAATTGCAGCATTTTTATTCCTCCATAACAAATTAAAACTGCTTATATTTGCGTCTTTTTTCCTATTTTAACCAGCCATTTTGCGCCCCGCAAGCGTATTTACCGCCTTTTAACCCTACTTTGCCCAAGTTTTACATTACTAACTTAAACAAAACATTTTCTTAATGACGTTAACCGGAAACAAAAATATTGCCGTAAAAAGCCGCAAAAAAAAGCAGGCAGTGCTTTAAACACTGTCTGCTTTATGCTGTAAACAGCAAATTTTTTATTATACGTTGAAACGGAATTCTACAACGTCGCCGTCCTGCATTACATAATCCTTGCCTTCAAGGCGGACAAGGCCTTTATCGCGCGCTGCCGCTTTGCTGCCGCACGCTACAAGGTCATCATAAGATACAATCTCGGCACGGATAAAGCCGCGTTCAAAATCGCTGTGAATTTTACCGGCCGCCTGCGGTGCTTTGGTGCCGCGTTTAATGGTCCAGGCACGGCTTTCGGTTTCACCGGCGGTTAAATAGGTCATCAGGCCCAAAAGCTTAAAACCGGCTTTAATCAGGCGGTCAAGGCCTGCTTCTTCAAGCCCTGCCATTTCCAAAAATTCCTTGGCTTCGTCTTCCGGCAGTTCGGCAATTTCCGATTCCATTTTAGCGGAAACAACAATCGTTTCGGCGCCTTCTTCTTCGGCATATTTCATAACGGCCTGCACATGCGGGTTGTTTTCCGGCGCTGCCACTTCGTCTTCGGCAACATTGGCAACATACAGCACCGGTTTCATAGTTAAAAGGTGCAGCTCCGTTAAAAATTCCTTTTCTTCATCGGTCAGCCCAAGGCGGCGTGCCGGAACGGCTTCGCCAAGGCCTTCCATAACCTTATCAAGAACAGCTTTTTCCACCGGCACTTTTTTATCGCCGGTTTTTAACAACTTAACAAGGCGTTCCTGGCGTTTTTCCACGGTTTCCATATCGGCAAGGCACAATTCGGTATTGATGATTTCAATATCGCGCAGCGGGTTAATGCTGCCTTCCACATGCGTAATATTACCGTCTTCAAAGCAGCGCACAACCTGCGCAACGGCGTCAACCTCGCGGATATGTGCAAGGAATTTGTTGCCGAGGCCTTCGCCTTTGGACGCGCCTTTTACAAGCCCTGCGATATCGACAAAGCGCATGGCGGCAGGCACGATTTTTTTGGATTTGAACATTTCGCCCAGCACGTTAAGGCGCGCATCAGGCACATCTACAACGCCCACGTTAGGCTCTATGGTGCAGAAAGGATAGTTGGCAGCTTCTGCCCCTGCTTTGGTAATAGCATTAAACAGCGTGCTTTTGCCTACGTTAGGCAGGCCTACAATACCTACTTCTAAATTTGTACTCACATTTATCGCTCCTTAGGTTTTACATTTCACTATCTTAATATTGTACAATAACTGGCGGCAAAAAGCAAAAAAATTACCCGCAAGGCTCTGCCCGCGGGTTTAAAATTAAAGCAAATCAACGGATTTTATTTTTTATGAAAATGAACAGTCTTTCAATGGAATAGGCAAAGGCAAACACCAGCACAATTGCCACGCCTGCCGTGCCGTATTCATAGCCCTGAATGCTGCGCGCAATGACAAAACCAATGCCGCCCGCGCCAATCATGCCCAAAATGGCACATTCCGAAAAGTTTATTTCAAAGCGCATGGCAATCCACGCTACCAGCTGCGAAAGTGCCGCAGGCAGCACGGCGTTGAAGAATACGCCTATTCTGCCAACGCCAGTTGCCTCCAGCGCTTCGATAGTTTCCTGCGGGATGCTTTCAAAGCTCTGCGCGAAAGCACGGGTAAAAAACGCCGTTGTATGCACGCACAAGCCGGCAATACCGGCGGCAGGCCCCATACCGAGGCATACCATCATTAAAAGCACCCATACCGGCGTCGGCACAGCACGCAAAAAGGTAAACCATGACTGCACCAGTACCGACAGCCAGCGCATACGGAAAATATTTTCTGCCGCAAACATGCCAAAAAACAAACCTAAAATAACACTGTACAATGTGGAAAGCACCGTAATGGAAAGCGTTTCCCACATCGCCGCGGCAATTAAATCCATATATTTAAAATCAAACTGTGCCAGGCGGTAAAATATACTGCCCATATCCGGCACGCGGCCGGCAAGCTTTATCCAGTCAACATCAAGATATAAAAGGCTGAGCACGCACAATGCGGCTGTGCTGCCTAAAAATACGGGTATGGCTTTATTTTGGTAAGCACATTCTGTTTTAATTTTATGGTTAAACCCATAACGGACAGCAACAGTGCTTTGCGCCAGTGGCTCTTTCATTGCTCCAGTTCCTTTCTTATTTTACCGGTAATTCTGTCAACCAAAATTACAACCGCCGCTATAATTAAAATAACGGTAAAGGCCATGTGGTAATTAAACGATTTAATGTACGAAAACAGCACCATGCCGACACCGCCGCCGCCAACCATGCCTACAATGGTTGACGCCCTGACGTTAACCTCGATGCAGTACAAAAACCACGCCAGAAAACCGCTGATGCACGAAGGCACAATGCCGTGCGCCACGCGCTGCCAGAAACCTGCTCCGACCGCTTCCAGACTTTCAAGGCAGTCTACCGAAATATCTTCCATTGTTTCCGTAAACGCCCTTACCATAAAGGCAAAGCTGGTTATTAAAAGCGCCGCAAAACCAACGCCCGTGCCTATGCCAAGCGAGGAAAACAGTATAAACGCCCACACAAGCGCCGGTATATTGCGCAGAAAAGTAGCAAAGCCGCGCACAAATTTGGCGCATTTGGGGAACGGCGATACCAGTTCGCTGGCAAAAAGCGCCGTAAAAAACGCCAGTATTCCGGCAATGGTGGTTGAAGAAATGGCCATGGCAATGGTTACAGCCACGCTGTCCAGAATATTGTACATTCTTATATCGGTAGGAAACTGCGGCGGGAAAAAATCCTCTGACAAAAACAGCCAGAACTGGTCGAGATTGGCTAGCACCGCCAGCGGAGAAAACTCCGTAAAGAAGCTGCATACAGCGTACAGCAGCACAATTACCACAAAAAAGATATTATATATTCTTTTTTCAGCAGGCGGCATAACTGATATGCTGTTCTTCACTTTCTGCTCCTCCAATTAAATTGGCACTGCTTGTGCCGTATATTTTTTCCACAACCTCGTCCGTTAATTCTTCCGGTTTTCCGTCAAACACAATCGTACCTTTGGATAAACCAATAATGCGGGTAGAATATTTTTTGGCAACCTCAAGCTGATGTAAATTTACAATACAGGTTATCTGCCGCTCTTTAACAAGCCCTGCCAGAATATCCATAATGTTTTTGGCACTGGAAGGGTCAAGCGAGGCTATCGGTTCATCGGCCAGCATGATTTTGGGGCGCTGCATAATTGCCCGGGCAATACCCACGCGCTGTTTCTGCCCGCCGGATAAATCGGACGCGCGGTTATAGCAGAATGCGCCCAGGCCCATTTCTTCAAGCAGGCTGATGGCACGCAGCTTTTCTTCTTCGGGGTAAATGCCCAAAATGCCCTTAATGCCGTCCAGATAACCTAAATAACCATGCAGCACGTTTTGCAGTACGGAAAGACGGTATACAAGGTTATAGTTCTGGAAAATCATGCCAACCTTGCGGCGCACCGCACGCAGCTTTTTGCCGCCGATACTGGTGATGTTTTCGCCATCCAGGCATATTTCGCCGTCCGAAACATCAATCAGCCTGTTTACCGTGCGCAGCAGTGTGCTTTTGCCGCTGCCGCTGGACCCTATTACCGATATGAATTCACCCGCGGCAATTTCCAGGTTGATGTTATGCAGCGCATGCACGTTATTATTATAGTATTTGTTTACATTTACAAATTTCAAAACAGGTTCCATAAAACATTCTCCCGCCCTCATGCTAAAACCTATTAATGAACATTAATATTTTTGTTCAGCTCTACAATCGGCTGGTAATCTTCCATGCTGCATTCCACAAAACGCGCATCGGCTTTTTTGATTACCTTGTCAAAATAATCTTTATTGTTGTATTCAACCAGGAATTTAGTTAAGGTTTTCTTCAGGTCTTCGTTAACTGTTTTGCTTACAACCATTGCTTCTGCCGGAATAGCGGCCGAAGAATGAACAACTTTAACGGCGTTTTCATCGGCGTTGCCGTTTTTAAATTCGCTTGCCATAATCTGGTCGGAAATAGGCACAATGTCCACATCGCCCTTAATTACAGCCTGCAGGCCTGCCTGATGTTTGCCGGAGAAACTTACGGCTTCAAAAAATTCGCCGTTGGTATGGATTTTTTCATTGGTTAAATGCAAATCAGGAAAGGCTTTCATAATTTCGGAGGTCGGCACCAGATTGCCGGAAGTGGAATCCGGGTCGACAAAGGCAATGGTTTTTCCCTTAAAGTCTTTAATGCTGTTGATTTCGTTGTTATCCTTTTGGGTAACAAATACGGAATGGTAAACAGCCTGCGCTTTATCGCCGTTAGGGGCTTTCATAACAATAGGCGTTACGCCTGCACGTTCAGCGCCCATGGCAACTGCCAAAGCGCCCATATATGCCATATCGGCCTTGCCGGTGCGCAGCGCTTCAATAATGGAGGTATAATCACTTGCCTGAATTTCCTTAACTTCCATGTTAATTACTTTGCCAAGGTCTTTGGCAAGAGTGCTTCTGGCATCGGTGCTGTCCGTAGTGGATTCGTTAGGAGCATAAGCAATGGTAAAGGTTTTCTTTTCGGCCCCTTGGCTGTTGCCGCCGCAGCCTGCTGCAAAACTGCCAAAAGCTACCATAGCAGATAATAAAACACATGCGATTCCCTTTTTCATAATTTAAATCCCCCTTGTTAAAATACGCTTCTTAAAATTTCTTCAACATTAACGGCAGTAAGTTCCGCCGGGTTATTATCGGCGCGCCCTTTGGTCATGCTGTGGGCAACAAGCTCCTCAAAATCGCTTTCCATGGCGCCCCACTGGCTTAATTTTGCCGGGCTGCCGGATTTTTCAAGAATAGCGGTAACTTTTTCCGAAAGTTCGCTCACACTTTCAACGCCAAAAGCATTGAACAGTTCTTTTCTGTTTTTAATATACGGCTGGTTTAAGCGCATTACCGGCGCCAGCAGCATACTTACCGCAACGCCGTGCGGAATATGGTATTTCATTGTCAGCGGGTAAGAAATGGAATGGCAGGCCGTAGTGCGCGTATTGCTGAAGGCAAGCCCGGCAAGCATACTGCCCTGCGCCATAGCGTCATGCGCTTCTTCTTTGCCGCACAAAAGCCCTTCGATATTATCCATGATAATTTTAATTGCCGAAAGCGCCGCCGCACGCGATACGGTATTGCTTGCCTTAGCCCAGTAACTTTCCGCCGCGTGGCATACTGCGTCCAGCGCGGAAGAAACAGCCAGCTTAACCGGCATTGAAGATGCCAGCACAGGGTCGATAACAGCTGCGTAAGCGTAATTGTCCTGCGTATCGACGGAATATTTTTTGTTGTGCTCGGAATCCCACACAGTGGCCCAGCAGGTTACTTCGCTGCCGGTGCCTGCCGTTGTCGGAACTCCAATCCACTTGCAGTGCGGTTTGCTGTAAGTTTTTGCGGCAATCATATTACGCATGGCTTCCAGCGAATCCACCGGTTTGGCATACAGGCAGCACAGCGATTTGCCTACATCCAGCACGCTGCCGCCGCCGACGGCAATAACCAGTTCATAATTTTCGTTTTTGGTTTCATTGTAAATTTCATATAACTGAAACATTTCCGGGTTGGACCAGGCAAAGG
>UMCV01043609.1_pt1 | contig 13684 bp, 12 predicted proteins | sample 1964311 | NCBI WGS metagenome assembly UMCV01 (sample SAMEA4835976, study PRJEB28245) | human gut metagenome | biome: gut microbiome; material: fecal sample | place: Denmark | collected 2008 | reverse complement strand
TTAGAGCAACATGTAAAATAAAAAAAGAACTTTCTCTTTTTTTATTGACAATTTTATTGAATCATGATAAAATCAACAATGCTGTATGGGACCATAGCTCAGTTGGTTAGAGCGCACCCCTGATAAGGGTGAGGTCGAAGGTTCAACTCCTTTTGGTCCCACCAGGTTGATGATGAATGAACTTAGTTGATGCTGAGTTCTTTTTTTATACAAAAATAGCGATGAGATAATTCATCGCTATTTTTGTATTAATACACATTGATTATTTTCATAATCTAATAAATATTCTTTTTTAGGTTCTAAATCACTTTGGATAATTGAATGTGCCAAAAATGTTTCAATATTTTTTTGAATAAAACGTTTGATAGGACGAGCACCAAATTCATAGTTAAAGGATTGTTCTATAATATATTCTTTTATACGATCACTAAATTGTACATGAATTTCATTTTCTTCCAATCTTTTTTGCAAATCAGATAGCATCTTTTCAACAATTTTGATTTGAACTTCTTTATGTAAAGGATGGAAGGTAATGATTTCATCAATACGATTTAAAAACTCAGGTTTAAATGTTTGATGAAGAATATGATCAACTTTTTGCATTGCATCAGGTGTTTCTTCTAATAAATATTCACTACCTAAATTTGAAGTCATAATGATAATCGTGTTTTTGAAATCGACAGTCCTTCCTTGAGAGTCTGTGATTCGACCATCATCAAGGATTTGAAGAAGAATATTAAATACTTCCGGATGCGCCTTTTCAATTTCGTCGAATAAGACAATGGAATAAGGATTTCTCCGTACAGCTTCTGTTAATTGCCCTCCTTCATCATAACCAACGTATCCTGGAGGGGCACCAATTAATCTAGAAACAGAATGGCGTTCCATATATTCAGACATATCAATTCGAACAATGTGGGTTTCACTATCAAATAAAGCTTCGGCTAAGCTTTTGGCTACTTCTGTTTTTCCAACCCCTGTTGGTCCTAAAAAAAGAAATGAACCAATTGGTTTATTTTGATCTTTAATTCCTGCTCTTTGACGAATGATTGCATCACTGACTAATTGTAAAGCTTCATCTTGTCCAATGACTCTTTTTTGAAGCGTTTCTTTTAAATTTAATAGTTTTTCTCTATCGCCTTTAACAAGTTTTGCTACAGGAATGTGTGTCCATTTTGAAATGACTTCAGCAACATTATTTTCATCAACCACTTCACTTAAAATACGATCCTTAGAAGGTCTTTCTTTTTGAATTTGTTCTTCTAATTTTGGAATAATACTGTATTGTAATTCTCCAGCACGAGCATAATTTCCTTGATTAAAAGTCGTTTCCAATTCAAAACGAGCTTTTTCAAGATCTTCTTTTAATTTTTTGGTATGACTAATTTCATCTTTTTCTTTTTGCCATCTTGTCTTTAAATCCAATTCTTGTTTTTTAAGATCATCTAATTCTTCAACAATTTTTTCAAGTCTAGATTTGCTTAAAGAATCTTTTTCTTTGACTAAAACGGTTCGTTCAATTTCAAGCTGTGTAATTTTTCTTGAAATTTCATCCAATTCTGTAGGCATTGAATCCATTTGAATTCGAATAGAGGCACAGGCTTCATCAATAAGGTCAATGGCCTTATCTGGCAAGAAACGATCCGTAATATAACGATTAGATAAAACGGCTGCACTGACTAAAGCGTTATCTTGAATTTTTACCCCGTGGAATGTTTCAAATCTTTCTTTTAAACCTCTTAAAATACTAATGGTATCTTCTACAGTTGGTTCATTAATTTTTACTTTTTGAAATCTTCTTTCCAAAGCAGCATCTTTTTCAATATAGTTCCGATATTCATTGAGTGTTGTTGCACCAATACAATGCAATTCACCTCTAGCAAGCATTGGTTTTAACATATTCCCAGCATCTAAGGCGCCATCCGCTTTACCTGCACCAACAATCAAATGGATTTCATCAATAAACATGATGATTTTTCCTTCCGATTCTTTGACTTTATTTAAAACCGCTTTTAAACGATCTTCAAATTCACCACGAAATTTAGCACCAGCAACTAAAGCCCCCATATCTAATTCATAGATAATCTTTCCTTTTAAACCTTGTGGAACATCTTCTTTGACAATACGAGTAGCTAAACCTTCAATAATTGCCGTTTTTCCAACTCCTGGTTCACCAATTAAAACAGGATTGTTTTTTGTTTTTCGTGATAAAATTTTAATGATTTCTCGAATTTCTTCATCTCGCCCAATGACAGGATCAATTTTCCCCTTTTTAACTTCTTCTATAATATTACGACCAAATTTTTCTAAAACATTTGGATCTTTTGAATAATCTTGCATCATGTCCATAATTATCACCTCTTTAGCACTCATTATATTCAAGTGCTAACTATATTATACCTCTTTTTTTAGCAATGTCAATAAGAGAGTGCTAAAAAGTATAAATTTTTTTTATTTACAAATGAAATGGAAACGTGTATAATAAAAGACGCGCTAGATGGCGGATGTGGTGAAGTGGCTAACACATCTGGCTGTGAACCAGACACTCGTGGGTTCGATCCCCATCATCCGCCCCATTGAAAATTAAAGCCCTAGATTTAGGGCTTTTTTATATTGTAAATATCGATTTGGGCTTATTTTGGGCTTAAAAATTATAAATTATATAGTTTTTTTGCGTTTTTTTTTGTACTTCTGTTAATATGTGATGGTATACTTCTAGCGTTATTGGAATAGATTGATGACCCATTTGTTCACTCACAAATTTTATATCAAAACCTTTACTTAACATTGTAGAACCATAGGTGTGACGTAAATCATGATTTACAAAATAAGGAATACCAGCTTGTTTAATATGTTTGATACGTTGATGATCTATTGTATTTTTGCCAACGGGAGATAAAAAACCAAAAACATATCTACGTTAATCAAAAAAAAACATAAGATATTTTTTAAATTTTTTGTTTATAATTTGTTATAAAATGTTTTTCTTATGTAAAAAATGTGATATAATTTTGTTAATCGGGATGTAGCACAGCTTGGTAGTGCACTACCTTGGGGTGGTAGGGGTCGTGAGTTCAAATCTCATCATTCCGACCATTTTATAACTAACATTTTGATATTATCAAATGTATCAAAATGAACTAAAAAGTGCTTAATCAAGCACTTTTTGAATTTAAGACTACTCTATAAATTAGAACTATAAAGAAATGGTGCTGACATCAAATTATTGTCTTGACAATATAAAAATTCTAATTTAAAATATAGCGGATTAATTTTAAAGTAAAGGATTGTTATTTATGAAAAAATATATCACTATTTTTTTTAATTACGTATTATTCATTGTTTTATCTATAAGTATTTTGACCTCTTGCCAAACTAAAAAAAAGAGTGAACAAGAATATACGATTTCATTTTATGATGATATAACTCTCATTAATCAAATAAAAACAGCTGGTTATGAAGAAATAAAACTACCTCAAGCCCCATTTAAAGAGGGGTTAGAATTTGATGGATGGTATTTGGATAAGAATATATGGGAAAACAAATTAACTAATGATAGTTTTATTTCAAAAGCATTAGAAGAAGACATTAATGCCTATGCTTATTATAAAGAAGTTGCTGAACCTACGCCAATAAAATATACGATTTCTTTTTATGTTGATGATAAAATATTTGATACTATCGAAACAGCAGGGAATGAAACTTTAGTTTTGCCAATTGCGCCACAAAAAGATAATTATTCATTTTTAGGTTGGTATTTCGATAATAATAGTTGGACAAATAAACTTTATGAAGATACTTATCAAAATATATCATTAACAGAAAATGTAAATGTTTATGCTTATTATAAATCTATAATAAATCCCCCTATGAAATTTTTAGTTACATTTAATTCAAATCAAGGAACTCCAGTAGCCTCAATGATGACTGCTTTAATTGAAAGTGAACCAACCACAGTGCGAAAAGGATATCGTTTTATGGGATGGTATAAAGAAAGTAATTTTATGAATAAAGTTACATTTCCTTATGAAGTTACTCAAAATCAAACTTTATATGCAAAGTGGGAGCAAGATATAAAAGATGATATTGTATTTACTGTAGATGAAAATGGCGTATTAACTAGTGTTAGTGGTTTAGAAGGAAGTGATATTCGTGTTGAAATTCCTTCATCTATAAATGGTATAAAAATTATAGAGATTGGCAAAGAATTATTCCTTAATAATAAAAACATTAGTACTCTTATTATTCCTAATTCAGTCAAATATCTAGGATATAAAATGTGTTATGGTTGTACGAATTTGAAAGAAGTCCAACTTCCTAATGGAATAACAGTTATTCCAGATTATGCCTTTGAAAATTGTACTTCTTTATCGACGATTAATTTTCCTGATACTTTAGTCCAAATTCGAGCTTGTGCTTTTAGTGGCACGGCCTTGGAAAGTTTTATCGCTCCTCGTTCTCTTTTAAGTATTTGGGACTATGCTTTTAAAGATTGTGATGTTTTAAAAAATGTTGAATTAACAAATGTGAATAGTTTAGGAAACAGTATCTTTGAAAATTGCAAGATGTTAGAATCAATCCAATTGCCTGATACTTTACAAGAAATTGGAGATTATGCTTTTAGTGGGTGTGTTTCCCTTAATAAAATAGAAATGCCAAATAATCCAATTTCCATTTCAAAATCATTGTTTTATGAAACAGCATATTATAATGATTCATCAAATTGGGAAAATGGAATATTATATGTTGATGGTTATCTTGTAGTAGGAAACAATGATTTATCTAATTATACTGAATGCACCATAAAAGAAGGAACGATTGTGATAGCAAACAATGCGTTTCAAAATGTTGGAAAAAGTCTAAAGAAGCTCGTCTTACCAAATGGTTTATATAAAATTGGGAAATCGGCTTTTTCAGGACTTACATCTTTAGTTGAAATTAATATCCCCGATACAGTTCAATCCATTGGCTATGCTGCATTTGAAAATACGGGTTTTTATAATGATAAGACCTATTGGAAAGAAAATGGATTATATGTTGATAAATGGTTAGTATCTGTTGAAAATGTTGCTATTTCTTCTTTTATAGTTCAAGAAGGAACGATTGGTGTTGCTGATGGAAAGGACACCTCCCTTTTTCCAAGAAAAGCTCAAACAGTTGAAAATTTAACATTACCATCCTCTTTAAAATATATTGGCACTCGAAGTTTTGCACGATTAAAAATATCTGAATTAAAATTGCCAAAAGGACTTGAAGTATTAAAAGAAGGGGCTTTTGCAAGTTGTTTTAATTTGGTTCATATGAATTTAGAGGAATGTAGTAATTTGAAAATCATTGGTCAAGAGGCTTTTATTGAAGCACAATTAATTGAAGTTACCATTCCAGAAAGTGTTGAAATTATGGGAGAATTGGTTTTTAATCATAACACTGTTGACTTGTTAATTCATTGTAAGGTATCAAAAAAACCAGAGGGATGGGATGAGAATTGGTCTTATACCTATCGTGAAGGTGTGAAGATTACTGTTGAATGGAATATTTAAAATTATTGACTTTCCTTTCCACTTTATCAAACCTTGAAGTCAGAAATCTTTTATTATAAAAAAAATTATTAAAAATTTAAAATTTTAATAGATTATCAAAGAGTGACATATGCAATTTTAAATGTACTTAACCCCAAAAGTTGGACTAGAGAAATCTAGAAAGACTTAGGGGTTTTCATTATAAAGTTGACAAAAAATAAGATAGAAATGTGTAATCATGCAAGGTGGTTTAAAGTTAAGCAAAGTAAGCAATTGCTACAATACGATTTTTTGAAATAGGAATTCATAAATAATTCAAATATCAAAAGTGATAAATTTAACTTTAGACTTAATAGATCAAATAAAAGAAAAATTGTTGATTATAAAAAAATATTTGCAGGATTTCATACGAATAAAAAGAATTGGGTAATTATTAAGTTAGATGAAAGTATCGAATTAAAGAAAAAATAGTTTATTAAAATCCATATTTTCATTTGACATTAGAAATTAGGATAGTATACTATAATAACAACTATAAGTGGAGGCATGGCGAAACAGGTAGACGCGCTATCTTCAGAGGGTAGTATCTTTTGATGTGTGAGTTCAAGTCTCATTGCCTCCACCAAATAAAAGGACAAAAATGTCCTTTTTTTGTAGATGTTATTAACAAGACAGGAAAAAAAGATTATTTAATAGGTTACAAAAACAACAAAAAAGCACATGTAGTGCTTTATTGTTTCAATTTATATTATCAATGTAATATATTAAGCTTTTAACGCATTTTGGCAGGCTTTAATTTTCTTTTTAATTGGATGGCACCAAAAGATAGAAATAATCCACAAGATTAATAAACAAATAGCCGATACAATTGTTAATCCACCAAAGGTTAAACCAAAATTAGTTATCATTTGAGCATCTTCTACTACTTTAGGAAGAATTGCTACTAAAATGGTAGGAACAATTACAAATAGCAAACAAGGAAGAAGACCGGTTAGTTTTACGTACCACATTGCTACTTTTTTATTTTTTGTAAAAATATGTATAAAAGATAATAAAGCGAGCATGAACCAACAAAATGCAGAAAGTAAAATTAAAGAAGATGTTGCTGTAAGGCCCAATTGAATTCCTTGTAAAGTAGATTCATCCATGTTATCAAAATTTTTTAGCATTTCATCAATAGGATTGTTTTCTTTTAAAGGGTTCTCTTCGCCTTCAGAAGACATTGCTGTAATAAGTGTAGTAAAAGAAAAAGTACCATCATCTACACCTTTATTGATAATTGAACTACACATGTCTGTTAATTCATTAACTTCGTCTTCAGAAAGATTTTCGTTAAGTTCTTCTAAAGCAAAAGTTTTAAAGGCTCCAGGTAATTTTGATGTGGCTTCATCGACTTTGTTTTCAGCAAGTAAATTTGTAATTTCTTTAAAAGCTTCTGTAGAAATTTGCTCACTATTTTCAGGTAAACCATCATATAAATATCCACATACATTTAACGCTAGCATTGCAGGGAAAGCCTGTTTATAAATATTTTCCATGGAATATGTTAATGATGAAAACATGTTTTTCATAAAGCTTTTAACGCCTTCTTTGCTAGAAGTTATTGCAGATAACATATCGATAGGTGTTGCAGAAAAAACGATTTTTTCATTCACATCTTTAAAAATGAATACCATTGTTTCATCTGGCTCTCCATTATTTGAATCATTTGCCGAAGATATGACGGATGAAAAAAATGAACCATCTACTTTCATTTGAATCTTTAAAGCAGGTCCAAATAATAAAGTTATTAATGAAATGAGAGCAATAATTAAAATTAAAATATTAGGTATACGCAATTTTTGATGTAATTTTTCTTGCTCTAATTCAAGTTCCCCGGCTGTTTTGTTAGAATAATCTATTTTCATAATAATTTCCCCTCTTCAAAATTTCATAATTATTTAATCATATCAACCAAAAAATAGCAACGATAATTTAATATTTTATCTTTAAAAATGACAAAAAAGTCAATATTTTTGAAATTTTAGAATATTTAATTAAGATTCTAAATTTATACATTATGGTATAAAATAAAATCGTTATAGGAAAGGAGAAATAAAATGAAGAAAGCACTTATGTTATTTATATTTTTTTTCATTATAGATATCTTATTACTTGTGGTGCTGCTCAATTTTAATGGTGGCAAGGATTTCATTGTTCTTTTTTTGCCAGCAATGTTTTTAGAAATAGCAATATATGGAAGTTTTATAATCTATGAAATATCAAATAAAGATAAATAAAAAAATTGAATAATAAAATAGATTAAAGCAGGGAAGCCAAAATTATTTAATTCTAACTAGAAAAATGATAAAACAATCAAAACATGGGTAATCAAATGGTATAATGAAAGAGGTGATTTATATGCTTGAATTTTTGTCAAATATTTTCATTTATTTTTTTGGGATTTGTGGTATTCTTATTCCTTTGATTTTTATTTTTTATATGTTGTTTTTTCGTTATAAAAAAATAGGGCCTAATTTACATTTTGGATATAGAACAAAATTTTCACTTTCATCTAAAGAAAAATGGGATTGGAGTAATAATACCTTTGCCCAATTTACATTTATCTTTGCTCCTTCTTTTTTATTTATTCATATAATTATTTTTATATTAACTGTTGTTCATGAATGGTTCTTTTTATGGGTTATTCTTTCGATGGTGTTGGCTCTTATTTGGACTTTGCCAGTTGCGATTTATATTGAAATTTATGGCAGAAAAAAATTTAAAAGTATAAATGAGAATCATTTAAATGAATGATTATGAGGATTTTTTTATGATAAATTATAAAATTACTTATTTGCCAAAGAAAAAATGGAAAGGTTACAATCTTTCTATAGAATATATGACTCAAAATTATTATGATGTTTCCATTCATCATACAAGTCAAAAAATTCAAATAGAAATAGAAAAAAAGCTTTCGATAAGCCTATAAAGCATACACAAGAAGAGTATGATTTTCCTGATAATTTATACGCATCATGGTGGAAAAATGCCAAAGCTTATGGAGTATTGAAAGAAAATGAATTAATTGCAGCAATAGAAATTTGTCCAGAAACATGGTCTAATCGTTTAATGATTACGGAACTTTGGGTAGAAAGTCATTATAGAAAGCAAGGAATTGGAACTGCTCTTATAAACTTTGTTAAAAAGCAGGCTATAAAGAAAAATTATCGAGCTATTATTTTAGAAACGCAATCTTGTAATACGACTGCAATCGAATTTTATTTAAAACAAGAGTTTGTTTTGTTTGGTTTTGATCGTTGCTGTTATCACAATGATGATATGAATCGAAAAGAAGTTCGCTTAAATTTTGGTTGGTTTAATTCACACTTTAAATAAAGAATAGACTTTGTTATACTAAAATAAAGAATGAAATTTAAAGAAAGGAAAAATTATGAAAATTATAGTTACAAACGAAAAATATGGAGAATTTGTTTACGAAGAAAGTTTTTGGACGGGTAAAAAAGAACTTTTCCTTAATGGGGAAAAATTAGAAAAAAGTTCTAAAAATGTGTTTTTAATAAATAATGGCGAGGTAGTTTATTTAAAAGGAAATTATTTAACAGGAGTTAAATTGACAATTAATAGTGAAACATTTCCATTGATGTCCGCTTTAAAATGGTATGATATTTTGCTTTCTTTACTGCCTTTTCTTTTAATTCTAATTTGGGGGAATTCACATAGTTTGAATGATATTGTTCTCATTGTTGGTGGCGCTGGCGCTATTGGTGGCGGTATTGGTGGCGGTATTGGTGGCATGTTTGGTGGTTTAGGTATAGGAATTAATTTATTTTTATCTAGAAGCATCAAAAACATTTGGTTAAAAATTGCGGTTGCAATTCTTGTTACAGGAATAACGTTTTTAATTTGTTATTTGATTGCTTTAATATAATAAGGATATAAAAGAGTCCGATAAATACGTAGCTTTTTAAAAGATTTCAATGTTGATAGAATAATTTATTTGTATATAAAATCATAAGTTTTGCAAAGCAAAAAGAAAAAGGCTAACGAGAAATTCGTTAGCCTTTAAATCATTTAAAGAATCCTAATAGAAATTGCGATAATGTTGACTTTTTTACTCTAAATCATATTTTTTAGTTAATAGATAATAAGATAGAAAATAAAGTCCTACAGTACAGCCAATAGTAAAGATTAGACTAATCACAACAGAAAGAACTGAAGGATAATAAGAAGAATATTGTTCTGTGCCAAAAAGTTGAATAATGATTGTATAAAAGAAAGAAAGCACAAATAAACAAAGAACAATAATGAATGATGCCCAAGTTCTTTTTCTTGATTTTTCAGACTCTAAAGAAATATTGACATCTTCCAATGCGGGAATATCATTTCCACCATAAGTTTTTGTTAAATGAGAAATTTCAATTAATGCCATATTCTTTCCTCCTATATTTGATTATAATCAATTTCATATTTTAAGAAAACAAAAAATATAAACGGGCTTGACAAATACCCGTGTGGGGTATACTATAAAGGAAAGTAAAGGAGGTCCTTATGATGAAATCATGTGATTGTGAAATCAAAAATGACAAAACTCGAATTCGTAGTGAAGAAGAAAAAAAACCGATTATTCATCGCCTTCATCGCTTGATTGGTCAAATGAAAGGAATTGAAAAGATGGTTGAAGAAAATCGATATTGTGATGATATTTTAATTCAATTAGCTGCGATTGATAAATCTATAAAAAGTTTGGCAAATATTATCTTAGAACAACATATGCATACATGTTTAATTAATCATGTTCAAAATGGAGAGTATGAAGTGATTGATGAAATTGTTGATTTATTTAAGAGGTTTCAATAATGAAAAAGAAATTTAATATTGAAGGAATGACTTGTTCTGCTTGTCAAGTTCACGTTCAAAAAGCAGTAGAAAAGGTCAATGGAACAAAAGAAGTCAATGTCAATTTATTACAAAATACAATGGTTGTTGATTTTGATGAAAAACTTTGTGATGTCCAAAAAATTGAAGATTCAGTTGAAAAGGCTGGTTATAAAGCTTATTTAGATGAAGAAAAGAAAACCATTTCTACACCAAAAGAAATAATAAGAAAAGATTATGCTTTATTAAAATTAATTATTAGTGGCATCTTATTACTCGTTTTAATGTATTTTACTATGGGAAATATGATGTGGGGCTTTCCATCCTTTGCCTTTTTAGATCATCAACAAAATCCAATGGGATTTGCGTTAATTCAATTTTTATTGGTCCTTCCCATTTTATATCTATATCGTCATTATTTTACTTCTGGTTTTAAAAAATTATTGAAAAGAGCACCGAATATGGATTCTTTAATTGCTATTGGTGCTTTAGCTTCTGTATTATATGGTATCTTTGCTTTATTTATGATTAGCTATGCTCAAGCGAATATTGCAAACATTGCTATTATTGGAGAAGGAAATTTACAACATTATCAAACGATTTTAACTACTTATCATGATAGTCTTTATTTTGAATCTGCTGGAATGATTTTAACTTTAGTTTCATTAGGAAAGTATTTAGAAGCTCTATCTAAAAAGAAAACGACAAAAGCTTTAACAAAATTAATGGATTTAGCACCTAAAAAAGCTATTCTTTTAAAAGATGGGCAAGAAGTTGAAGTTCCAATTGAAGATGTAAAGGAAAATGATATTGTCGTAGTTAAAAAAGGCGCTAGTATTCCTGTTGATGGCATAATTATTGAAGGAAGTGCTTCCATTGATCAATCCAATATTACGGGTGAATCCATGCCCGTTTATAAACAAGTGAATCAAACTGTTTTTTCTTCTACGATTGTCAATTCAGGATATATTAAGATTCAAGCGACAAAAGTTGGAAAAGATACTTCCATTGCAACGATTATTCAATTAGTGGAAGAAGCGAGTAATTCAAAAGCGCCTATTTCTAAATTAGCAGATAAAATATCAGGAATATTTGTTCCCATTATTTTAGGAATTGCTTTACTTACATTTATTGGAAATATGATTGCTAGTTCTAATTTTGAATTATCTTTAAATTTTGCCATTTCAGTTGTTGTCATTGCTTGTCCATGTGCATTAGGGCTTGCAACACCGGTTGCTATCATGGTTGGCACTGGAAAAGGTGCTGAAAATGGTCTTTTAATCAAAAATGCAGAAATTTTAGAAAAAGCACATTTGATTAAAACCGTAGTTTTAGATAAGACTGGAACAATTACCGAAGGAAAACCTAAAGTAATTGATTTTGTTAACTTGAATCAAGATGAAAATTTATTATCTGTGATTTATTCTTTAGAAAATCAATCAGAGCATCCTTTAGCCTTATCTATTATTGAATATGCAAAAGAAAAACATACCCCTTTATTGCAAGTTGAATCTTTTGAAGCCATAGAAGGTCAAGGAATTAAAGGAAAAGTAAATAAAATAGAATACGCAATCGGCAATTCTAAAATGCTAGAAAATTATCATATTAAGAAGCATTCAATTTTACAACAAATGGATGATTATGCTTTAGAAGGAAAAACACCTTTAGTAATAGTTAAAGATCAATTGATTGTGGGGTTAATTACGATTAAAGATCAAGTAAAAGAAACTTCAAAGCATGCAATTGCTGCATTAGTCCAAAAAAATATCAAGGTTGTTATGCTAACTGGTGATAATCAAAAAACAGCCCAATCTATTGCAAAAGAAGTAGGAGTAAGCGAAGTGATTGCTGATGTATTACCAGCAGAAAAACAAAAAGTAATTCAATCATTAAAAACAGATGAAAAACATCTTGTAGCAATGGTTGGTGATGGAGTAAATGATGCCCTTGCTTTAATGAGTGCTGATTTAGGTGTTGCAATTGGCGGGGGCAGTGATGTGGCTTTAGAATCAAGTGATATTGTTTTATTAAAAAATGATTTGATGGATGTTTTAAATGTTATTGCGTTAAGTAAAAGAGTTTTAAATACGATTAAAATGAATTTATTTTGGGCGTTCTTTTACAATTTAATTTGCGTTATTATTGCAACAGGAATTTTTTATTATATTAATCATGATTTTAAAATTAATCCTATGATTGGTTCATTGGCTATGAGTATTTCAAGTGTTTCAGTTGTTTTAAATGCATTAACGATTAATTTTTTTAAAATTAAAAAGAATGAGAAAAATGAATTGGATGGAAAGGAGGAAAACAAAATGAATACTTTAATTTTGAAAGTAGAAGGTATGATGTGCAATCATTGCAAACAACATGTTGAAGACGCTTGCAAAAAAATTAAAAATGTTGTTTCTGCAACAGCTTCTTTAGATGAAAAAAAAGTTACAATTGAATATGTCGATACCTTAAACAAAGAAGAAATTATTCAAAGTATTAAAGAAGCAGGATATGAAGTAAAATAAGTTAACCAACTTCAATAAAAAAAGGAGTTATTCGAAACTTTTGTTTCTGAACAGCTCCTTTTTTAAATTTTATCATTTATTGATTCTCTTGCGTTGAATCTACATTTTCATTTTCTATTTCTTGAGTATTGTCGTCTACTTGTTTTTCTTCACTTTCATTTTCATTTTCATCTATACTTTTATCTGTTTCTTCTGATTCGTCATTTTTATTTTCTTCATCTTGTTTTTTTGGAGTAACATCAATCGTAATGAAATCTTTTACATCATGGAAATCAACAAGCCCAATGATTAAAGCAAATGGAACCGCTGCATTTAAAATTAGAGTTTGAATCGTTGCTTTTACGGTGTCTGTTGAAATTAATGTAAGCATGAAAATCAACATCAATAAAAAAGAAATAAAATCTACTAAAATACCAGCCGCTTTGATTGGGCGATTGTTTGGTTGAAATAAGCGAAGCGCAAATAAAATTAAAGCACCAGCAACAAAAAGGCCAGAAAGAATTAATGATGCGACAGGCCAATCATAACTACTAGGAACTTCACCTTGTACGATTTGGAAAAAATTACTAAATAGTAAAACTCCAGCAGAAATTAAACCAACAAGTGAAATACCAAGAACAACATTAAATAAACATTTTTTATCAATTCTTTGCATAATAAGTCACCCTCCTTTTTTAATTATACCATGACAAAATTAATAAATCTATAATAAATATATGATAGAAAACATTTTTAAATCACTTTTGCATAAAAAACAAGCAAGAATGC
>UMCV01045678.1_pt1 | contig 13711 bp, 5 predicted proteins | sample 1964311 | NCBI WGS metagenome assembly UMCV01 (sample SAMEA4835976, study PRJEB28245) | human gut metagenome | biome: gut microbiome; material: fecal sample | place: Denmark | collected 2008 | reverse complement strand
CAATCGCTTTCCGAAGGACAGAAACGCAGGGTTTCCATTGCCGCCGTCGTTGCCACCGCGCCCGAAGTGCTGATTCTGGACGAACCGACGGTGGGGCAAGATTATAAAGGCTTGTGCGAAATGACGGAAATACTCAATCGGATTCATGAAGAAACGAAAAATACCATGATCACCGTTACGCACGATAAACGTTGCGCCGCCGCGTTATGCGACAGGGCCGTGTGGATAAAAGACGGAAAAGTCCGTAAAACGGGAGGCAAAGAACTTGCGGAGGAGTTTTTCAAAGATCCGACGGGCAACGCAAAAAATTAGCCTCAGATAACTTTTGAAAAGTTCGTATCGATTTATTGACATCGATTGCGGATTGTGCTATAATCTTCTGCGTAAAAAATCGAAAGAACAGTAGGGCAAGCGGCATATGCCGTTTGTAGCATTTTTCGGAATGCTACAAAAAGCAGATTATCAGAAAACAACCGGTCGGGAGGCCGGTTATTAAAAGGTAATCAGTTAACGTTTGCTAACTACTGTAATTTTATGACACGTGGTTAGCGGAGACTAACTATCAAAAACATTGTGGCAAGGAGATTCAAATTGCTGTTACGACTGAAAAACATAGGAAAAATATACGACAGCAACGATATTCTTACGATCGGTATCAGAGGCGTTAATCTCGATTTCGATTATAACGAGTTCGTGACGATAGAAGGGGAGAGCGGAAGCGGTAAGTCCACTCTTTTAAACGTTATCGCGGCGAACGACAGTTATGAAGAGGGCGAGTTGTACTTCAACGGCGCGGAAACTTCGCACTATTCGGAAACGGATTGGGAAAAGTACCGCGAGAAGAATATCGCGATGATTTTCCAGGATTTCAATATCATCGAAAACCTCACCGTACTCGAAAACGTGGAACTTGCGTTGTTACGCGTAGAAGATAAAATCGAGCGGCGGAAAACGGCGGAAGATCTGATAGCGAAAGTGGGGCTTACGGCGCAGAAGAATCGCAAAGGCAGCAAACTTTCGGGCGGCGAAAAACAGCGTACCGTAATTGCGAGAGCGCTGGCGAAAGACAGCCCCGTTATCCTTGCGGACGAGCCTACGGGAAATCTCGACGTCAAGGCGAGCAAGGAAGTGGCTGCTCTTTTAAAGGCGGTATCCAAAGATAAACTGGTGATCGTGGTGACGCACAATCCCGAATTTTTCGTGGAATACGCCACAAGAAGAGTTACGATTTTCGACGGATCGGTGAAAGAAGATAAGGCAATCAGAAAGCCTCTGCCGAAAACAAGCGCGGATAAAGAAGAAATAAAAGCGGGAAAGTGGCAGAATTTCAAAAATACGATGCACATCGGCACGCTGAATTATAAAAGTAGGCCGAAGTTTACGGCGATGATGAGTTTTGCGCTGTTTGTGTGCGCCATAACGCTGTTCCTCGTGATTTCCGTGTTCGGTAATTCGCTGATCCGCCCTACGCAGGTGCCGCTCGACGGTACGGGCGTAACGGGAAAGGTGATTCTTTCCAATCGTTCCAATTCGATTACGCAATCCGATCTGGACGAGGTGGCGGGGCAGACAAAAGCGGGGTATTTTCTGCTCGACAGAAACCTTTCCGAATTTTCCGTAGATATTCCTAAGCGCGGGGGATTAAGCAGTTCGTATACGCTCACCTGCCTTTACGATCCGTATAAATATTGCCCCGAAGCGGGCAACGCCGTGCTGATTATGTCCAAATCCGAGGACGGCGACGCGGAAACGATTAAAAACATGATCGTAAATGCCGAAATAGGCATTAAAAATATCACGCTGAAAACCACGGTGGATTTAACAGAACCGAAACTGTATCTGGGGTACGACGATTTGAACGCCTACGGCAAGAAAATGCAGGCGGTGAATTCCGTGATGAAACTCGGCAATAACGAAACGACGGTGTTTACGTTTAGAGCGGGCGAAGAACTGGCGGCGGGCGAAATCAATCTCGTCAATTCAAATTTCTACGCGGCGGACGGTAAACAGGTGGTGTTCAACGCGAAAACCGATAAATCTTACGTAGTGGTCAGTTCCGATAAAAAGAAAGAGGACGTCAGCGGACTGATCGTTGAGATGAACGCGGAAGATTATGCGGCGATGTTCGCGGGGGAAGAAACGTCGGTGCAGAGCGCGCTGTATTACGCGAGCGGCGGCGACGCGAAAGCAGCCGTTAAAAATCTGCCGGGCGGATATATGGGAATGCTTTCCGATTCAGACGTGTACGTGCAGAACGCAGGCGACGTATTTACGAACAATATATTGTGGTATCTTGCTCTGATTGCCGCAAGTTTGTTGTTCGCAATGCTGATTTCCGTAATCTTTATGCGTTCCGTAAAAATCTTTCAGGCGGATTTCGCCGTGTACAGAACGCTCGGAATTTCAAGAAAAATTTCTTCGCGGTCGTTGTACGTGCAGATGACGCTCATATTTCTGCCTACGCTTGTCCTTCTGCCCGCTGTCAGCCTGATTGCCACGCTTATGCCGTTCAGTTCGTTGCCGTTTATTTCTGCGGGAAATTATTTCTTTGTGGAATTCATGCTGCTGCTTATCGTGGAATGTGTGGCGTTCGGCTTCAACAGAAACATCAACGGACAATCTATCCGTAAATCTTTAAGAAGGGGGTCTAAATAATGATTCGCGTGGAAAATATCAAAAAGACGTTCAACCCCCATTCTTCGGCGAGAAATCAGGTACTGAAAGGCGTTTCGTTCGATTTGCCCGATAAAGGGCTGGTGGCGATATTCGGGAAATCGGGCAGCGGCAAAACAACGCTTCTCAATATTTTGGGCGGGCTGGAAAAAGCCGACAGCGGTAAAATCACCATAGACGGCGAAGCGATGAGCGGAAACGTGGATTGTATCCGCAACCAGAAGATAGGCTTTATCTTCCAGAATTATTATCTCGAACGCGGCTATACGATCGCCGAAATCATGCGCAACGCGATGCTGCTTGCGGGCTTTAAAGACGAACAGGAAATCGAACGCCGCAGCGAAGAAGTGCTGAAACTTGTGGATATGGAGCGCTTCAAAAACAAGCAGGGCGACGCGCTTTCGGGCGGACAGAAGCAAAGAGTCGCAATCGCCCGCGCGCTGATCAAAGGCGCCGACGTGATTCTTGCGGACGAACCCACGGGAAATCTCGACGCGCAGAATACCTATAAAGTAATGGATATTCTGAAAGAAATATCCAAAACAAAACTCGTTGTTCTGGTGACGCACGAAGTGACGCTGATCAAAAAATACGCCGACAGCCATATCAAACTGGTGGACGGACAACTTGTGGACGACGCGGCAATCGACGAGGCGGAACTTGCCGAAATCACCTACGGAAACGTGAAAGCAGAGCCCGTAAACGCCGCGGATCTTACCGATTTTCATAAGAGTACGGCCAAGAAAAACGGCAAACTGTTTACATTGAAAAACGTTCTTCGTTCGCTGCGCGCGGATAAAGATAAATCGGGCTCGGGCGGAAACATATTCAAGCAGATTTTCATATTCGCGATGTCGGTAGCCGTTTGTTTCTTCTCGTTTTTCGCGTTCGAGGCGTTATCGGTAAAAGCGGATAACAAACCGCTCGACGATAACAGCGTGTACGTGAGCATGAATAACTATCCCGAGGTGAGAAAACTCAATCCGTCGCTCTACGAAACGATCGACTTTTTCGAGATGGATTACGCGGAGGGGAGTTTTTCTTACAACAATCTGCAATCTCTTTCGGGAATCACCGCAAGTTATGCGCCGAAAGCGCTGAAAAAAGATGATACCGCGGAGAGTATGAAACTGGAATTCGGCGAAATGCCGGGAAGCAAACAGGTGCTGATTACCCGCGCGCTTGCCGAAACGCTGAAAAACAAACTGCGTATTGAGGAACTGGAAAACGACAGATCGCTTTCGCTGATTCTCTTTGAAAAGGATTATGCGGTGAGCGGAATCGCGGAGGGGGAAAACCCTTACGTGTATTTCAACCGCGCAGACTATGTAAACTTTTTAAGCGTATATCAGGAAATTCGTTTTACGGATAACACGAATCTTTTCTTCAAATCGGATTTCATCGATTCGGAAACGTATAAAACGATTAACAGTTATTCCGCGGAAATATGCGTGTATACGGGCGAAACGCTGGATTTAAACGACAATCAGTGTGTTGTGGAAATCAATCGTAACGCCGTTTACAAAATGATGAGCGACACGGCGCAGGCCGATTACCGCATGGAAATCGCGAACGCCACGTTGCTGAAATCTCCCGAATTTATTTCGCTTACCGATAGTTACCCGATGTATATCCGTAAATTTCAACTTACGCGTACGGTGATGACGACGGATATCCGCATTTACGTGACGGAATCCGCGCTCGATAATATTTTCGTGTACATATCGCCCAATCTCGACGCGCTGGGCAGCGGATCGAATTATTATTTCGATATTTCCACGGGCGGCGGGAATCAACTTTCTTCTCTGGAACAGCGCCTTACCGACAGAGGCGTGGTGAAAGCGGATCTTTCCGCTTTGCAACAGGCGGAAAACAAAGAAGAACTGGATACCGCGCTGAAAAGCCTGTACGTGTTTATCGCCGTGGCCGTGCTGATGTATCTAATCTATTTCTTTATCGAAAAATCGGGCAGCGTTAAAAACAGTAAAGAATACGGCGTTTACCGCGCGATCGGCGTAAACAAGGGCAATCTTCTGTTTAAAGAAACGATGGCGGCGGTGTTCGGAAACCTCGTGACGTATCTGATAGGTTTTGTGACCGTAACGGCGTTGTTCTGCGCGAGATATGCGGTGATGAACGTGGCGTTCGGTGCGTTTATCGGGCTTGCGGCGGCGGCGTTCGCGGCGAGCGCGCTGATCATGGTGGGCATTTCGTTGATCCCGTATCTGTTCGTACTTACGCAGAGCCCTTCGGAGATTCTTTCTCGCTATGATATTTAACGATAATTATCCGGGAAACCGGTGATTATATAATAAAAATTTTTTACAAGGAGCAAAATTATGACAGCAGTAAGAAAGAAGTTGGTTGCCATACTTCTTTGTATGGTGACGTTACTTGCAGGAATCGCTCTGCTTACGTCGTGTGAAAAAAACGACAAAGCGGACGATCTCAAAGTTACTTTCATGGTGGAAGACGACGAATCTTCCGAATGGAAGCAGACCGCGGAGTATACCGCGGAAAACGGAGAGGTGGAACTTCCCACGGTTTCCAGGCGGTATTACACCTTTGCGAACTGGTATGAAAACAAAGATTTTTCTGGCGCGCCCTTCACGGGCAAAAACGTTACGAAGAGTCTCACCGTTTACGCGCGGTTTATTCCCGTGGAAGTGAACGTGCACATCAACGGCGTAGATCAGGGCACGCAGAATCTCATCGACGTGGTGAAAGGAACGTACAATCCGGGCGAAGGACTGGAATTCGACGGCTGGTACACCAACGCGAATTACACCACGAAATGGGATAACAAAGCGGAAACCAACGATCTTTATGCAAAGAGCGTTGCGCGCATTACGTTCAACGACGGCTATCAGGACGTATACACCACTACGGTGAACCCGGGCGCGGTGTATGAAAGCCCCGTTACGCACGAAGCGAAAACGGAAGACGGCGCCGCTTCCACCGTGGAAAAGGCGTTGATTTGGAAAAACTATATGTCCGCATACGATATTTCTTACGTAAACGCGGACGGAACCGCTTTCGATTTCGGCGCGCCGATCGAAAAGAGCACCGTTATCACAGTGAAATGGCGTTCGCCTTTCCTCAAATATGAATTGAACGAGCTGACGGGAAATCTTTGCGTTACCATGTACGGCAACGACGCGCTTTACGACGATACCGAAAACGTTGCCAAAGCGGGCGACGTTCCCGTGATGTCCGTGCTCGGGAAAATCACGTTCGATAAAGACGGCGACGGCGTGGCTGAAGCCTATACGGTGGAAGCGGTGCGCCTCGAGAGCGAGATTTTAAACAGCGCGGCGATCAAAAAGATGATTATCGGCGAGGGGATCGTATCCGTACAGAGCCTCATTGCCACTTCGGCTTCTTCCGTGGAAGAAATCGCGCTTCCTTCTTCTTTGAAAGTGATTCAGAATTGCTTCAACAATCTCAACAAATTGAAGAGCGTTACGATTCCCGAAGGCGTGGAAGTGATTATCGGATCTTTCTGGGCGAATACCTACGCATCCCACAACGGCTACGGGCAATACAACAAAGGCGAAGAATATCCTTTCGACATCGCTATCCCGGACAGCGTAAAAAATCTTTCCATGGTGCCGAACAATCTTACGTTCAACCACAGCAAGGCAAACGCCGGAGCGGGCGATTTCTACAAAGAAGGCAACTATATTTATAAAATAGACGATAAAGACGGACATCGCGGCGATCTGATTCTTGTATCCGACGTAACGAACGATTCTTCGATCGTTGTTCCCGAAGGCGTGAACGGGATTCAGGCGGGTACGTATTTCAATCGCTCGCTTGAATATCTCACCCTGCCTTCCACGTTCTCTTATATAAACTACAACGAAGATATTTCCTCGTATCTTGCGGCGGCGTTCCAGTATTCGAGCAAATCTTTCCTGTTCAACGCGCAGTATGCCAACGATTTAAAGGGTAATATCGCGCCTACGGGCTATGCGATTTTCAGCGGTATGGAAAGCATCACGCTTCTCAATTTCAGACAGGCGGAATATCCCGAATCTCTTCCCGCTTCCGCGTTCATCGGAGATCCTACGGGTTGGGCGGTTCTTGAGGAAACCATGTATGAATTCTGCGACAGCACCAGTCTGAAAGACAAAGTGGTGTATTCCGGGGATAGCGCGACGCCCGTCGTCACCGTGAATTACGAAAATACGCTTACGGGCGAAACCTATCAGGCGACGATCGGTAAAACAAAAGGACAAAATCTCACGGCGGAAGAACTTCTTGCCGCGATCGACGAAAAACACGGCACCGCGCTGAAAAACGCTTATGCGGAAAAGAAACTTACGCTTGTTTCCGTGAAAAACTTCGGGCGGGATTACGATCTTTCGGCTACCCTCGAAACAAACGTATATCTCGACGTAGCCTTCAATTATTCCATAGACTGCGGATACGTCGCAACGGATAACGGCGACGGCACGGCTACGATCACGGGCTACGACGCGAAAACCGCTTATGTGGCGGGCGACGGATTGAAAATGGCGGTGATTCCCGAAAACGTAATCGTAAACGGAAAGAGCCTTAAAGCCACGAAAATCGCCGCGAACGCGTTTGCGAATCGGGCGGATCTCGGCTACGTATTGCTTTCCTCCGCGATGAAAGAAATCGGCGAAAAGGCGTTCTACAACTGTGCGGCTCTGAAAGTGGCGGATCTTTCCGCCTGCAAATTGGAAAAGATCGGCGCGAGCGCGTTTGAAGGGACCGCCGTTTCCACCGTTACTCTTGCGCTTTCCGAATTGAAAGAAGTGGGAGCGTACGCTTTCAAAACGCAGAAGATGATGTATTTCACAGTTGCGGCGGGCGAAGAAAACAGAGCGATGATCGCCAAAGAAGATCTGAAAGAAGGAGAATTCTTCTTCGTATACGGAAATATCGTTGAATCCTTTACGAAGCAGTATTCCGCGCCGATCGGCATTTATCGTTACGTTTCAAAATCGACGGCGGGGGAAGGCGATTCCGCTTACACCGTATGGGACGTGCAGTTTGTATCTTCGGCGGGCGGATATAATGCGAATCAGATCTCCTGTTCGATTTATCTCGGAGATATTTCCGATAAGGCAAATATCGTTCGTTATGAAGTGATGGAAGGCGCGTACTATTATTTCAGCGAAGAAACCAATCTTTACATTCAGAGCGTTTCAAAAATTCACGCGAATGCGTTTACGGCTTGCGAAGAGGAAATGCTTTCTTCTATCAAATATTCTCCCGTTTACATGGGAAGCGCGATCAGCAAAAGACAAGAACTCAGCGCGCTGGTGAACGACGAAAATTGCGCTTCCGTATTCGAGGAAGGCTGGTATGCCGGATATACCGACGACGGGCTCGGCAGCATGAGAATGAGTGCGCTGTAAATCCGGAAAAATAAGTTCATAAAAAAAGCGGGAGCAGCCGTTTTCAAAAGCGACTGCTTTCCGCCGATAATACAAAGATGTATGCTATCAGGAGGTGTTACCTTTGAAGAAGAAAGTTATTGTGCGTCTGACGGCGGGGTTGGCGGCATTGTTTTGTGTGTTCGGCGCGGCAGGGTGTGCCGCGACGGTTATTCCGTCCGATCCGAAAGATGCCATCATCGACAAATACGGTAACACGCAATTTAAAATCACGTTCGACTCGAAAGATCTTGCTTCGCCGCTTTCCGATATGTATTATTCGGCGAACAGCATGCCCGTGCTTCCAACGCCCGAAAAGGTGGGGTACGTTTTTGCGGGGTGGTATTTCGACTCCGCTTTAACGAAAGTGTGCGACGTGGAAAACGGCGATCTGTACTGGCAGATGAAGAACGTCACTTTATACCCGAAATGGGAAAAGGAAGCGATCGTAAACAACGGTACGTATGAAATCGATTACGATGCGCATATCGTGGAAGACAGCGTTGTGAAAGGCATACTTGCCGATAAATACGGCTGGTATAATCTTGCCGAAGACATTATCGCGAATGAAACGTATATCGAAAAGAACGATCAGGGAACGTATTTGCGCATTCAGTATGACAGCCACGAACGCGGACCGATTTTTGCCGAAGGCGGCGGCGGGGAATTCGAGGTGCAGACGTACACCGTCACCGATCCCGGAAACAGGATCAGCGAAAGCCTCAGTATTCTCGATCGCACCAGCGTGATTCAAACGATTTATTACGATATTTCGGGGCTGGATCTCGCCGACGAAATCACGCTGAACGTTGCCTATTACAATTGGGGCGCAAAACTTTCGGGAAACGAAACGAGGGAGCAGTGCTCCGTTTCGTATAAGGTGAGTTTCAGAATTACCCGTTTTATAGGTTTTTCCAAATCGTTCGTGAATACGGAAGGAAAACTGGATAACGGCGTGTATCTCGTGCCCACGCATTATACGGGGCTGAATAAAAATCCGGGTATGCTGGATTATTTCCATCCCGTATACGCGTATCTTGTGGCTGAAAACGGGCATTATACGCTTGTGAAGCCTTTAAGCGCGTACAATTCGGATATTCTGGGCAATCTTTCGGGCGACGATTTCTTCAATCGCACAACGGGCTATTGCCGCGATTTCGCTTATTTCCTCACGGATCAGAAAAACGTCGTGGATATTGCGGACGACGACCCGAATTACAATAGTTATTATCGGCCCGCGATGCTGAACGCAAAAACATGGGGCTCGCTCACCTACGAATATCATGCGGATACGGGCGCGTATTATTACACGTTCGATCTCGGCGATTCGCTTACGAACGACATAATTTTATACGGCGGTTCGACGGGCGCGATGGAGCAGATGTTCAGTTTCCCGTTCTCTTACCGAAGGCTTACGATTTCGTACGACAGCATGGTGCGGATTACGGACTGGAATTATACGCCCGTTTCGGGGGATAGTTTCACTTATAAAAAGCCTGCCGCGATTTATGCGGGATCGGTGGCGGAAGACTTTGCCGATAACAACGCGGCGTTCGATTTATTGAAAAATTACAGCCTTTCCGTGCGGATGATCAATATGTTTTTCGCTTCTACCGACGGCGGAAACACCGGAGATAAAAATTTCGACTGCAAAATGACCATCGCGCCCACGGCGCAGACGGCGACGGGAAATCTTTCGGAAATGCGTTACGCGTTTTCGTATTTCGATTTAACCTACGACGTTTACGGGTACGATCCGAAAACGGACGGGGAACTTTATTCCGCGGCAACGAATTTCTTAACGCTGATCGATGTTTCGGCAACGAATTTTACGATTGAAAAAACGGATATAGGAAAGACGGTGAGAATCGGCGAAACGGTGGATCTGATTTCTCTGTATACCGAAAAGGCGTACCCTTCCGTAGAGGCGGCGGATCTTTCGTGGCAGGCATATTCGCTTGATAAAAACGGAAACGCGGATTTCTCAAAACCCGTTACGCTTGCCCGTACGTTTACGATGACGGAAAGCGGCACGGCGATTCTTTTCGCCGAAAAGGCGAACGATAAAACGCGCACCTGCCTTATCACCCTGATGCCCGAAGAAGAGCCGCGGTATAAAATTTTGTCCGACGCCTGGACGTACAACGAAGCGGAGGGCGTATACGTGACGAACGCGCGGTACAAAATCGGGAATAACGTGCCCGTACCCGAAATCACGTGGGAATGGCTCGGCGTGAAATATTCGTCGCATAATCTGAAAAAGAATGACGACGACGAGCCGAGGACGGACTTTTTGCGCGTGGCGGTGTACGGATATACCGACGGGATTTACGTGCATACGTACGATCAATTTTCCGACGGATACTCACAGACAAACGTATTTCAGATGTCCGTGCCGAAAATGCGCGTGGAATTCCGCCTGGTGAACAGATTCGGCGAGTTCCGTTCGGTGTGGCTGGAATACAGAGCGGAAGCGGTGGGCGATTACGCGTTTATTTCTGACGGCGAAACGGTGAGCGGCGGCGATCTGAAATACGAAAAGCAGGAGGACGGATCGGAGATCCGCGCGAAAGTTTCCCATAAGGAATTGCAATCGGCCGTTATAAGCGGCGAAGAACATTTTATGGCTTTGCCCTCCGCCTACTCGTTGCGCGTTACCGACAGCGACATTACGAATAAATACGAATTGCCACTTGTTTCCTGCAACGTATATCTTAAAAATTCCACGGTGACGGCGAACAGCCTTACGCAAGCGTGGGATCTCGTGAAAGACGAGCGTTATGCGATCGTGCAACTTACTTATGCCGACGATTACGGCGACACCGTTACGTTGAAAGCGATGTGTAATTTTACGATCGACGGAAGACCTCTTTCCGATTATACTTTTGTGAGCGGAGACGCCGCGCTCTTTACGGGCGAAACGCTGACAATGGAAAAGCCGAAGATCGCTTCGGGCGATTATCTGCCGCTGAATCGGCCGTATTTGCATATCTACAAACAGTCCGGCGTGAATTTCGTGCGGGTGGAAGACAGCGATTTATCCGATAATTCCGGTACGTACGGCGCGGAATTCACTTTCCTCAGAGAAGGCACGTATCTGCTCGTCTGGGATTTCTGGTTCGGGCTGGATTTCGACGGCAACGCTATTTTCGATTGCTATTACAATCCGCCCGTGGAAACCGCTAACGGTACCTATCCGATCGAAGCGACTTTTGCGCAGAAAGTGGTGGTGTACGACAGAAATTGCGATATCACCGTCACCTATGTCACCGATACGGAGCACCCGTTCGATTCCTCGAAAGTCGATTACACGGAACGGGACGGATATCAATATTACACTGCGACGGTGAGCATGGCAAAGGCGAACGCGTCGCCCGATTACAATATGTTCGCGGCAAGCGCCGATCGGCTGTGGGGATGGAGTTCTTCGTGGAGCGGAGACGATCGTTTATTCACGGCGGGATCCGCTATCGGGCGGCTCGGCATTACGCTGAAAACCGTGAACCCCGTAATTTACGCACTGTGGGATAAGGGTATCAAGGTGAGCGCGACGATCGAGGTGGACGGAAAAGAAATGCCGCTCGGCGAAATGACCTACTATCGCCCCGTCACAGGCGGAATTTATACGATGAGTTTATTTGATTTCCGCCAATGGTACGAATTCAATACGTATAAGGATTACGAAGCGGCGGAATGGCATGCGAGCAAGGCGATTTTTCAGGATTCCGTCGCCGCGGGATTCGTTTACAAAGACGTGCTTGTTGTGGGAACGACGGACAAGGCGTTTACAAACGGCTACCGTGTGACGGAAGGATTTACCTTGAAACTGATTCTGAAACGAAAACTGAACGTTTCGTATCAGGCGATCGACGAAAACGGCAATAAACTGACATTCCGCAGTCAGCCCGGCGCAGACGGCAAATGTCTCGAAGGATATACGCTTGCGGACAAGATCACCGAATCGAAACTGAATATGCTGAAAAACGTACAGTGCACGGATTCCTCGAAAGTATTCAGATACTGGGCGGTGATGGCGGACGGCGTTCTGATGCGGATCGACCCCGAAAGCACGCTTTTGGAACAGAGATTTTCGGACAAAAACGAGCAGACGGGAAAATATAACGGATCCGTTGTGTTATACGCCGTATTCGGGGCGAAGGAGAACGCATAATGAACAAACGGAAAAGACTGTTATCGATAGCGTTAGGCGCCGTATTAAGCGTTTTCGGGGCGTTGCTTTTCACTGCGGCGAACGTAACGGCGCATGCGGAGTCCCCGATCGACGGAGCGGACGGAAAGTACGAAATGAGTTACGATTTCGGCGGACAATCGGGGATCGGAAAGCAGATGCTTGAAAAATACTTCGATAAAACCGCCGTGGTGGAAAAAATAAACGACAGATATTATTTTTCGTTTACGCAACTCTCCTCTTCGATGGAAAATCTGTCGCTGAATCTCGAAAGCGGCAAGCAAATCGGCTATCGCGTAACGGAAGATAACGGAAACAGAAAGACGTATTCTTACACGTTATCGGAAGAAAATCTGCAAAAAGAACTGCCGTTTTCCGTCTTTGTATCCGTACGGGGCGAAACGTTTCCCTTCACCATCACGCTGAATCTTTCTTCGGCGAGAAGGGTGGGAGAAGCGGAAGATACCTCTGCGGAACGCCCCGCGGAGTTCGTTCCCGTAATCGTTACGAGTTCGGGCAGCGAATACGAAGCGACGAAAGGGCAGACTTTCGTGATTCGCGAAGCGGCGGCAAGCCTCGGCGAGGAAACTCTTGACGTAGAGATGAAGGCGTATTATATCCGCGGTGAAGAAAAAACCGAAGTGGCTTTGGACGGGAATAAACTTGTGCTTGACAACGCGGGCGAATATCACGTTATATATCGTGCGGAATCTACGCGGTATACAACGTCTTTCGGCAACCCTACTTATGCGGAAAAGGACGTGAAGATCATTTCCTGTATCGGCGGCGGAGACAGTCTTGCGGAGTTGTACGATACGAACGGCGCGTTGCCTGAAGGCACGATGCTGCTGGCTTCCAGAATAGAATCGGACAGCACCGTTTACAAGGCGGCTGCCGAAAAAATGGCGACGATCGCAGACAGATTTCAGGTGTTCGGCGTGGAACTTGTGACGGCGGACGGAAGCGAAGCGAAAGCGAACGGAAGCGTAACGATAGGCATTAAAGCGGATTTTACTTATAACAGAAATCAGGTGGCGGCGTACCTTCTTGACGAAGACGGAGGGCTGACGAAACTGAACGTATCGAACGGCGGAAGTTACGTGAATGTGGAAACGGATAAAAGCGGAACGATTATTCTGTGTATTCCGGGCGTGGCGTTTCATATGCCGATTTGGGGATATATTCTGATTCTTGTCGGCTGCCTGATCGTGGCGGCGGGCGTTACCGTATCCGTTGTGTTTGCGGTGAAACGCAGAAAAAAGAAGAGCGGAGGCGCGGAACTTTGAAATTCGCGATCGGATCGCGGGCATACGGAAAAAACAGTCCTTTCTTAGCGGAAAGCGACTGTTTTTTTGATTGCTTGCGTAAAAAAGAAGCCGAGTATGAGATCATCGCGCGAAAAAGGGTAAGGCCCTGCGGACAAAATCCTGGACAGGGAACT
>UMCV01033383.1_pt1 | contig 13733 bp, 7 predicted proteins | sample 1964311 | NCBI WGS metagenome assembly UMCV01 (sample SAMEA4835976, study PRJEB28245) | human gut metagenome | biome: gut microbiome; material: fecal sample | place: Denmark | collected 2008 | reverse complement strand
GATTTTCAATCAAAGTCCAATTTAGAGCGAGTTAGGATTTTTAACTTTTTAGCCCATTTTCTATCTTTTTTACGTCTAAACGGCCCAAAAACAGAGACTTTTAAATCTTCTTCTTATAGCAGCGATGACGGCGATGCAGTTCGCTCTCCAGATACTGCCACTGGCTCTGAACACCGGTATTGGTCTCCATCTGCGGCATTGCCTCAGCCCATTTAAAGCCATAACGGCGATACTGCTCTATCAGATCGGCAAAAATAAGCGCGTTGGCTCCCTTCTTGCGATATTCCGGAAGAACACCAATCAAGAGCAAATCTACCGTATCCGTCTTGTGCCACTTCAGAACCTTCAGCACCTTCAGCCAACCCGTAGGGAAAAGCTTGCCATCGCCTATCTCGCGCAGCGCATCGGTAAACGAAGGGAAGGAAACACCGAAGGCTACCAGCTTGTTGCCAGCGTTGCCATCTACCACACCCGTTACCAGGTTCAAGTCAGCCTTCTTGATATAAGTATTTACATATTCATCTATCTGCTTCTCCGTAAGCTGCTGGAAATCATAGAGATTCTTGTAAGTCTCGTTCACGATTTCGAACACCTTCCTGCCCATTCCACCCGAGGTCAGTTCGCGGCGGGTGAACTTATGAACATGCAGATTATATCGGCTCTCTATCATCTGGGCAGTCTTGGCAAACTTAGCCGGTGTCACTTCCGGAATCCTGATGCGGTACTCCAGCCAGTCGTTATCCTTCTCATAGAGCGGATAACTCTCCAGATGCGTCTTGTAATAAGGATAATTGTAATTGATATACATCGTAGACTTCCGATCGAAGCCCTCGATGAGCAAGCCTTCACGGTCCATATCCGTAAATCCGAGCGGACCTACGCATTCGTTCATTCCCTTGCTCTTGCCCCAGTTTTCTACCGCGCGCAACAAGGCACAGGAAACCGCTACATTATCCACGAAATCGAACCAGCCGAAGCGAACCTGCTTCTTGTTCCACTCTTCGTTGGCACGATGGTTGATAATGCCAGCAATTCTACCTACGATACGAGCCTCGCTGTCAACCGCCAGGAAGTATTGAGCCTCGCAGAATTCGAAGGCAGGATTCTTCTTTGGGTCCAGCGTATTCATCTCGTCAAAACGCAAAAAGGGAATGGCAAACTTATGGCCTCTGTAGAGATCATAATGAAACTGAATGAAGGTTTTCAGCCCTTTTTTAGTCGTTATCGGTATGATTCTTATCTCATCATTCATTAGTATATAGTTTTATGTATATATATTCAATTGCGGTGCAAAAATACAATAAATTTATGAATAATGCAACTCTTTTCTTATAAATTTATAAAAGTTTGTTCATAATTGTCCAACTTTGTGGATATTTATGTACCTTTGCAGGTTGAAATGCCCCAAAAAGCATCATAAAGTTATGAAGAAAGAGAAAAGAGACAACTATACGTTCCTCACACATGCCCCTGTGCATCATGTGATTTTTACGATGGCCATACCAACGATTATCAGTATGCTGTCGACGAGTATGTACAATCTCGCCGACACCTATTTCGTGGGCAGCATCAACACACAGAGTGTGGCAGCGGTAGGCGTTTCCTTTGCAGCAATGGCTGTGATTCAGGCGATAGGTTTCTTCTTCGGTCACGGAGCGGGCAATTATGTTTCGCGACAGTTGGGCGCCAAGCATACGGAAGAGGCACAGAAGATGGCAACAACGGGCTTTGTGCTGAGTTTTCTTACCGGTCTCCTCATCGCCATTCTGGGTCATCTTTTCCTCACACCGCTCTGCCTTCTGATGGGTTCTACGCCCACCATTCTTCCTTATACAGAGCGCTATCTGGGCATTATCCTGCTGGGTGCTCCCTTTATGACCACCTCGCTTACGCTGAATAATCTGATGCGATTTCAGGGCAATACGATGTATGCGATGAAGGGCATCATGTCGGGTGTGCTGCTCAATCTGATGCTGGCTCCTCTGCTCATTCTCTACTTCCAGCTGGGCATTACCGGAGCTGCCGTAGCCACCCTCACCAGCCAGTGTTTCGGCTGCGCCATGCTCTTCTGGATGACGCATAAAGGCGAGAACATCCGCATCCGTCTCAGCAATTTCACCCCTACCCGCGCCTTTGCCAAGGAGATTATCTTCGGCGGAACCCCTTCGCTGTCAAGACAGGGACTGGGAAGTATTGCTACGCTGATGCTCAATGTGGCAGCAGGTGCGTTTGGCGATGCAGCCATTGCGGGCATGAGCATCGTTACCCGCATCTCCTTCTTCACCTATGCGATGGTCATCGGTCTGGGTCAGGGATTCCAGCCGCTCTGCGGATTCTGCTACGGCGCCAAACTCTATGGGCGCGTAAAGGAAGCCTTCTTTTTCTGCATCAGATGCGGCACGGTTTTCCTCGCCGTCTGTGCCCTTCTCGGCTTCATCTTCTCAACTTCCATCATCAGCATCTTCCGCGATGATGCAGCGGTTGTAGCCGTAGGTTCGGTGGCTTTGCGATGGCAGGTGCTCAGTTTTCCGCTCGTAGCCAGCATCGTACTCACCAACATGCTGATGCAGCCCATCCGTAAACCGGTGAGAGCCAACATCGTAGCGGCGGCACGAAGCGGACTTTTCTTCATTCCGCTCATCTTCATCCTGCCCTATTTCTTCGGACTGCTGGGCGTGGAGATGTGTCAGATGTGGGCAGATTGCTGCTCGTTTGCCGTAGCGGTTCCGATAGCCTGGAGCGCTTTCAGGGATATGAGAAGAGAGCAGATGGAACTTGGGAAAAGCCACTAGAAGATAAGAAGATACTGGAAGATTAGAGAAAATACTTGAGATAAGAGAAATGGAGAAAACTTATTACATAGGATTGGACGTTGGCTCTACGACAGCCAAAATAGCCGTTATCGACGGCGATAACCGGGTAATTTACTCAAAATACGAACGCCACAACGCTCGTGTCAACGAACTTGTGTCGCAATATTTCGATGAGATTTTAGCCCTTACCGGCGATGCAGAGGCAAGAATCTGCGTAACGGGAAGCGTAGGAATGGCTACTGCCGAACAGCTCCAGGCGGAGTTTGTACAGGAGGTGGTGGCTGCATCGGTCTATGCCCGTACGGCTCATCCTGAGGCGAAGGCGCTCATCGATATTGGTGGCGAGGACGCGAAGGTTATCTTCTTCAAGGAAAACGGAAATATGGAACTGCGCATGAACGGCAACTGTGCCGGCGGAACGGGCGCTTTCATCGACCAGATGAGTGTGCTGATGGGCGTAGAGAACCAGAAGATGAGCGAGTTGGCGATGAAGGCAGAGCACGTTTATCCGATGGCTGCCCGCTGCGGCGTATTCGCCAAGACCGACATCCAGAACCTGATGGCGCGCAATCTGCCCGAAGCAGATATTGCAGCCAGCATCTTCCATTCCATCGCCGTACAGACGGTGGTAACGCTTTCTCACGGCATCAGCTTCGAGGCTCCTATCCTGCTCTGCGGCGGTCCGCTTACCTTTCTTCCGGCTCTCCGCAAGGCTTTCTGCGATTATCTCCATTTCTCTCCAAACGACTTCATCGTATCAGAAAACAGCAATCTCATTCCGGCTCTGGGCTGTGCTTACCGGGCTAAATCGGCAGATTCTGCAGCCTCAGTATCTGCCCTCAGAAGCCGGATGAAAAAAGAAATACAAACGGAATGGACCAGCAGTCTGCTGCCTCTGTTCAAGAACGAAAAAGAGCACCAGGAATGGCTCAAATCAAAGGCGAAATTCGCTACCGAAGCCCAACCGCTGAACAAAGGAAAACAGCAGGTTGTAATTGGTATTGACTCGGGCTCTACTACGACGAAGATTGTTGCGGTAAGGGTGAATGCAGAGACGCCTACGGGAGATATTGTCTTTACCAATTACCGCCTGAATCTGGGAAATCCGATCAAGGCAGTAGCGGATGGACTGAACGCCCTGAAGCAGGAAGCTGCATTGCGAGGCGCTGAACTGGAAATCGTAGGTTCCTGCTCTACAGGTTACGGCGAAGAACTCATCAAGGCGGCTTTCGGCCTCGACAGCGGCATTATCGAAACAATGGCGCACGAAAGAGCGGCTGCCTCACTCATGCCCGACGTGAGTTTTATCCTGGACATCGGCGGACAGGACATGAAGGCAATCTTCGTAGAGAAAGGGGCTGTGGTGCGCATGGAACTCAACGAGGCGTGCAGTTCGGGCTGCGGAACATTTATCCAGACCTTTGCCAACAACATGGGTTATTCTGTAGGCGATTTTGCCCAACTCGCCTGCCAGTCGAAGGCTCCCTGCGACCTGGGAACCCGCTGCACCGTCTTCATGAACTCGAAGGTGAAACAGGTGCTCAGAGAGGGCGCATCTGTAGCTGATATTTCTGCCGGAATCTCTTATTCGGTCATCAAGAACTGTCTCTATAAGGTATTGAAACTCCATGGTAATGAGAACCTTGGAGGCAAAATCGTTGTGCAGGGTGGTACGATGAGAAACGATGCGGTGGTAAGAGCATTTGAGTTGCTCACCCATACCGAAGTGGCACGAAGCAACATGCCGGAACTGATGGGTGCCTACGGCTGTGCCCTTCATGCGGCGGCAGATTACAAGCATCGCACATCTGCAGAAGGCGAGCACCCTGCCCTATCAAGATCCATCGATGATCTCCAGAATCTGGCTCATTATGAAACCAAACAGCTACAATGCAAAGGCTGCGAAAACCATTGTTATGTTTCCCGCTACACCTTTGCCGGCGGCAACCGATTCTACTCCGGAAACAAGTGTGAGCGTGTGTTCAACAACAAGGGAGCAAACGGGATAAAAGGCAAAAACATTTACGAATACAAATATAGTTTACTCTTTGATAGAGAAGAAGTTAACCCACTTTCTACCGCGTTTCACGGTACATGGGTAGGCATTCCTCGCATCCTCAACATGTACGAGGAATATCCGTTCTGGAATGCGCTGCTCCGGGCAGCCGGATTGGGCGTGATACTCTCTTCCGATTCCACTTTCAGCCAGTATGAAGGAGCCTTGAATACGGTGATGAGCGACAATATCTGCTTCCCGGCTAAACTGGCTCACAGTCATCTGAAGGAACTCAACGAGAACCCGAAGGTTGACCGCATCCTCATGCCATACGTGGTTTATGAACATAATGACGACCCGAAGAATACGCTGAACAGCTTCAACTGTCCGGTCGTTTCGGGCTACAGCGATGTCATCAAGTCGGTCATCAATCTGAAGAAACCGATCGATACGCCCGTCATCAACTTTGCCCAGCCTAAGGCGCTGGAAAAACAGATTACCGATTATCTCAAGCAACTGGGAGTAAGCAAGAAGACTGCCCATAAAGCGCTGAGAGAGGCCCTCTATGCTCAGGCAGTATATGCAGCTGAGGTTAAGAAACAGGGCTGGGAGATTCTGAAAAATGAAGAAACAGAGGCTCAGAAAACGAACGGAGACAAGACTCTGAAGCCAAACAAGGGACTTACGATTCTGCTGGCGGGCCGTCCTTATCATACTGACCCGCTGATTCAGCACAAGCTGAGCGAGATGATTGCCAATCTGGGAGTCAACGTCATCAGCGAAGACATCGCCCGGGGTAATCTCTTTGCAGATTTCAAGGACTTCAATCTAGAGAACCTGGCGGCAGAAAGAAATGAGGCAGCATTAGCCAGCCAGGACAACAACGAAGCATACAACTGTCAGCCAGAGACTTATCTCGTGAAGCAATGGGCGTATATGAACCGCATTCTGAAGGCAGCGCAATGGGCAGCCGAACAGGGCGATGAGGTTCATTTCGTCCAGATGACCAGCTTCGGCTGCGGTCCTGACAGTTTTATCCAGGACGAGATTCGCGACATCATGAAGCGCCACAACAAGCCGTTCACGCTGCTGAAGATAGATGATGTGAGCAATATCGGCTCCCTGAAGCTCCGTGTCCGCTCGCTCATAGAAAGCCTGAAGGGAGTAAAGGAAGTGAAGAGTGAAGAACGAAGAGTGAAAAATTCTACAGCTGAAGAAATTCAACATTCAACACTCAACATTCAACATTTACAACAGACCAAGGTTTTCACCAAGCAGGATATTCATCGCAAGATTCTCGCTCCTTTCATGACCGAATACCTCACCCCTATCATTCCGCCTATCCTGAAACTGATAGGCTATGATGTAGAGGTACTTCCGATGAGCGATGAGGTAAGCGCCGAACTCGGCTTGAAGTTTGCCAACAACGAAGTCTGTTATCCGGCAACACTCATCGTCGGCGACATCATCAAAGCCTTGAAATCAGGTAGATACGACCCGAATAATACGGCAGTAGTGATGAGTCAGACGGGCGGTCAGTGTCGCGCAACCAACTACGCCGGTCTCATCAAACGTGCGATGATTTCCAATGGATTCCAGGACATTCCGCTGCTCACACTCGGTGTAACAGCCTCAACAGGCGAAGCATCAGGCTCAACAGACGACAAGCAAGACTATAACGAGCAGGACGGCTTCAATGTGCCTTGGCTGAAATACAGTCAGATTATCGTTACCGCCATTTTCTATGGCGATGCAATCAACGAGATGTACAACGCCTGCATCGTAAGAGAGCGTAAACCGGGCATTGCCAGAGAGTTGCGCGACAAATACATGCAGCTGATAGACGGACCTATCGCCCAAAATTCAGCCAAAGAACTCATCCGACTCCTGGAACAGGCAGCCGAAGAATTCAACCAGATGACCCTCGACAGAGAACTGCCGAAGGTAGGAATCGTAGGCGAAATCTTCCTGAAGTTCAATCCTTTCGCCCACCAGTTCCTGGAGCAGAACATCATTTCGCGCGGCATTGAGGTGGTTCCGCCTCTGCTTGCCCCCTTCTTCCTGCAGGAATTTGTGAACGTGGAGATACAGAAACACATGCGGCTGAGTTGCACCAAAGTGCCCGATTTCATCATCAAGGGCGCTTATCAGGCGCTGATAGGCAGAAGATTGCGCCAGGTAAACAAGGCAGCCGGCAAGTTCCGCTACTTCCGTCCGTTCACCAATATCTATGATGATGCGAAGGACGTACAGGGACTGGTTTCGCTCGCAGCCCAGTTTGGCGAAGGCTGGCTTCTGCCTGCCGACATCGTAGGTTACATCCGTGATGGCGTGAACAACATCATCTCGCTCCAGCCTTTCGGTTGCATCGCTAACCACGTGATTTCCAAGGGCATCGAGAAACGGCTCCACGACCGTTTCCCAATGCTCAACCTCGTATCGCTCGACTTCGATTCCGGTGTTTCAGAGGTAAACGTCACCAACCGACTGCTCCTCTTTCTGGACAGCATCGCAAAATAAGACAAGCCAGACCCATGTACGGTAAAACACCGTATATGGGTCTTCCCGTCTTTCATCCCTCAAAAAATCACTCTAAAAAATACAAAAAACCGTAGCTATTTCTTTGTCATTCAAGAAAATAATCGTATCTTTGCACTCAAATTTTATTGAGACATTAAGAAAATGAGTAAAGATACATTAACTCATCAGCTGACAGAGACCATCGAGGAGCTTTCGAGCGCCGAATCTTTGAAGGGTCTCTTCCATCAGCATCGAGACGGGAATCCACTTCCTTCGGGCAAGGCGCTCGAAGAAATCATCAGTTTGTCCCGTTCTATCCTCTTTCCGGGATATTTCGGCAATTCTTCGGTAAATATCTCAACCATCAAATATCATATTGGAGTAAGAGTAGAGAAACTCTATGAGATGCTGTCAGAGCAGATTCTCGCCGGTCTCTGCTTCGCCAACGACTGCGAAACGGAAACCCAGGCTGAACTGCAGCACCAGCGTGCCAAGGCAGGCGTGATTGCAGCCAAGGTAATCATGGAATTTCCGAGACTGCGCAAGATTCTGGCTACCGATGTAGAGGCTGCCTACGAGGGCGACCCGGCTGCCATGAGCCACGGAGAAATCATCTCCTGCTACCCGGTCATCAAGGCGATTACCAACTACCGCATCGCTCACGTGCTGCACGAACTGGGAGTGCCGCTCATTCCGAGAATGATGACTGAGCTGGCGCATTCGGAAACCGGTATTGATATTAACCCGGAGGCTACCATCGGCAAGCACTTCACCATCGACCACGGTACGGGTGTGGTGATTGGAGCTACCTGCATCATCGGCGACAATGTGAAACTCTACCAGGGTGTTACCCTCGGAGCCAAGAGTTTCCCACTCGATAAGGACGGCAATCCTATCAAGGGAATCCCTCGCCACCCTATCCTCGAAAATGATGTCATCGTCTACGCCAATGCCACTATCCTCGGTCGCATCACCATCGGAGAAGGCTGCGTAGTGGGAGCCAACGTATGGGTTACCAAGGATATGAAACCGAAAACAAAGAAATATAAAAAAGAAAAACAAAGTTTATTAGATATAGAATTCAATAATGGAACAGGAATTTGAACTCATTGCCAAGACCTTCATGGGCCTCGAGCCTGTCTTGGCTGAAGAGCTCACCCAGTTGGGTGCCAATAATGTACAGATCGGTCGCCGCATGGTGTCTTTCACAGGCGACAAGGAAATGATGTATCGTGCTAACTTCCAGTTGCACACAGCCATCCGTATCTTAAAGCCTATCAAGCACTTCAAGGCTAGAAGCGCTGAAGAGGTGTATGATCAGATCCAGAAGATCAAGTGGGATGACATCTTAGACGTGAAGAAGACTTTCTCTGTTGACTCAGTAGTCTACTCAGAGGAGTTCCGCAACTCACGCTTCGTAACCTACAAGGTAAAGGATGCGATTGTTGACTGGTTCCGCGAGAAGCAGGGTACACGTCCAAATATCAGCGTATCTAACCCGGATATCCGCCTCAACATCCACATTGCAGAAGACAATGCCACCTTGAGTCTCGATTCGAGTGGTGAGAGTCTGCACCGCCGTGGCTACCGCCAGGAGCAGGTAGAGGCTCCTCTGAACGAGGTTCTCGCTGCAGGTATGATTCTGATGACCGGCTGGAAGGGCGAATGCGATTTCATCGACCCGATGTGTGGTTCAGGTACCATCGCCATCGAAGCTGCCCTCATCGCCCGCAACATCTCTCCAGGTGTATTCCGCAAGGAGTTTGCCTTCGAGAAGTGGAACGATTTCGACCAGGATCTCTTCGACATGATCTATAACGACGACTCTCAGGAGCGCGAGTTTGAGCACCATATCTATGGTTACGATGTTGACATGAAGGCTGTCAATACAGCTAACCTCAACGTTCGTGCTGCCGGTCTTAGCAAGGACATCACCATCTCACAGGCTGATTTCAAGGACTTCACCCAGCCAGCAGAGAAGAGCATCATCGTGATGAACCCTCCATACGGTGAGCGTATCTCTACCCCTAACCTCCTGAACACCTACAAGATGATAGGTGAGCGCTTCAAGAAGGCTTTTGCCGGCAACGAGGCTTGGGTATTGAGCTACCGCGAGGAGTGCTTCGAGCAGATTGGTCTGAAACCATCTATCAAGATTCCTGTATTCAACGGAAGCTTGGAATGCGAATTCCGCAAGTACGTGATGTTCGACGGCAAGATGAAGGACTTCCGTTCTGAAGGCGGTATTGTGAAGACTGAGCGCGAGAAGAGCGAGATGGCTCAGAAGCACCGTTTCAAGAAGGAGCGTGAATTCAAGAAGCGTGTAAGCGAGGAGACTGAAAACGAGGAGGACGATATCCGTTCTTTCAAGTTCCATACTCACCGTCTGGAAGACTTCGAGAAGAAGCGTGCTGAGTTCCATAAGGGCGGCCGTTCACGTATCGGTGGCGGTCGACGCAATGATGACGACGATGACAAGCGTGGCAGCCGTAGCTTCAAGGGCGACCGCAAGGGTGGCCGTGACTTCGGTGGCAAGCGCGAAGGAAAGCGTTTCGAGAAAGGCGACAAGCGTGGTGGCTTCAAGGGCGACAAACGTGGTGGCCGTGATTTCGGAGGCAAGCGCGGAGGCAAGAAGAACTTCAGCGTTGACTTCGACGACGAGGATTAAAGAGACATACTACCCATGCGTCGTGTTTCACGACGCATGGGTGTTAAACCCGATAAAGTAAAGAATATAATGAATCTGAAGAATTCAATTTATAAATTATCTTTTGCTGCTATGATTATGATGGCTATGAATGCAACCGACTTACAGGCTCAGGGCGTGGTTCCTGCTCAGAAAGGCGAGAAAACCTTTACATTGGAAGACCTGAACTTCGGCGGCAACAACTATCGTAACATGGTAGCTAAGAACCGCTGGTGCACCTGGTGGGGCAATGAACTCGTTCGCCAGGATGTGGATGCCTGCTATCTCGTCAACAAGACAACAGGCAAGGAGACCAGACTCTTCGGCATCAATGACATCAACCAGTGGATTGCTCCTACCAAAGACATCAAGGTAAGAGCCCTCTACAATGCTATCTTCCCTTTTGCAGGCAAGAGCATCGTGATGGTAAGCAACGGCAGCAAGACTTATACCGTAGACTTCAAGAAGCATAAGCTGCTGAGCGAGATGGATTTTGCTGACGGCGAGAACCTCCTGGAGGCCAACGCCCAGCAGAATGCCTTCGCCTATCAGAAGGGCAGCAACCTCTATGTGCGTACCTTCGATGTAACCAGCAACGCCTTGACAAAAGAAAAGAAATCTCACGATTTCCAGCTCTCAAAGGATGGAAGCCGCGAAATTGTTTATGGACAGAGTGTTCACCGCGATGAGTTCGGTATCAGCAAGGGAACCTTCTGGAGTCCGAACGGCGAACTGCTCGCCTTCTATCGCATGGACCAGAGTATGGTAACCGACTATCCGCAGGTCGACATCCCGGAAATCGGTTTCAATCATCCTGAAACACAGAGTTGCATTGCTACTCCTGCACCAGACAAGTATCCGATGACTGGCGAGACATCACACAAGGTAACCGTAGGCGTGTTCGACTGCATGACCGGCAAGACCGTCTATCTGAAGGCTGGCGATCCAACCGACCGCTACTTCACCAACATCGCATGGAGTCCGGACAGCAAGACCATCTATATGTTCGAACTGAACCGCGACCAGAACGACTGCCGTCTGACTGCCTACAATGCAGAAACCGGCGAGAAGACAGGCGAACTCTATCGCGAGACCGACAAGAAATACGTGGAGCCTTGCCACCCTATCCAGTTCCTGCCTTGGGACAGCAACAGCTTTATCATGCAGAGCCGCAAGGATGGCTACAACCACCTCTATCTCTGCACCCTGGGCAAGCACGGAAGCCGCATGGCCAGCAACACAGAATCGCTCGAAATCAAGCAGTTGACTTCCGGTAAATGGGAAGTGATGGAAGTGCTCGGTTTCAACACCAAGCGCAAGAGTATCATCATCGCATCCAACGAGAAATCGCCTATCCAGAGAAACATCTTTGCCGTAGATACAAAAACCGGCAAGCGTACGCTGGTAGATGATTGTGGCAAGGGATGGCACAGCGCCACTTTGAGCGAGAACGGACAGTATGTCTTCGACAACTACTCTACTCCTACCGTGCCTCGCAAGATTGCCCTCGTGAATACCGAGAACGGCAAGCGCACCGCTTACTTCACAGCCGAGAACCCTTGGAAGGGCTACAATGTGCCTGAGTACAGCTGTGGTACCATCAAGGCTGCCGATGGCGAAACAGACCTCTACTGGAGAATGGTGAAACCGGTAAACTTCGATCCAAACAAGAAGTATCCTACCATTATATATGTATATGGTGGTCCTCATGCCCACAACGTAGATGCCCGCTGGAACTACTCTAGCCGTGGTTGGGAAACCTACATGGCAGAAAAGGGCTATCTGCTCTTCATCCTCGACAACCGTGGAAGCGAGAACCGTGGCAAGGCTTTCGAGCAGGCTACTTTCCGCCAGCTCGGACAGATTGAGATGCAAGACCAGATGAAGGGCGTGGAATATCTGAAGACGCTTCCTTACGTAGATGCTGACAAGATTGGCGTTCACGGTTGGAGCTTCGGCGGATTCATGACCATCTCACTGATGACCAACCACCCTGATGTGTTCAAGGTAGGCGTAGCAGGCGGTCCGGTAATCGACTGGCACTGGTACGAGGTGATGTATGGCGAGCGCTATATGGACACCCCACAGACCAACCCTGAGGGTTACAGGAAGACCTCCCTGCTCTATCAGGCAAAGAATCTGAAGGGCAAGCTGCAGATTATCCAGGGCTTGAACGATGTGACTGTAGTGCCACAGCACTGCCTCACCTTCCTCAAGGCTTGCATCGCAGCAGGCACCCAGCCAGACTTCTTCGTCTATCCTGGCGAGCCTCACAACATGAGAGGTCATCAGAGCACTCATCTGCATGAGCGCATCAGCAATTATTTCTTCGATTATCTCAAGTAAATATCTAGGAGCAAACATCCCCCGGAAAAGGGGAGTTTACTTCTACATCAAATAACAAACAATAACTTACAGCAAATGAAAATTTTATTGTTAGGAGGCGGTGGCCGCGAGCACGCCTTAGCATGGAAAATCGCTCAGAGCGAAAAGTGTGAGAAACTCTTCATCGCTCCTGGTAATGCCGGTACACAGAATGTCGGCGAGAACGTAGATATCAAGGCAGACGACTTTGAGGCGCTCAAGAACTTCACAGTAGAAAATGGCGTTGATATGGTGGTAGTTGGTCCGGAAGACCCATTGGTAAAGGGTGTTTACGATGACTTCAAGAACGATCCTCGCACCCAGAACATCCCTGTCATCGGTCCATCAAAGGCTGGCGCCGTACTGGAAGGCAGCAAGGACTTCGCCAAGAAGTTCATGAAGCGCCACAACATCCCTACTGCCCAGTATGAGACTTTCGACGGCGAGCACGTAGAGGAAGGCTTGAAATTCCTGGAGACACTGAAGGCTCCTTATGTATTGAAGGCTGACGGTTTGTGCGCCGGTAAGGGCGTTCTCATCCTCCCTACCCTGGAAGAGGCTAAGAAGGAGTTCAAGGAGATGCTCGGCGGTATGTTCGGCAACGCTTCTGCACGCGTAGTCATCGAGGAATTCCTCAGCGGCATTGAGTGCTCTGTATTCGTATTGACCGACGGCAAGAACTACAAGATTCTGCCTGAGGCTAAGGATTACAAGCGCATCGGCGAGCACGATACCGGTCTGAACACTGGCGGTATGGGTAGTGTTACCCCTGTACCATTCGCTACCAAGGAGTGGATGCAGAAGGTAGATGAGCGCATCATCCGTCCTACCGTAGAGGGACTTGCTGAGGAGAATATCGACTATAAGGGATTCATCTTCTTCGGTCTGATCAACGTTGAAGGCGAGCCTATGGTAATCGAGTACAACTGCCGTATGGGTGATCCAGAGACTGAGAGCGTGATGCTCCGTCTGAAGAGCGACATCGTGGATCTCTTCGAAGGTGTGGCAGCAGGCGATTTGGACAAGCGCAGCATCGAGTTTGATGAGCGTGCAGCAGTCTGCGTGATGCTCGTAAGCGGCGGTTATCCTGAGGCTTACAAGAAGGGTTATCCTATCCATGGCATCGATGACGTGGAAGGCTCTGTAGTATTCCACTCCGGTACAGCCATGAAGGATGGTCAGGTAGTAACCAACGGTGGTCGTGTCATCTGCGTAAGCAGCTACGGCAAGGACAAGGAAGAAGCCTTGAAGAAGAGCTTTGCTGAGGCACAGAAGATCCAGTTCACCGACAAGTACTTCCGTTCTGATATCGGACAGGACCTTTAGATTTTAATGTTGAATGTTGAATGTTGAA
>UMCV01017684.1_pt1 | contig 13769 bp, 9 predicted proteins | sample 1964311 | NCBI WGS metagenome assembly UMCV01 (sample SAMEA4835976, study PRJEB28245) | human gut metagenome | biome: gut microbiome; material: fecal sample | place: Denmark | collected 2008 | reverse complement strand
TTTTGCACGTTACCAAAAATTCGCAAAGGGGAAAGTTCTTCGCTGATTGAGGCATTGGATTACAACACCATCGCCCAAATTGTGCGGATCGCCGTGATGAAAAGTCTTTGATAATAAACGTTTTGACTACTTTGCTTTAGTGGTTTCAGGCTAAAGTCAATGATTCAATCATTTGGCTATAAGTTTGTTATCAGCCACTCGTTGATTCTGAATGGGTGGCTGATAATGCTTTGATAATGAGTTAGATAGGGCTTTGTCTTAAGTTCGTTTGCCCTAAAGGAGATTTTATAATCGCCAGACTGTCAATATCATAGAGATTACGCTGTCCCAAAATGAGGCCGAAAAAGCCACGAGACTCGGAGCGAAGCGACCGAAGGGGGGTCGTGGAATCCTTCCCCCCCCCGTGCCCCACCGGGGCTGTCACGCAGTGACTGGGGGGGTGGGAATATGGGTCACAAAAGAAGGAGACGCAATTTTTGCGCCTCCTTCTTTTGTGGTCCCAGTAGGGCATGATCCTACGACCCCCTGATTATGAGTCAGATGCTCTAACCAACTGAGCTATGGGACCGGATGCCGTCCGACACGGTTTGACGGACGGCATGTCAAAGTTACCAAACTTTTTGAAAAAGACAAAACTCTTTGAATATCTTTGCAAAATTTACGACAGCATGTCTTTGTAAAATGTAAAAAAATGACCTGCATCACTTTAAATTTGCAATATATTGATGTTCAGGGTGATTCTATGTATTCAAATTTATCGATTCATGCAACTTGTTTTTTCAACATTACTTTACGCTTACATATTCCGGGAATAATGTCTAACTTTATAGATTGTTTGTCGCATAATTTTACTGAAATGAAAAAGGCTCTGTGTGTTATTTTTGTCATGCTTGCAGGACTTGTGTCCTGTAAATACGATGACTCTGAGATCTGGAACAAAGTCAACGAGAATGAAGCCAGGATAGCGGCTTTGGAAGAGCAATGCCGTGGATTCAATCAGGATCTGCAGGCATTGCGCACCATCGTCAACGCGTTGCAAGGCAATGACTACGTGACAGGCGTGGTGGAAGTCATTAAGGAGGGGACTGTTGTCGGGTACTCGATCACGTTCAGCAAAAGCGGCACGGTAACCATCTACAATGGAAAGGACGGTCATTCTCCTGTGATCGGAATAAGACAGCACACCGACGGGAAGTATTACTGGACCGTAGATGGTGAATGGATTTACGACGGTTCCGGTACAGGCAACCGGATAAACGCGGGAGGCACCGCTCCGGAATTGAAGATAGAAGACGGCTGGTGGTACGTCTCTTATGATGGACGAAAGACTTGGACGAAATTGTCGAAGGCAACCGGTGAGGACGGGGACTCGTTCTTCTCCTCTGTCACGGACAACGGTGACACTGTGACCGTCACACTTATGGATGGAACCGTGTTCGAACTCGCCAAGAAGTCTTCGGATCTGAGCATCCGGTTTCCGGATTACGGAACATTCAGATTCAATGCCGGGGAGACAAGGTCTGTTGTATATAAGATCCTTAATGCCACAGGAAGCGTGGTGGTCAAGGCGTTTGCGCAGAATGGATGGAAGGCGGACGTCAAAAGGAACAATGACTCGGAAGGAGAAATTGTGGTGACCTCCCCTTCCCCGTTCACTGGCGGTGAGGTTGTGGTGCTTGTATATGATGATTCGAAGACCATCGTAAGGTGCTTGGATTTCGTAGAGGGCAACGTCATCACTCCTCAGGAGACATATTCAATGTCAAGAGGCGCGGGAGAGATTGCCGTCACTGTGTCTGCTGACGTTGACTATTCCGTGGATATTCCAGAGGACGCCGCATCCTGGCTGAGATATTCAGGGTTGAAGACCAGGGCGATGCGTCAGGATGAACTTGTCTTTCATTGTGACAGGAACGAGGGAGAGAGTGCCAGAAGCGCGGTGGTCGGAATCGTGAACAAGGCTGCCGGTATTCATGAAAAAGTTGTGATTTTTCAGGAAGGAATAGTGCACACCCTCCAGACCCATACTGTCGGCAACGGAATAAAGATAGTGATCATGGGAGACGGCTTCACCAAGGATGACCTTACGGCTTCGGAAGGGGAGGCAATGTCGTCATTTGACAAATGGGCCGACAGGACAATGGAGGAGTTTTTCGCCGAGGAGCCTTACCGGTCATTCCGGGACAGGTTCGATGTGTATTCTGTCGCGGTCGAGTCGGACGGGCGGAATTTTGACGGCAGCACGGCCTTTGCGAGCAAGTTCGGAACGGGAACCTATATCGGAGGCAATGACAGCAAGGTCTGGCAGTATGCCTACAAGGTTGATGGGATCAGTTGGCTCACGGTGAGAAACACGCTTGAACTGGTGATCCTGAATTCCTCGAAGTATGCCGGTACAACCTACATGTGGTCGGACGGCAGGGCTATAGCCTACATCCCGGTTGTCAGCTACAACACCGAAGCTTTCGGGAAGGTTCTTCGCCATGAGGCGGGCGGTCACGGGTTCGCTAAGCTTGCGGATGAATATTTCTACGAAAAGACAATCACCGAGGACAAGGTGAAGAGCCACAAGGAATGGTTCGCCAAATACGGTTTCTACCCGAACGCCGATGTCACGAACGATCCCAAGGAAATCCATTGGGCGCATTTCCTTTCAGATCCGCGCTATTCCGGTCAGGTCGGAATCTACGATGGCGGCCTGACGTTCAGATACGGTGCCTACAGGCCGACGGACTACAGCATCATGAGACATAATGCCGGCGGGTTCAACGCTCCTTCGCGTGAGGCCATATTCAAGAGAATCATGAAGTTGTCTGAGCCAAGCGGGTGGAAATATGATTTCGAGGCGTTTGTGGCCTACGATGAGATCAACCGTTCGGCCGCGTCACAAGCCTACTACGAAAACCAGATGGAAAACTTTGACGAGGAGTCGTTTGTCCCTCTCGCTCCTCCTGTCGTAAGGGAGGAATAAAAGTTCAATATTCCTTTACGCCGTTTCCGGCCATCCATTCCAATAGCGGGGTGCTGTCGAATCCGACGGTGCCTTTCAGGAATACGTTCACGTCGAATCCAACCTCTTGGCTCAGCCGGAAGACATTCTTGAGGGTCTCCAAAACACAGAACTCAGAGGCGATTCCGCAGACGGTGACCTCGTCCCCTGCCAGAAACAGACTCTGGTTTGAGGCTGTCACGGCCGCCAGCGCTCCATATTCCTCCCTCTCCTTGTTCAGCCCTTTCAGGATGAATCTTGTCCTCGCTTCCTCCAGCCCGTCCAGCAGCCCGTCGGCGAGACTTGCCCCTAAAGTGTAGTGAACGCAGTGCTCTGGCCATTGACCACCGTTTGCCTTGAACGAACAATGATCCTTCGGATGCCAGTCCAAAGTGAAATACACAAGATCGGCTCCGTTCTTGATCCCGTTTATCTCCGGAATGATCGCCTCTGCTCCCGGCACGGCCAGAGATCCGTCAATGAAGTCCCTCTGCACATCCACTACAAGTAAAATCTTTCTTCCAGTCATATTAATAGTTGCTTTTTTATTGAATTCATTTTTGATTCATGACCACACCCGCACATTCATATTCACAATTCGGAACAAGTCGTCCCATTTCGTCTGAATCCTTCTTTTCTCAAAGATAGCCATTATCTACAATAAAGAAAAATCAAAGAAGCCATGTGCCTGTTGGCAAGCCTTTATGCCTTGGTGATTGCAAGCCGCCTCAAGGTGTTTATGAATATGATTTCTTCCTTATTGTGCGAACATGATGCGCAGTGATAGAAAGAAGAAACTCTCCTTCCCTTGCGCGATTCCGCATCATGTTGATGCCGGCCACTTATGTTTATAGTTGGCGGGAACGGTCATGCCTGTCTGATGGCCGTACAGTCATGGACTTTGTTCCTCAAGACCGATTTCAGCGAGGTGTCAGGAACAGTGAACCACTCCTGATGTTGCTTAAGTGGCTGTGGATGTTCCCGCCAATTGCAACGAAGTTGAAAAGGTCTTTCGTCGTGGGAGGGGCAAGCCGGTTCTTTTAACACAGGGCTTTGGACTTGCTCTGGCTTTGGACTTGCCCCGGTTTTGGACTTGCTCTGGCTTTGGACTTGCCCCGGTTTTGGACTTGATTCCAATATTCTTTGAAATCAATGAGTTATGAGGAAATGAGTTATGAGGAAAAGAAAAACGGACAAACCGTCATTTCTGATGATTTGTCCGCTTTGGCTCCTCAAGTAGGACTTGAACCTACGACCCCCTGATTAACAGTCAGGTGCTCTAACCAACTGAGCTATTGAGGAATTTTGTCAACCTTTTCGGTTGTTTGTTCCTTTCGGGAGTGCAAAGGTACAACAAAAATTGATTAGTGCAAATTTTTTTGTAGTTTTTTTTGTGTACCTTTGTGTGAATTTCTCGGAGGAGGAAAAATGGACATAGACTTGTTTTCAGATATGGTCAAGGGGCTAATCCTTGACAATGATGAGGTTACGTTGCCTGGCTTGGGGACTTTCGTCTCCGAGGTGATGCCCTCTACTTTTTCTGACAAAGGGTACACCATCAATCCTCCTTACCGAAAACTGTCGTTCAGGCAGCGCGGATCAGGAAACGAGGAGATGATGGCGGAGTTCTATGCCGAGATCAACGGGACGGATCTTGAGACTTCAAAGAGAATCCTTGGGGAGTTTATCGCCGGGCTGAGGACAACGCTGCAGGCAAAGAAGGTCGTGATATTCCCCGGGCTCGGCCGGTTGAGGGCGACTAAGGAGAACACGTTCTTTTTTATCGCTGACGAGGATTTGGACATCTATCCTTATGGGGTAGGGCTGGAGCCGGTGTCTTTGAAGACTCACGAGGAGACTCCGGACGAGGTGGCGCAGAGTGTGGCGGCGCTTAGGGAGCTGGTGGCGGATCCGGTTCCCATCAGAGAGCCGATTGCACCGGTCGCTTTGACAGGCTCTGTGACCGAGGAAACAGACACTCCGACCGATGAATCTGACACCGGAGCCGAAAATGAGAAAGAAGGGGAGAAAGAAAATGAGGAGGAGACAAGTCACAAGACGAGAAACCGTGCTTGGAAAGTGGTTCTAATCGTGGCGGCCAGCCTCATCGGTTTGGCGCTGGTGGCTCTCGGAATATTCATACTCCTCGCCCACTTCGCTCCGGATCTCATTGACTCGATCCTCTACACCCCTGAGGAACTGAGGATTATAAATCATTAGGACTATGGAAAAGATCAACGTTTCAGACAATAGGTTCAGTACTGACATAACGATCCCGTGCTACGACACGGACGCATCGTTCCGCCTGAAGCCGGCCGCGTTTATGGATCACGCCCAGGAAATGGCGTATCTGGCGGCCCAGGCGCTTCATTTCGGCTATGACGACCTTCAGAGGCATCACACGGCCTGGGTTCTGTCACGGATGCGGATGGATTTTCTGAACCCTCCGAAATGGACGGACGAGACGACCCTCTACACTTGGCACAAGGGACAGGACGGCCTGTTCTTCCTGCGTGACTTCGAGCTCCGAAGGAAGGGCGACACGGACTTCGCCGACAAATCAAAGGCGCAGGTGCTTTGCACCTCTTCGTGGATAGTGATGAATGTCGAGACCCGGCGGCTGGTGCGCAGCGATGAGGTTCTGAATATGGTCCCGGCGACCACCCAGTGCCCTGACAATGCGATCCAGATCCCTTGCGGCAAGGTCGTGATGCCTAAGAATATCCCCGCGGAGGAAGTCGGCTGCCACAAGGCGGCATACTCAGACATCGATGTGCTGGGGCACACCAACAATGCCCGCTACGTGGTCTGGGCTATGGACTGCATTGACTATGAAGAGGTCGCCGGCAACCCTGTCAGGAGCATAAGCATCAACTTCATCAAGGAGACGAAGCCTGGGGAGGTTGTCAGGATATTCAGAAGTGTTGAGGATATTGACGGACAAAAGAAATATTTCATAGAAGGTAAAATTGAAGACAAACCGTGCTTTTGCGCGCGGATAGATTTTTAATTAGATATGCGAGATTTGTTTTTAGGGGCTGGAATAGCCCATTCGATTCTAGTTTTCGCAGTCGTGATCGCGATCGGACTGTACCTTGGCAAATTCAAGATCAAAGGCATCTCCATCGGTTCCACGTGGATTCTGTTCGTGGCTATCCTGTTGAGTCATTTCGGCCTCAGGGTGGACGCGACCGTGATGAACTTTATGAAGGACTTCGGCCTGATCCTGTTCGTGTTCTCGATAGGCCTTCAGGTCGGCCCGGGATTCTTCCACTCCTTCAAGAAAGGCGGACTTCAGATGAATATCCTTGCGGTCGCCCTTGTCCTGTTGGCTGTGGCCGTCACCGTGGCGATCCATTTCATCACCGGCGAGGATCTCAAGACTATGGTCGGCGTGATGTCCGGAGCCGTGACCAACACCCCGGGACTCGGTGCCGCCCAGCAGACGATGGCGGATTCAATGCGCGCGGAGAACTATCTGGCGTCTGACATCACATCGGCGACCTCCGGGCTGGCTTCCGCCTACGCTGTGGCCTACCCGTTGGGAGTTCTGCTTGTGATCGCTCTGATGATGTTCTTCAAGGCGATATTCAAAGTTGATCTCAATAAGGAGAAGGAAGTCCTTGACAATGAGGATAATAATGAGGATGTGGCAAGGCGTATGCACTGCGAGGTCGAGAATCCCGCGGTCTTCGGAATGACAATCAAGGACGCCACCAAGGATCTGGGCAATTCCATCGTGATCTCCAGAATACTTCGCGACGGGCTCATGTCCGTTCCCGGGCCTGATACCGTTCTCCAGAAAGGAGACAAACTTCTGATCGTCACTTCTCAGAAGAATGTGGACTCGCTTAGGATCACCTTCGGAGAAGAGGTTCCGATGCACCTTCAGGACTGGGAGCAGCTGGATGCCAGGATGGTCAACAGGAAGATTACAGTCACCAAGACGAACCTTACGGGTGTCACGCTCAGAAGCCTCAATGTCAGAGCTAATTACGGAGTGAGCGTAACCCGTGTCATCAGATCCGGTGTGGGTCTTGTCGCAAGGCCTAACCTCATCCTCCAGATGGGCGATGTGTTGAGGGTTGTCGGTCCGGAGCTCGGAATAGAGGAGGTAGCCAATCTTGTTGGTAACCAGACTTCGACTTTGAACCACCCGAACCTTATCCCGATCTTCTTTGGAATCGCTCTTGGTGTGATATTCGGTTCAATTCCTATCGCCATCCCAGGCATTCCTCAGCCTATAAAGCTGGGACTTGCCGGAGGCCCGCTCATCATCGCGATCCTGCTTGGCTACTTCGGCCCTAAGTGGAAGATCACGACCTACACGACCCAAAGCGCCAACCTGATGGTCAGGGAGATAGGAATATCCTTCTTTATGGCGGCCGTCGGTTTGGGAGCCGGACAGAACTTCGTAAGTTCGATCCTGGACGGAGGTTACTGGTGGATCCTTTACGGAGCGCTCATCACCTTCATCCCTGTCTGCACGATCGGCCTCATCGCAAGATATGTCTGCAAGCTGAACTTCTACCAGATCTGCGGTCTGATCTCCGGTGGTACCACCGATCCCGCCGTCCTGGCGTTCACCCAGGGGGCTTACGGAACGGATTATCCTTCAGTGAACTACGCCACCGTCTATCCTCTGTCGATGTTTATGAGGGTGCTTGTGGCCCAGTTGCTGATCCTTTTGGCGATAGCTTGACGTTATGTTTGACTTGATCTACCCGGTTTCCCCGGCTCCGGTTATGCCTTTGCCATCGGCCGACAATCCCGGTGACCGTCCACGTCCTACGGGCGAGATGGTCCCGGTCGTGGAGGAGAACGGCCTTGTCATCGGACAGGCCACCAGGCAGTCCGTGCACGATGGCTCGAAGCTGATGCATCCGGTGATCCATCTTCACATCATCAACCGGGAGGGGTGTCTGTATATTCAGAAACGCTCGATGAAGAAGGATCTTCTTCCGGGGCGTTGGGACACGGCCGTCGGCGGTCACGTCGATTACGGCGAGACGCTTGAAGAGGCGCTCTACCGCGAGGCCTCTGAGGAACTGGGATTCAGGGACTTCAATCCGATATTCCTGAAATCCTACATTTGGGAGTCGGCTCGCGAGAAGGAACTGGTCAGCGTCTTCGCCACCGTCGGCAACTTCACTTTGAAGCCTGACAATGACGAGGTCACCGAAGGACGCTACTGGAATATGTCCGAGATCGAGTCGAATCTGGCGCGGGGACTGTTCACTCCGAATTTTGAGCAGGAATTCAAATCAATCAAGGACACTTTACTGGCTTTGCTCTGATGGACAATAACATTGACAAATTCATAAAGGACCAGTTGTCGGTCTGGCCTCTTGCCGCCGAGAACTATCGTGACCTCAAGAAGGTGGAAACCAAACGGTTGGATGTCGGAGGACTGGAGATCATCGTCCAGCATAACCCTTGCCGCAAGATTTCTTCCGAGGCGGCCCTGGACCCTAAGTCTCTCAGCGAGAGGCCTTGCTTCCTCTGCCCTGAGAACCGCCCGGCGCAGCAGACCCACATTGAGTTCGAGGGGCGCAAGGGACGGAAATACCGCGTCACGCTGAACCCGTACCCGATCTTCCCGTCGCATCTCGTGATCTCAAGTTTCGAGCACACGCGGCAATCCATCTGGCACCGTTATCAAGACCTTCTTGACTTTGTCAGCGAGCACAATGAATATCTCGGGTTCTACAACGGCCCTGTGAGTGGGGCTTCAGCGCCTGACCATCAGCATTTCCAGGCTTGTCCGCAAGGACTGATGCCTCTCCAGAACAGGGTGGACGGATTGTTGGCGGCCGGCGATGTCAATACTCTGGAATATTTCACCAACGTCAAGGAAGCCAAGCTCTTCCATCTTAATGAATATGCCAACGGAGTCTTCGTCCTTTGCGGCGGCACGGCGAAATCCGTGGCTAAGCTTTTCTACCGGCTTATGGACTGCGCTCCGGTGCCGGAGGACTCGGATGAGCCGAAAATCAACCTGTTCGCCTGGACGCATAACGGGGAATATCGCTCCATTGTGATATTCAGGGATAAGCATCGTCCGCACAACTATTATTCCACCGGGGCGGATCATCTGGCGATGAGTCCAGGGTGCGCTGATCTGGGAGGTGTGTTTGTGGCTCCTAAACGTGAGGATTACGACAAACTTGACTCAGAGCTTCTTACGGCGGTTGTCCGTGAGATAACCGTCAGCGGGGAGACAGAGAAAGGCATCATCTGGAGGCTGACCAGAACCCAGCGCAGGCTGGAGGTCGGGATAATGTCCGGCAGTGCGATCGAGTTCGAGATCATTTCCGACGGGGCGGGACGGCAGAAAGTCGAATATTCGGCGGGACGCATTTCCTACAACGGAGTTCTTTACGATGAACTGGTCTTCGAGGCTCAGACTGAGGCCACTATGTTCGCCGAGCCGTCGTTCATCCTTTACGGAGTGACTATCGGTGTGGATTTCCATTGGGAAAGGAAGGTGACCCAGAAGTTCGCGGGAACTCTCAAGTTCATCGTGGACGGGGACAAGGTCACGGCCGTGAATATTGTTGGAGTTGAGGACTATCTGCTTAGTGTCATCTCGTCTGAGATGAAGGCTTCGGCCGGACTGGAGTTCCTCAAGGCGCACGCTGTCATTTCCCGTTCCTGGGTTATGGCGCAAGTGGAGCACCGTCGGAATCCGGTCACTTCGACAGGCTCAGTGACCACAGAAGTGAGTCCCGTGACCACCGAAGTGAACTCAGCGACCGGCGGCGAGGAGGAGTACATCAAATGGTTCGACCACGATGACCACACCCTCTTCGATGTCTGCGCCGATGATCACTGCCAGCGTTACCAAGGTCTCACGATGGCCGTGGGCGACACTGTCCGCAAGGCCATAGACCAGACCTGGGGTCTTGTGCTCACCTCGGAAGGCCGGATATGCGACGCCCGCTTCTCAAAATGCTGCGGAGGCCGTATGGAGATATTCAGCACCTGCTGGGAAGACAAGGATTACCCTTACCTCCAGCCGCTCCCGGACACTCCGGACTGCGCGGAAGGAGGCGACGTTTTCTGCGACACCAAGGACGAAAAGATTCTCTCCCAAGTGCTTAACGACTACGATCTGGAGACGAAGGACTTCTACAGATGGACCACTGAATATTCAAGGACGGATGTCTCGGAACTTGTCCGCAGACGCTCCGGAATAGATTTCGGCACCATCCGTGACCTCGTCCCGATCGAGAGAGGCCCGTCCGGAAGGCTCAAAAGGCTCAAGGTGGTCGGCGACAAGAAGACAATGGTCATCGGTAAGGAACTGATCATCCGCCGCTGGCTGTCCGAATCCCATCTCAAGAGCTCCGCCTTTGACATAAAATGGGTCGGCGACAGACTGGTCCTTGACGGATCCGGATGGGGACACGGAGTCGGCCTCTGCCAGATCGGCGCCGCCGTGATGGCCAGCAAAGGCTACACGTTCGATCAGATCCTGCTGCACTACTATCCAGGCAGCATACTGGAAAGAAGATAACATAATCAACACATAATGGCTAATTTCACTAAACGTAATCCTTGGATGTGGATCCCGACCCTCTACTTCGTCGAGGGCATTCCATATTTCCTTGTCAACAATGTCTCCGTCCTGATGTTCGCCAAGATGGGCGTTCCGAACGGGCAGATGGCGTTGTTCACATCCCTGCTTTACCTCCCGTGGACGTTGAAGTTCCTCTGGAGCCCGTTCGTGGACATCATCAAGACAAAGAGATGGTGGATCATCACGATGCAGATCATAATGTCCATAGCCTTTGTGGTCCAGGCTCTTACGATGCCTCATCCGTCAGCGGAATCCATCGCGGCCGGCAGCACGCCTATGAGCCTTTTCTCGTTCACGCTGATCCTGTTCGTCTTCGCGGCCTTCGCCTCCGCCACACACGACATAGCGGCTGACGGCTTCTATATGCTGGCCCAGAGCCAGAGCAGCCAGGCGGCCTTTGTCGGAGTCCGCAGCACGTTTTACAGGCTCGCCAATGTCTTCGGCAACGGTGTGATCGTCGCAGTGGCCGGATTGCTGGAGACCAGAACCGGCAACATCCCGTTGGCCTGGCAGCTGACCATCGGCGGATCCGGCATACTCCTTACCGGGTTGACCCTCTATCACACGTTCGCGATTCCTAAGCCAGAGTCCGATGTGCCTAATATTCAAGAGGATTCAGGCAACAAGGTCGCCGAGATATTCGCAGGCTTCGGCCGCACCGTGACGACATATTTCAAGAAACCGGGCGTCTGGCTCGCGATCATATTCATGCTTTGCTACCGTCTCCCTGAGGCCTTCCTCATCAAGATGTGCACTCCGTTCCTTGTGGCTGCGAGAGAGGCCGGCGGACTTGGGATGCAGACCGCGCAGGTCGGCATAGCGTACGGTACCCTCGGCGTGATATTCCTTCTTCTCGGAGGGATCCTCGGAGGACTTCTCGCATCACGTCTTGGGCTGAAGAAATCCATCTGGATCATGGCTGCGTTTATGACGCTTCCTTGCCTGTCGTTTGTCTATCTCGCTGTGGTACAGCCTGTAAGTTTCGCCACAATCTGTACCTGCATCGCCATAGAACAGTTTGGCTACGGCTTCGGATTCACCGCCTACATGCTCTACATGATGTACTTCTCCGAAGGCGAGTTCAAGACCTCGCACTATGCCTTCTGCACCTGCTTCATGGCGCTGAGCATGATGATACCGGGCATGTTCGCCGGCTTCCTGCAGGAGTCCCTCGGCTACAAGGGCTTCTTCTGGATGGTGATTGTCTGCTGCATAGCGACCGTCGTCGTCACCTTCCTCGCCGACCGCAAGATCGATCCTGAATATGGCAAGAAATAATCAACGAATTGATAATCAATGAATATATGAACGCAGTCAAAAGAATATTCACCGTCCTGCTCTCCGTTGCCGCATTGTCGGCCCTTTCCGCGCAGGCTGGACAGAAACAGATTGTACGCACCGGCATCGAAGTGCTTGAAGGCCGTGGCTTCGAGGGACTTGTCGGCAAGAATGTCGGGCTGGTGACCAATCCGAGCGGCATCGACCACAATCTCCGCTCCACCATCGACATCCTTCACGCCGCTCCGGGAGTCAACCTCAAGGCGCTTTTCGCTCCTGAGCACGGAGTCCGCGGGGATGCCTACGCCGGCTCGCACGTGGAGGATTTCAAGGATCCTAAGACAGGGATCCCGGTCTATTCGATCTATGGCTCCAACCGCAAGCCGAGCAAGAAGATGCTTGAGGGGCTGGACATCGTTGTCTATGACATCCAGGACATCGGCAGCCGTTCCTATACTTTCATCAGCACCCTCGGTCTCGTTATGCGCGCCTGCGCCGAGAACGGCATCGAGGTGATGGTTCTGGACAGGCCTAACCCGTTGGGCGGCAACAAGATCGAAGGCTGTCTCGTGGAGCCGGGCTTCCATTCGTTCGTCAGCGAGTTCAAGATCCCTTACATCTACGGCCTCACTGTCGGCGAGCTCGCCCTTCTCCTGAACGAGGAAGGCCTGAACTGTGGCGAGAAAGGCAACGAGGCACCGCTGAAATGCAGACTTTCCGTCATTCCGATGGAAGGATGGCACAGGAATATGCTCTATCAGGACACGAACCTACCTTGGGTGCTCCCGTCCCCGAATATTCCTTATCCTCAGTCCGCCGTTAACTATCCGTCCTCCGGCATAACCGGAGAGTTCCAGGGCTATCTGAACATCGGCATCGGCTACACCCTCCCTTTCGAGGTTTTCGCAGCCGAATGGATTGACGCCGATGCCTTGAAGGCGCTTCTTGACAGCTACAACCTTCCGGGGGTGGCATTCAGGACAATCCACTTCAAGCCGTTCTCGGGAAGCCTTCAAGGAAAGCTGATCCACGGCGTTCAGTTCCACTACACTGACTATGAGGCCGCCTGCTGCACGCTGACGCAGTTCTACGTGATGCAGGCCGTGAACGAGCTCTATCCGGAAAAGAATCCTTTCGCCCTCTCGAAGGGGCGCAACAATATGTTCGACAAGGTCTGTGGTACGGATTATGTAAGAACGACTTTCGGAAAGCGTCTCAAAGTCGAGGACATCGCTGACTATTGGTCAAAGGATGTCGAGGCTTTCAGGACACTATCCCGTAAGTATTGGCTATATAATTAAACCACTTAACACCGAATCAAAATGAAGAACATTCTGAACATCGCGATTGCATCGGCCGTGGCATTGGCCCTTATCGCATCACCGGTTGATTCATATTCACAGGAAAGACTCTCTTCCGGATCGAGGAGCACCACCACTTCTTCCCAGACCAGATCTTCGTCCAGAAGTTCTTCTTCCTCAAGAAGTTCGGGTTCGTCCTCCACGAGAAGTTCCGGCTCCTCCGCAACAAGGAGTTCTGGTTCTTCCTCTACAAGAAGCTCTGGTTCTTCCGTGTCCAGAAGCTCCCAGGACAACAGCCGCAGGAGTGGTTCCAGCGTGTCGAGGAGTTCTCAGGACAACAGCCGCAGATCTTCCACGAGCGTTTCACGCGGTTCGCAGGACAATAACAGAAGAAGTAGCGGCACTACTGTAAGGAGTTCGTCCTCAGACAGATCATCTTCTTCAGTGAGAAGCTCGTCATCCGCGTCAAAGTCTTCTTCCCGCAGCGGTGACAGCGGAAGCTATCAGGACAATAACAGCCGTAGGAGTAGTTCCAGCGTGTCGAGGGGGTCGCAGGATAACAACCGAAGAAGTTCTACGGGTTCTACATCAGTAAGGAACTCGTCTTCTGACAGGTCAT
>UMCV01027030.1_pt1 | contig 13841 bp, 13 predicted proteins | sample 1964311 | NCBI WGS metagenome assembly UMCV01 (sample SAMEA4835976, study PRJEB28245) | human gut metagenome | biome: gut microbiome; material: fecal sample | place: Denmark | collected 2008 | reverse complement strand
AAAGAGTCATACAAGAAGCGGACTTGTCAAATTATTAGTTGAAAAAGCTTTTTGCCTCGATACGGGAAATGCCGTGCATATTGACGTAGCGGGAGCGCAACAGCGATTGGTCGCGGTGCCCCATATTTAGTTGAAGGCGCGGTAGGTCTGCGTAGTTTTTGGCGTGGAAGCTTGCGTATGTGTGGCGCAAAACATCGCAAACCCATCGTCCGCGAAAGCCCGAATTGTCCCTGATTTTGCGCCAGCGGCGTTGCCAGTCTGTCGGGCAGATTTTTTCCTCTTTTAATTCGCGTGAATGCGTTATTAAAAGTCTGTTCAAAACAGGCGGAATTTCCACTTGGCGGACACCTCCTGTCTTGGAGCATTGCGAGCGGACGGTGATTGTCTTTTCTTCGGTGTCGATGTCGCGCCAAGTGAGGCGGCGGACTTCGCGCGGGCGAATTCCCGCATAGAGCAAAAGTGCGGCAACGATGGCGTATACAGGACTTTCGCACAGGGCGGTTTTGATTAGTCGCTTTGTTTCGGAAAGTTTGAGTGGCTGGATTTCCTTTTCGACGACTTTCTTGTGTTCGATTCGCTTTATCGGGTTTTTGTCGCACCACTCGCGGCGGAGGGCGAATTCAAACAACCCGTGCAACATCGTCCGCGCCTTATTAAATTGACTATCCGTGTGAAACGCCGCATTCAGCCATTCTTCGCATTCAGCTACGCTAAGCTCCGAAAAGTTGCGCTTGCCGAGTTCGGGATTTGTCCGCAAAAGACGGTTTCCGATACAACGAATATCCCGCACTGAATCTGGACGCAAATGCTGCTTGCTCTTTAAATATAGAGCAAACCCATCGGCAAGGGGCATTTCCTTTGTGCGCATATGCCGCAACCCTACTTCAATGACTTTCGCGCAAAATTGGAGGTCGGTTAAGACAAAATTTTTCGGTTTAGCATCCAAAATATTTTTTGCGATCCTTGCCGCGTCCAAAACGGAAACGTCAGTCCCCGTCAAAATTCTTTTAGCTGAAATGTAGTCTGTGTTCATCGTATTAAGAATACGATTGTCAATTTTTATTTTTCAACCACTTGAAATAAAAAGAGAAACGGAGGGTTTCAATCGGTGGATTTTCCAAGGTTCTGGTAAAATATCTTCGTTTATATTTACACATCAATTTACATTTTAGGCACTTGAAGAATATTTGTCCAGTATCGTATTCTTAATACTACGCTCATTGTTTCAGTAAAAATTACTATTCGCAAACAGTCTGAAACCAATGGCGAAAACAAAATATAACATATTCGTAATCAATCTCGAAAGGTCAGAGTCAAGGTGGAAGGCTATGCGCGTTCAACTTGAAAGATTGGGGTTGCCTTATGAGCGTTTTTCTGCGGTTGACGGTCGCGAAATATCCGATGAGGTTTTACGCCGCCATTACTCGGCGGAACTCAACAGGCGCAAATATTATGTAGACTTAAGCAAGTCGGAAATAGCCTGTTATATCAGCCATTTGAGAGTTTGCGAAAGAATCATCTCCGAAAACATCGACTACGCCATTGTTCTTGAAGACGATATCGTTTTGAAGGATTCTTTCGCCCTTGTTCCGCACGCGCTGGATTCAATCGCGGATTGGAATTACATCAAACTAATTGCGCCGTTTAAAAGGAAAAAGATAGTTTCAAGTAAACCCGTCGTTTTTGAAGTTCCCGCAACATGCGATATAGAAAATTGGACATCGGGCAATCAGCCAAATGCGCCCAAGATAACAAAATCTTTAAAAAGCATAACCGTTCCGATTGCATTTGAGCTCGTTCGGTGGAAAAAACCGCCGGCGGGAACACAGGCATACGCAATCACAAAAGACGGCGCAAAGGAATTTCTTGAAAAGCGGTCGCGCTTTTTCCGTCCGGTAGACGTAGACCTGCAACACACTTGGGAGACCAAGCTCGACGTGCAAGGTCTGCTACCGCCATGTTGCGAACTTGCCGATACTCCCTCGGGAATTTCACGCAAGAAACAATATCACTATCCGTTAGCTCGTTTGGTTTATAAACTTAAATACGCAGAGTCATATTTCATCCTTCGGACTAAATTATGATAAAGTTGAATTCTGAAGTTTTGGTCCTTCTAATAAATCTCGATAGAGCTGAAAAGCGTCTGGCGGAGATGGAAGGACAGCTGTCGAAATTCGGGATAGATTATGTGCGTATACGTGCATTTGATGGAAAATCTTACCGTTTTACTCCGCTCGAGTATGACGAATTGAAATACCGCAAATGTGTCGGACGAAAAACAAGCGCAGGAGAAGTATGCTGCTATTTGAGCCATTACAAGGCAATAAACAATTTTCTTTCAACGGACAAAAAATACGCGCTTATTCTCGAAGACGATGCAATTTTCAATTCTGATTTCGTGGACATACTAAACCGACTGGTCGAGCTTAATAATTCTTGGGATTTTGTGAAATTCAACACTCCCCGCGATGGCGGATTCGGAAATGTCGCCGTTGAAACGATACACAAAAACTACAAATTGTATGCATCGTTATTTCCCAAATCATATTCTGCCGCATATATTATAAACAGAAAAGCGGCAAAATCTCTAAAGTCAAAACTATTGCCTATGTTCGTTCCGTATGATCACGAAATGTTAAAGTTTTGGAAATATGATATAAGACAATATTCCGTATTTCCGTCTCCCGTTACGGTAAAAAACGAGGATAGCTATATTAGCACATACGGGAAAAAGTCCCTGAAATTCCCGTGGTACAAGCGTACAACAGTGTTCTTTTATCGTATTTATACGCAATTAAATAGGTTTGTACATTTTTATGCACTTTTGAAAAGCGGGAAGCCAAACGGGGATGGATACCTTTGAAATTAATGAACTATGCATAAACGCGGAGTTAATGCAACTTTTTGCTGCGCGACGGATTGGCAAGTTTTTTGCGTCGAATAGTAAAATTGAGGTGTGTTTCCCCATATGCGATTGAAAAAAACTAGAGCAGAGCGAAACATGAATACCGTTAACATTTGCTACGCCACGAATGAAAGTTTTGCGCCGTATATGGCGGTTTCCATAACCTCACTTTTGGAAAATAATTCTTCATGCAATGTGGTTGTCCATATTTTACATTCGGATTTAAGCAAAGCTGCAAAAGCGCGCTTGCAGATGTTTGAAAGCCGCTACAAAAATGCGAAAATCCAGTTTCACAAAATAGACGATTCGCGCTTTGAAAAATTCGGGCTTACTATCGAACACATAACAAAAGAAACATACTTCCGCTATATGATAGCCGAAGTTCTGCCGAATATCGACAACGTTTTGTATCTGGACGGAGACACAATCGTAAATGGCGATATTTCCGAACTCTTCGATACCGACTTGACAAACTACTATTGCGCGGGCGTGAGCGATATCTACATAGAAAGCGTCGGCTATAAAAAGACGCTCGGGATTGACGGGCTGTACATAAACGCGGGGGTGATTCTCTTTAATCTCGACGAAATGCGCAAAACCGACATCGCCGAAAAGCTCTTCAAACTTACCGCCGAAAACAATTTCAAATACCAAGACCAAGACGCAATCAACGTCGCCTTCAACGGCAAAATTAAGGAACTTGATTGCGTATATAACTTCAAACGCACCCATCAAAAGGCCTTTCCCGAAAAAACACCCTCGGCGAAAATTATCCACTACGTAGGCCCGAACAAACCGTGGCGGAAGTTTTCGCTCAACAGGCTCAAGCGCCTCTATTTTAAATACAAAAAATTATCACAATATCAATAAAATGAGAGATACTCCTGTAAACCTTTGTTTCGCCTGTAATGACAAATATGCACCGCATATGGCTGCTGCAATAGCCTCCATTTTGGAGCATTTCCCGTCGGAGCGAAAACTTTTCATATATGTGTTGACGAGCAATATTTCGACAAAGAACAAGTCAAAAATCTGCGAATTAAAAAAGTTTCGCAATTTTTCAATTTCGTTTATCGACGTAAACAAAGACGATTTTTCCGAATGTCCTATTACGGGTTATGTAAAATACATAACAAAAGAAACATATTACAGGTTTAAGATTCCCGCGCTTTTAAATAATGTAGACAAAGTTTTGTATTTGGATTGCGACATTGTTGCATTGGCTGATATTTCTCCGCTTTTCGACTACGAATTGCCCGATGGCAAATACATAGGCATGGTTCCCGATACCGACGTTTGGTGGCATCAGGAGAGATTGAATTTTCCCAAGACACAGCTGTATTGTAATGCGGGTGTAATGTTGATGGACAACAAAAAGCTGCGCGAGATAGGGGCAACAAAAATACTATTCGACTATACGAAATCGCCCGACAGGGAAATTCAATTCCAAGACCAAGACGTTCTTAATATAGTATTCGGCAATAAAATAGAATATTTGCCAATCTATTGGAATGTAATGCACAATGCGCTCAATAAAACGGGGGTTTATTCCGGGAAATATGAAATCCAATGTATGGATGTCTTAAGAAAAGGGAAAATTGTGCACTTTACCCACCCTAAAAAACCGTGGAATTTCGGTTGCACAAATATATATAGAGAACAATATTGTAAATTTTTGAAAGAAACGCCTTACAGAGCCTTGTTTTTCAAGATTCAAATTTTCAAGAAGATGGAACGCCTTCTTTCTTATGTGTATTCAAAAAAGAAGGAGAAATACACGAAGATTATAAAAATTTTTGGTATAAGAATCAAATGGACTAATAAATGGGCACATATACTTAACGATGTGTCAATACTGAGGGGACAACTTGACGTTTTGGATCAAAGAACTTGGTATATCCATGAGTGTGTAAAATCGATATTTCAATACCAAACGGGTCTGCAATTTGACGATGATTGTCGTCCGGAAAGAATGATTGTTTTCGACCCCCAAAAAGCGCCGATAGACCATAGGAAGCGTTATGAATTTGCGTTGAGCAATATTTCACCAAGCGATGTAATCCTCGATGCAGCCTGCGGAGTGGGATACGGTACGTTTCTTTTGGCGTCAAAGTGCAAATCAGCAACCGGACTCGATATAAGCACGCCGAGTATTGCATTTGCAAAAAGAATATTTAATGCTGAAAATTTGACTTTTGGCGTTGCAAATTTACTTGAATTGGACGACTCAAAATATCCACAATTTGATAACATTATTTCCTTTGAGACTATTGAACATGTCCCTAATCATGAATTGGTTATCAAGTCATTTCGTAAAATGTTAAAAACGGGTGGCAAGCTTATATGTTCCGTACCAAATCAAAACGTCGTTCCGTTTACAAGAGAAACCCACCCGTTTCATGTTCGGCATTTTACACCCGAGCAAATAACGGAAGATTTAAAGCAAAACTCTTTCGGCAAGATAGAAGTATACTATCAGTACGTTAACGAGGATTTCAATATAGAAAGAAACAATATTGAAGGCGAGGATATTATCATTATAGCCGAGGCAATTTAACATTAATTTCATTTTAAACTCCAATTCAAAAGTTAATACAAATGAATAATAATACAAGCAGTAAATACGGTTCAATATTACATAAAGAAAAAGATGAAAACGGTTATACTATCAGATTGTTTGGAATTAAAATATTTACAAAAAGAGAGCATGTGTTTCAGAAAGCGGAAAATAACAAAGAGCGAGTCGAGTATCCGACCAAATTTTTGAAGATTGTCGATGAAGTTAGACCTAATACAATGGTGGGAATTGAAAGACTTTATTCATTGTGGTGTTCGGTAAACTATATTGTTAAAAACAAGATAGACGGTGATATTGTGGAATGCGGAGTATGGCGGGGCGGTTGCTGTGAATTGATAGCAAAAACCCTTGTTTCACTGGGAAACACTTCCCGAAGAATTTACATGTACGATACTTTTGAAGGTATGACACAGCCCGACGAGGTTGACGTTTCTTACGATGGTAAAATAAAAGCAAAAGAAATGCTGGAATTGTTTGAAAAAAAAGGAAATTACGAATACGGTGAAAAGGGTTGGTGCGAATCTTCCATTCAACATGTGTATAATGTAATGGCGGGAACCGGATATCCAATGGAAAATGTACGTTTGGTGAAGGGCAAAGTGGAGGATACAATACCCGATATAATGCCCAACAATATTTCCATTCTAAGACTTGATACAGATTGGTATGAATCCACAAAACACGAGATGTTACATTTGTATAAAAATTTATCGCAAGGCGGAGTTTTGATTTCCGACGACTATTATTACTAGGCTGGTTGTAAAAAAGCGATTGACGATTATTTTTCCGGTAAAAAGAAACCTTTGTTCTGTAAAACAGAACACGGATTCACGGCGGTAAAGAGTTAATAATTTATTTTATAACGATATGATGAATAACAAAGATGAAATGAATTTTAAATGAGAATTATGATGGACATAAGTTATCCCTCAAAAAATTTTTTGGACATTAAAATAGGTTATGCTTGTAATTTTAAGTGTGAATATTGCTATCAGGTTTCGGGGGGGAAACGCCAAACGGGATTGTTAAAAAAAGAACATATAGCCTCGCTGATTACATATTTGGACAGAACTAAACTACAGTTTTACGTAACATTGGCAGGCGGAGAGCCGTTCATATACCCGTATCTTGATACAATATCAGACGCCCTGATTAGTAGAGGGCATTACTTTGGCATAATAACGAACTTCTCCGCAAGCGAAGATACTTTGAAGAATTTTTTCTTAAAAACGAATGGTTTCCTCGAATATCTCTCCGTATCCGTACACTTGAGTCAATGGGAAAACATTGACGATTTCTTTCACAAGTTAGACCGCATAATTAACTTTATAGAGAACAATCAAATAAAGGTTCGTATAGTTTCCACATGTGTTCTAACTAGTGAAAACGCAGAGAAGGTAAAGCGCCTTTATATAAAAATGAAAGAATGTGGAATTCCGTTTGAAGTTCAGCGTGTTTACTACAATGGAAAATACCAGCTATATTCACCTGAAATTGAAGATTATTTCAACGATAAAGGATTGGATGTGTTAAGCGAAAATACTGATAACGCCAAATTCTATGGAAACTTGTGTTATGCAGGTTGTAGATTCTTGTATATAGAGTCAAACGGCGATGTATTTCGTTGTTATACACAACAAGAAAACGAAAAATTGTACAAATTAGGTTCTCTGGACAAACTGGAAAAAATTCCCGTATTAAACAAGGCTTATCCTTGTTTGGCGCACGAAAATTGCGTGTGTTTTAAACATTTTAAACGACAGCATTTTATAACCGACCAAAAAGCTTCTCGAAAAGAGTTAAATGAAGCTTTGAATTTCAACCAAACTATTGCGAAAAGAATTAGTAATTACTTTAAACATTAATGACAATGAATAATACAGCAAGCGACAAATACGATCTTAGTAACGCGAACTTCAAAGATTTGATAACCGAATTTTTTGAATTCTATACGACGCCGGCGTTCGGGGCACGCTCAAAGAGCGAAATCGATCTCAAGGTATTTGAATTGCTCGGGAAATGCGGCTACATAGACGACGATTATTACAATGTCTCGAGAAAGTTGAAAATAACACCGACTCGGGCGAAGAATCTGATTTTGAACGCCAAACTTCGCGCCGAAAGCCAGCTTAATACGGAAGAAATGTACAATCACTTTTTGGAAAAAATTAAAGAATTGGGGTACAAGACGGATTCTAGAAACAATTCAATTATCATATTTTCATTGCCGGATATGTTATTGAGGGAGTATCTGAAATTCAAATTGAGAACTGTCGGCAAAATATGGGATTCGTCTTTTAATTCCGAATTGGTAAGGGTGAGCGTTGACGACTTTTTGGACATTGTTTCCGATGCGGACTTGAAAAGAAAAATTAAGCGCCAAGACGTCCGAAATAAAATTAAAGACGCGATTATCGGGCATTTGAAAGCCAATCCGATTGGCGTACTAAAAGATGTCTTATCGATTTTGTAATTACATAAAATGAAACGTTATTCGCGCTATATTGCATACATAAAGCCCAAAGTTTGGTATTTGGTTGGTGCGTTGTTGGCGGGGTTGCTCTTCGGCACGTCGAGCGGCTTCGGTATGCCGGTTATTTTCGACAAGGTTTTGAAGCGCATTTTCATGCCCGAAGACGGCGTGGCGTATAGCATCTGGTATGTCTTCGGCGTGGCGATGCTCATTCCGTTTGTCTTCATTGTCCGCGCGATAACTGGCTATTTGAGCGGGTATTTGATGAGCTATGTTTCGCTCGACGTTCTGCGCAGAATCAAGCAGGACTTGTTTTCGCGCGTACAGGACTATCCGCTTTCGTTTTTCGACAAGCACACGACGGGCGACCTCTTTGTGCGCCTGACAGCCGACACCCAAGCGGTGCAGACGATTCTGCTTTCGTTCGCCTCCGAGATGATTCGCCAGCCCGTGCAGGTTGTCGGCGCGCTTTCGTTTTTGGCGTATATGTGCCTTACAAAGGGCGAGATTGTCTTCCTTTTGGTGTTCATTGCGGCAGTGCCGTTTTGCATAATTCCCGTGCAGATGATGCGCCGCAATCTCAAGCGTTGCGCAAAGATGTCGGCGGAATCGCTCGGAGCTATAGCGCAGTGCTTCAACGAAAATCTCGCCGCCGCGCACGAAGTCCGCGTGTTCAACCTCCAAGAGCCCCAGAAAAAAAAGTTCTGGAATATGAACGTGAGCTTCCAGAAACTTCTGCTTAAAATCACGCAATACGAGCTTTTGCAGCAGCCGATGATGGAGGTTCTGGCGGCGACAATGGTTTCGATTACGTTCGTCTACGCATATAAGGCGAAGATTGACTTTTCGACGTTCGCGGCAATCGGGCTTGCGCTTTATTTTACAATCGACCCCATTAAGCGAATCGTGAGAATGTGGACTGATTTCATCAAGATTACGCCCTCTTTCGATCGACTCAACGAAGTGCTCGACTACGTTTCCACAGTGCCCGAAGCCGAAAACCCCGTGAAGATTGACGCTTTGCGCGGCGAAATCGAATTTAAAAACGTAAACTTCGCCTATTCGGACAAGCCCGTTTTGCACAACGCAAACATCAAAATTCCAGCGGGCACGAGCTGCGCTTTGGTGGGTGAATCGGGCGCGGGCAAGAGCACGTTCGCGAAGCTTGTTATGCGCTTTTACGACCCGACAAACGGCTCAATCACGGTTGACGGAATCGACCTCAAAGATATGTCGCTTTTTGACCTGCACAAAAACCTCGGCTCCGTGCCGCAGTATCCCGTACTTTTTAACGACACAATCTACAACAACATTCTGCTTGCAAAGCCCGACGCCACAGAAGAGGAAGTGTATGCGGCTGCCCGCGCGGCGTTCGCGCACGACTTCATCATGGAGCTTGAAAACGGCTACAATACCCGTGTGGGCGAGCGCGGCGACAGACTTTCGGGCGGACAGAAGCAGCGCATTGCAATCGCGCGCGTATTCCTGAAAAACCCGCCGCTGATTGTCTTGGACGAAGCAACTTCCGCCCTCGATGTCAACAGCGAGGCGTTTATCCAAAAGGCGATAGACAAACTTATGCACGACCGCACGATGTTCATCATAGCCCACCGCTTCAGCACAATCCGCAACGTGCAAAAAATCATCGTCTTTAAAGAGGGAAATATAATCGACTTCGGCACGCACGTCGAACTCTACGCCCGCTGCCCCTACTACAAAACCCTCTACGACAGACAGGCAAAGTAGATTATTAACATTGCAATATCGCGGGTATTTATTCTGTTCGTTTGGTAAAATAAAGTTCATTATTATATTGGCATTATACGAAGATATGAAAAAATCGTATTGACAAGCGTTCGTATGGTTACCTATGCTGTCGGCAGTAAACGGAAATATTTTACAGGAGGTTTATTATGAAAAAGTCGGTAAAGTATTTGATGGGGACATTTCTGCTGTATGCAGGGATTTTTGTTTGTTCAGCCGGCGAAATCGAACAGTTTATTTCGGAAACGCTGGCGGAAAGACGGACGCAGAATGCGCGGGAATCGGTGAAATCCGATCCCAAATCCGAAGTTCAACAAGTTATCTTGCCCGAAAGTAAGTTATCGACAAAAACCAAGTCGTTAAAGTCCCGCAGTTATAGGTATGACAAAGCGGGCAGGCTTGTTTCCGTCGTGTGCGAAGCCTGTCCATAACTGAACGAAAGTTATGTTTACGACAAACAGGGCAATATTCTTGAAAAACGTGTCGGCGACAAGGTATACACATTCAAATATGACACCGCAAACCAGTTGGCTTCAATGGAGTCGGTAGAAGGCCTGCGCGAGTATGTCTACGATATGGCGGGACGTTTGATTGAGGAAAAACTCAACGGCAAAACCGATGTAAAATACACCTACGGCTACTTGGATAAGGTTACGGAAGTAAACCGCAGGGGTAAAATCACAAAATTCGTATACGACGGAACGGGAATGTTGGCATCTAAAATTTCGTCCGACGGGAAAGTCGAAAACTGGATGTGGGACGGGTTGGCTTTGATACGTCGAGGGAAGGATATTCACGTCAACGAACCGCATATTTCCGGCGGCGTTCCGATTATATCGAGAACGCCGGACGGAACGCAATTCCACGAAAGTGATTTTCTGGGAACAACACTTTGGTCTATAGATGCCAAAGGCAATGTTGTTTCTTTCCAAAACGACACGATTTTCGGTGAAGGAGCGATAAAGACAAACCGTTGCGCAAGATTCACGGGCAAGCCTTATGACGAAGACTTACAGGCGTTTGTGTTCCCATTCAGAAATTATGACGAGAAATCCGCCCGTTGGCGTTCTGCCGACCCCGCTGGATACTTGGACGGCATCAACAACCAATTTTATGCAGCTATACCTAGTTTTTCTTTAGATCCTTTAGGTTGTTGGATTCTTCGTGTAAATTCTTTTAATGTCGGATTTCCCAATGGATCGGAATTTAAAGTCGGAAAAGAAACGGACAAACTTACCATTCAATTACTCGGGCATGCAAACGTAACTTTTTCCAGAGAAGATGGAGATAATGGTATTGGTTTTGTACAGTTTTCCATAAAAACAACTTCTGGTTCTGACTATTCTAATTATACGGAATCTCTAACATTAGGCGAAAATGAATCCTCACTAACATCGAATATTTATATAAACGGATTAACAATTTCAAGAGGAATTGGGAATTATTCTTTTTCCATAACTCTTGATTTTGGCAAAAAAGGAAATATATCCGACTCGGGATCATTCTCAATTGTAGAAAAATGAATAACTAATGTAATAATATGAAGAATATATTTATGTTTTTTACGTGCCTTTTTATGTGTAATGCAGTCTTGGGTAATTGCACAAATTCCGAAGAATTAAAGGATGTAATTTTTCAAAATGCGCATAGGATTGTTAAATCTAACGGGAAGTATATTGGTTTCTTTTTAGAAGAAAATGCAAAAATTATCGATTTTAATTTGGTAAAATTATGCGACAAACAAACCGAAGTAAGCGTATATGCTTTAGATAGTTATATTCAACTAAATGTCAAAAACGAGGATGAGAAACTGAAAGGTTTTATCGAAGTTGGGTGTCTTGATGATAATATATTTCAGTCAACAATCAATTTAGAAATAAAAGAGAATTTTCAAATACTATCTTCAAAAAAGACATCCCAAATAAGAAAAAATGGCATTCAAACACGAAATTTTATCTTGTTTTATATAAATATTTCCGATTTTGAGAATACTCATTCTATCGAAATTCCTAAAAAATCGACTAAGTATAAATTATTGAATTAATTGCCGAAAGAATGTTTCAAATGAAAGTGTTTGTTCGATAGAGGGAAAGGTTAATTCCCCACAAGATTTACAGAGAACGTTTGCGACGAAACTTGCCGATATATACCTGTCACTTTTAGATATCGGTTATCATTACAGAACAACTACTTATTAAAATTGGAAAGAACGAATAGAAGCCTTTTACATAAATCGGCGTATTCATCATTCACATTACAGGGGGTTGAAAAATGAAAAGAGCGATAATACAGTTTACTTGCGCTATTTTTGTCGTATCGTTTGCATGTGCAAATGAGAAAAATTTAGCGGAAGATTTTAATGACAATGTAACGCTTCTTACAAAACAGGATCAAAATGCGATAGATTACAACCCTTCAATACAGCTTGCGGTAAACGACAAATCCTGTGTGCAACGTGGATATATTGAAGATATTTTGCGCAACGAAAGGCTTCTGCGACTGTGGTCTAACAGACTTTCAAACAAGCATTCGGGTCATTATTTGGTTTTAATGTCCAGTGAAAATAAAAATCCGACATTGGTTGATATCGCCAAATTTCAGCCAACAACAACGATTCAGGCTTACGACTTAAAAATTGAGATTGTTTCCCGTGAAGCGCAGGGTAAATACGATTTCAAAATTCAGACAAAAATAGGAAGTTTTGAACGTATTGAAAGCAAAAATTGTTACGATTTAAAATCCGATGTAACATACATATCGAGCTACAACATAGCCAGTAAGCATTACTGGCTATACAGTCTTATTATAAGATAAACAGGCTAAACGCAAAAGACATGCCCCTCCGCAAGAGTGGGCATGTTTCTACGACGTAAAAAACGTCTTGATACAGAGAATTTCGGCGAAAGAATATTTCTACTCCCAAATATTCTTTCCTTTTAACGTGCCGTCGGAATCCCACACATATTCCACGCCACCGAGCAGTTTGTTTTTGGCGTCGAACGTCTGGATTGTTTTCAGCCGGAAATTGTCGTCGTAGGTATAGGTGGATTTGTTGCCGTTGGGGAAGATTTTGCACGCCAGCATTTGGCTTTTCTTGTCGTATAGATAGCGAATTTTACCGACGCCGTCTATTTTCGCCTCCACGGGTCTGTCGAGTGCATCGTATTTGTAGACGGCAACACTTCTTGTTTCCTCTTTCTTGTCCGCATTCTGGTAGGCATTCAAAATCTTTTTGCGCTTGCCGGTACTTGTGTATTCCATAACGGAAACGCTCTGCGAACCGTCGGGATAGGTCAGGGATTTGCGGATTTGCCGCCCCAGAGCGTCGTATTTAAACTCCAATTTTGTCCCCGCGGAATTTATCGAAGCAATCCTGCCGTAGTCGTCGTAGGCGATGTCCGTGATTTGGTTTTTAGCGTATTTGCGCCCCACAACCCTGTCGAACTTGTCGTACGAAATCGAAATCGTCTGTTCCTGAGTCTTCTTTTCGGTAAGATTGCCGAACTTGTCGTATTTGTTTTCGATTGTCTGTCCGATGTGGTTTTCGTGGAAAACCATATCGCCGCGGGCGTCGTATTCGAATTTAACGTCGCTGCCGTCGGGCGCAACCCACCCCGTGAGTTCGCCGACGGGATTGTATTTGTACTGAATCGTGTCTTTGAGCGGATTTACCTCTTCGAGAAGTTTTCCGTCAAGGGAATAGGTTTTTTGCGATTGGGCGTTTTTGCTGTTTATTACCGACACATATTCCTTTTCGTCCCTGATTTCGCGTTCGACTTCAATCCACTTGCGTTTGTTGCGCGTGAGCATTTTCAGCTGTCCCGACGGATAGTAGAAGTAGTCCCAGACGATTTTGTCGTTTTCGACAACCGTTTTTATCTGCGAATATTCGTCGTATTCGTATTTGACGGAATTGCCGTTCGAATAGCTACGTTTCAAGATTCTGCCGAACTTGTCGTATTCCCACGCTATCCACATTTCCTCGGGATAGTTGCGGCGGGTAATGCGCCCGAGCTCGTCGTAGGTGTAGATTTGGGAGGCGTTGTTTGCGTTCTTGTAGGAGGCAATCTGTTTGTCGCTTCCGTACGAGAAATTCGCGATGTTGCCGAGCGGGTCGGTAA
>UMCV01010357.1_pt1 | contig 14217 bp, 13 predicted proteins | sample 1964311 | NCBI WGS metagenome assembly UMCV01 (sample SAMEA4835976, study PRJEB28245) | human gut metagenome | biome: gut microbiome; material: fecal sample | place: Denmark | collected 2008 | reverse complement strand
TTTCCTCCTTTTGTCAAACTTTTTTTTATTTTTTTTTGGATTAAATTCCTCCCCCCCCATTCGCGCATATATAGACAGCCATATTGCATATTCCGTAAATATTCAAATTTATAATGTTCATATTTCGGTTGTTTAGATGCAATAACCCTATCCCCACCCAATACAAAAAACAAAGCCACACAAAAGAACCGCGCCCTCAATGAAAAAAACGCGCGCTTCTTTTGCGCGAAAAAATGGGGTTAGAATTGATTAGCGTTGCAATGCATGCGCCACCACCCTCTGCATAAAAACAAAATTGAACGCCAGTCCGCATTTGAACACAAAGTTTTTTCAATGCTTTATTTTTTCCTTACGCCCGTCATACTGGATTTTGAATCGAACGAAAGTCGTATATGATGGGAAAATTGCCAATATATTTGCTTGTAGCGGCCGAATGTATCTTTTGCGCGCACTCGCTTGCGGAACAGCATTCGACTGAAAACAAATCATATTATAAATACATAGAAAATAATTGCGGACATTTTGACTATACAAAGATCTCCAAGCATCCGCGAATATTAATGCTTGAAGAAGATAAAAAAGATATACTGGAGAATTTAAAGAACAATCCGCGAATAGCCAGAATCCACGAGTCTATTTTAAAATGCGCCGATAGCATCTTGGACTTGCCGCCAAATAAGCGGATACAAACAGGCAGAAGACTCCTTTCTGTTTCGCAAGATGTTTTATCCAGAGTATTCTTTTTATCCTATGCGTACAGAATGACTTTTGATGAAAAATATTTATATCGAGCAAAAGACGAGATGGAAGCCGCGGCAAACTTTTCAGATTGGAATCCGCCGCATTTTCTAGATACGGCAGAGATGACAATGGCTCTGGCAATAGGGTACGATTGGCTGGGAGATAAATTGCCGAAAACTTCCAGGGAAAAAGTAAAAAACGCCATTATTGAAAAGGGGTTAGTCCCTTCTTTAAAGAAAGAAAATTCGGGCGCATTTAAAACAACGACAAATTGGAACTCCGTATGCAATGCCGGAATCGTATTTGGGGCGCTAGCGGTATTTGACGACAACCCTAAGATGGCGGTCGAGATAATAGAAAGAGCAATTGCATGCGCCCCCCCCTGTAATGGAACCCGCGTATTATCCCGACGGTGCCTATCCGGAAGGCTATATGTACTGGAACTATGGTACGACGTTTCAAGTCCTTCTATGCGCCGCGCTGGAATCGGCATTCGGAAGCGATGCGGGAATTTCAAAAGCGCCGGGTTTTTTGAACAGCATAAATTTTATACAGTACATGAGCCGTCCTAGCGGGATTTCTTTTAATTTTGCAGACTGCACTGAAGCATTATATTCCAGCGCTACTTTATTTTGGATGGCAAAAAAACTAAACGATTTTTCCGCGTTAAAAACACAAATGCGCTTTTATGACGAGAAGAAAGAATTCGCCACCGAGAAATTATCCGTTTGGGAGAACCGGAATCCCCAAAAATTGCTTTATAAAAATTATTCCCGTGTTCTCCCATGCTATGTAATATTCGGACACGATATTGATTTCTCAAAAATTCGCGCGCCTCAAAAAAAACTGTGGATCGGACGTGGAGAAAATCCCGTAGCCCTTGTAAGGACAAATTGGAATATCGGGGAAGGTTTGTATTTGGGAATAAAAGGAGGCAAAGGCAATCTTAGCCACGCGCATCTGGATGCAGGCAGCTTTGTGTTCGACTCCGGAAATATTGCATGGGCTGTGGATTTGGGCGCTGAGAACTATCACTCAATGGAATCCCAAGGCATATCTCTGTGGAAATATGAAAATGGATCTTCGCGCTGGAAAATTTTACGCTACCACAACATGGCACACAATACACTTTCCGTCGACGGGAACGAACATATATACGACGCATTCGCCCCGATCTCAAAGACATTCGATTCCGAAGAAAAACGCGGAGCGGAAGTAATTCTCACAGATGTCTTGGGACGCAAAGTAAAAAGCGCAATCCGACAAGCCTATCTGGAAAACAATAAAATAGCCGTTATAAAAGACTCTATTGAATCTGCGGAAAAAAAGATTTTGCTGCGATGGAATATGTGCACTCCCGCCGCGGTTAAGCTTTTGCCAGAATTGAATACAATAGAGCTTAAAAAAGACGGAGAAAGCTTGAAGGTAGTTGTGGAAAGCAATTTAAATTTGCGGCTAAAAACCTGGTCAGCCCAACCTAAAACAAAATACGAAACACCCAATTCCGGTAAAATATTTGTAGGCTTCGAATGCGAAGTTCCTCCCCATACGAAGCTAAATACAACCGTAAAGCTTATTCCCCTACAATAAGGAAGGCCTTGCCTACAATAATTGCCGCAAGAAAAATTTGACTTACACCTGCCGCCCCCTACCCTTGCTATGTATGGCGCCATTAAAAGAAGACTTAAAAGAGGCTTTAGATTCCGTATTGGATTTCTTGGCGCCCCGCAAATGCGTGTGCTGCGGCGAAATCAACCCTTCCGGGAGATACAAATATATCTGCCCCGATTGCGAAGCTAGCATTCCTCCATCAAAAGGAGCTAGATGCCTGGTTTGTTCCGAAATAATAGGAGACGCCTCGCAAGCAAATATGATTGGGTGCCCACATTGCAGAGAGAACCCGCCTCACTTCAACAGAAGCATGACATCTACCGTATTCGGCGGCGCCATAAGAAAACTTATAACCGGACTAAAATATAATTCTTCTGTTCATTACCTGTCAGATATAACCGAATTTATGCGCCAAACGCCCTGCTTGGAAGAATTTTTGTTGGACGCGGTTCTCGTTCCAGTACCATTGCACTATTCGCGCCGCTTGAAAAGACCCTATAACCAAAGCGAGTTAATTGCAAAATGCCTTATAAAAGCATTTCCTAGAGCCAATTGCATCATAGCAAATTCATTAAAACGCACCCGCCATACAGCGACTCAAACCAGACTGGGCAGACAAGAGCGAGAAAAGAATATGGAAGGCGCTTTCGCATTTAGGGAAACAATCCCCATAGCACATGCCACCCGCATTGTCATAGTCGACGACGTAATGACGACAACCGCAACCTTATCGGAATGCGCCAATACTTTAAAGAAGTGCGGTTTTATAAATATTGACGCTTACGCGTTTGCCAGAAAACTTTAGCTCGCCTTAGAAAAAAATGTTCCACGTGGAACATTTCTCAAAAAAAGCGTTTTTTAGCAATGCCGCCAAAAACGCACAAAACATACCCTAAAAGAGATTTACACCCCCTTTTGGATGCAATGCATGCATAAGAGCGTAAAAATCGATTTTAGGGGCATTTTTGAGGTCCGTTTTTTTCTAAAATATAGAAATTTTATAAATTCAAAGATTTACACGCAACCATTAGAACATTCACATCAGCAGGGGAAACGCCGGATATTCTAGAAGCCTGTCCAATGGTAGAAGGCTTTGCTGCGTCAAGTTTTTGGGCAGCTTCAATCCTTAATCCTTTTATAGATTTAAAGTCCAAGCCAGAAGGAATCTTTACATTTTCATATGCAGCCGATTTTTCTATTTGCCTCATATCGCGATCCAGATACCCCTTATATACAACCCGGTAAAGTATTTCATCGCGCGTTTGAGGGGATAATGCTTGAAAAGCCCAAGGGAGCTTTTTTGATGCTCCAACCCCTTCCCGGCGCAGCATTGCCGCGTCGGAAGAGTTTTCAATCTTTCCAACCCACTCCGCGACATCCTTTATTTTTTTAGCTATTTTTTCGCGGCGGCCGGCGGGAAGAAGGCCCAAACGGCTTGCCTCTTCGAATAATCTTAATTCCGCACTAGAATGATTTAATAGCAACCTATATTCCGCGCGGCTTGTAAACATTCTATACGGTTCCTTTGTCCCTTTTGTCACAAGATCGTCTATCAAAACCCCGATATAGCTTTGATGGCGTTTTAAAACCATAGGTTCTAAATTGCAAACTTTTGCAGCTGCATTTGCGCCGGCGACAAGACCCTGCCCCGCAGCCTCTTCATATCCGCTAGTTCCGTTTATCTGGCCCGCGCAAAACAGGCCCTCCACGACCTTTGATTCAAGGGTCGCCAATAGTTGGGTTGGAGGAGCATAATCATATTCGACAGCATATGCAGGACGCAACACTACCGCTTTTTCAAGGCCTGGAACGCTATGTATTATATCAAGTTGGACATCAAATGGCATTGATGTCGAAAGCCCGTTTATATACCACTCGTCCGTTCCCCTGCCTTCGGGCTCTAAAAATAGCCTATGCCCGTCTTTATCGGCAAATTTTACTATTTTATCCTCAATGCTCGGGCAATAACGCGGCCCTATCCCTTTTATCTCGCCCCCATACATAGCAGACCGGTGAAGGTTTGCCCTTATTATATCTGCGGTGGTATTATTTGTGGAAGTTTCGTAGCATACGAGCTGGTTTTTCCCAAATCCTTCGAATTCTCCATATTTAAGGAATTGTTCCACGTGGAACAATTCCTTTTCCCATAGAGCATTGTACTCTTCCTCCGAAATCCGCTTGTGTTCTAATTTATGCAAAGCGCAAAGGCGCTCGCTAGAGGCATTTTTTATATTTTCAAGATATTCTTGCGAAAATTCCTTATCGCAAATATTGCACAATGGTCGCAAATCTTTTGGATCGCGCGTATCGTAAAAAGCAAAAAGGCATGGAGGATTATCGCCGTATTGTATTTCCGTTTTAGAAAAATCTATGGAAGAACCCAAAATTCTGGCGGGTGTTCCAGTTTTCAGCCGTCCAAGCTCAATTCCATTGCTTATAAGGCTGCCCGATAATTTTCGGGCGGAAAAATCTCCCATTCTTCCGCCTTCGGTCTTTGAGGATCCAACATGCATCAATCCTTTTAGAAACGTACCGGTAGTAAGAATTCCGGTTTTTGCATAGAAAGATACCCCCAAATTTGTTTCAACTCCTTTAAAAACACCGTCTTTTACGATTATTGCGGTGACTTCCGCCTGAAACAAATCCAGATTTGGAAATGTTTCCAAGACTCTTTTCATTCTGAACTGGTAGGCTTTTTTATCGCATTGCGCCCGGGGAGCTTGGACGGCCGGGCCTTTGGAGCCATTTAAGACCCTGAACTGAATGCCCGTTGCATCCGCGTTCACGGCCATTTCTCCGCCCATAGCGTCTATTTCGCGCACAATATGGCCCTTCGCAAGTCCGCCTATGGCGGGATTGCAGCTCATTTGGGCGATTGTGTCGAGATTACCTGTAAGGAGCAGAGTCTTCACTCCTATTCGCGCCGAAGCAAGCGCGGCCTCGCACCCCGCATGCCCGGCTCCACATACGACAACGCCGTAGGGACTACTTTCATCAATTCCTAGCATTTTGCGCATAATCGACCATTTAAAACGTTCGCGCAAGAAAAATTCGGGACAAATCATAGTTTGTCCATATATAAAAATACGGAGAAGGGCGGGGGGATAAAAAAAAGGTTGACAAGGTTCGGCAAATTTTAAGCGTTAATAAGTCAATGACGAAAAGAAGACTTCGGGAGATGCTGAAAATATCCCTAATTGGAGCTTTTGTCCAACTGGGATGCGCACAGTCTGCATTTGCGGCATCAGTAAAGGGAGAATACCTTTTTGAAATAGGAGGGTTTGGAATTACAAATTCCATGGCTACCACTTGGGTATTCGCCATTATAATAATTTTGCTTTTTAGATTTTTGATTCGCGGAGGAGCGAAGCTTATTCCATCCAACGGGCAGCTTGTAATAGAAACCATAGTGGAATCGCTTTCTTCCATTCTCGAGCCGGTTATGGGACAACGCGCATTCAAGGCGGCGTTTCCGCTTTTATTGGGATTTTTTTCATACATCCTGCTGATGAATTGGAGCGGAATTCTTCCAGGCGTAGGCTCTATAGGGCTTGAGAAAACCGTTGATGGCGCAGAAAAGTTCGTCCCATTTTTTAGGCCTGCGGATACGGATTTAAACACTACGCTGGCATTGGCAATGATATCTTTTGGAGCGTGGTTTTACTTTGTTATGAAATACGCGGGGCCAAAGGCGTTTTTACACGACACTTTCGGAAATAAGGCGGACAAAAACGATGTAGCCCTTCCGATATACATATCGTTGTTTGCCGTATTTTTCGCAGTGGGATGCATAGATCTTATCTCTATAATAATGCGTCTCTTATCGCTATCTTTTCGACTTTACGGCAACTGTTTTGGAGGAGAAGTCCTGTTAGATAATATGCACAATATTGCAATATCTCTTCCTAGGTTTTTCAGTTGGATAATTCCGATTCCATTTTACTTTTTAGAGTTTTTGATAGGGCTTATACAAGCCTTTCTCTTTACGCTTTTAACGGCCGTGTATATAGGACTCCTCACGGCGCATGAAGAATAGGAAATAGCGTGGATTAGTCTTTATCAAAACAGGAAGCCATCAAAAGTTTTTGAGATGCAAAATTTAACAAAAAAACAATACAAGCAAATAAGAACGAGGTAATACCATGATAGAAATACTCGCAGAAGGAGCAAATCAAATTAGTTCAATTGGCGGAAGCATCCAAGGCGCGCTGGGCTGCATGGGCGCGGCGTTGGGCGTAGGATTTGTCGGGGCAAAAGCGGTTGACGCAGTCGGGCGCAATCCGGGCGCATTCGGCAAGATTATGGTTATGGGAATCTTGGGAATGGCGCTGGCGGAAGCAGTTGCGTTTTATTCACTTTTCTTGGGCAAGTAATCGCGAAAAATGCACGCTATTATTGCAACGGGTGAAAGCCCTTTGGCGTTTTTGACGCAATTTGGAGTTGAATGGCAGCTGCTCATAAGCCAGGCAATCTCCTTTGCGCTTGTCACTGCCGTCTTATATTATTTCGCTTTTAAACCGGTCATAGCCAAGGCGCAAGAGCGGCGCCAGATTATCGAAAAGGGTTTAAGCGACGCCGAAAACGCACGCAAACAGCTTGAGTCCTCCGAGGCCGAAGCTTCCAAGAAATTGGCGCAGGCGGCTTTGGAAAGCTCTGAAATTCTGCGTCGCGCAAATGACGACGCAAAACGGACAATCGAACGCGCCGCCGAAGAAGCCGCCGCAAAAGCGGCAGATATACAAGCCCGTGCGGAAGCGCAAATAGAAGCAGAAAAGCTCAAGATGCGCGAGGATCTTAAGGCCGAGCTTTCCGGACTTGTCGTAAAAGCGGCCGAATCGGTGGTCGGAGAAATTCTCACCCAAGAACAGCGCGGAAAGCTTGCCGAGCTCGCCGCAAAAAAATTGGGAGATGCGCGCTAAGTGAATATCAAAACGCAAATAAAGATATTGCTGGACGAGTCTTTCGGCTCCGACGGACTGGTCGACGCCGACCGCGTTAATGCGGTTTGCGACTACATTCAGCAAACCTTTCCGGACGACAAAAAAATTTCGGCTTTAAAGCGATATTTGCGAGCATTACTGCCGGAACTTTCGCGTGAAAATGTTTTGATAGAAACGTCCGGAAAAATCGATTCTGAAACTTTGGCTCAGCTGAAAAATTTCGCCTATAGGCAAACATCCCGCAAAAATCTCCGGTTTAACGAAAAAATAGACGAATCCCTTTTGGGAGGCGTGAGAATAACCTGCGCGGACACAATATGGGAAGTTTCCGCAGCGGACGCGTTGAAATCAATACTCTGAGATAGGACAAAGCCTCCATATAAATTTAATACGATGAACGAAATATTGAATGAAATCAGCAGGCGCATATCGAATATCGAGAGCGCCAACCGCAAAAGCAACGTCGGTAAAATAACCTCGCTGGCCGACGGAATCGCACACCTCAACGGGTTAAGCGAAGTAATGTACAATGAGATGATAGCCTTTGACGGCGGAGTATTTGGAATCGCTCTAAATTTGGGGGAGGACGAAGTCGGCTGCGTGCTCTTGGGCGATGTTTCCTCCTTAAAAGAGGGGGATGAAGGCAGAACGACCGGAAAACTTCTCAGCGTACCCGTCGGGAAAAACTTATTGGGCAGGGTAGTGGACGTCTTGGGAAGGCCGATAGACGGCAAGGGCGAAATATCCGCCGACGAATACTATCCGGTGGAAAAAATAGCCCCGGGAATACTTCCCCGCAAATCAGTAAACCAGCCTTTGCAAACTGGAATCCTTGAAATTGACGCAATGATTCCCATAGGGAGAGGCCAGAGAGAACTCATAATCGGCGACCGTTCTACAGGCAAAACTTCAATTGCCCTTGATACTATAATAAACCAAGCCCGCATCAACCGCGAGGGATTGAACGGAGGAGACCCCGACTTCAGGCCGGTCTATTCAATATACGTGGCTATCGGACAAAAAAACGCAAACATTGCGCGCACCATCCAGCTTTTAGAAAAGCACGGCGCCTTGGAATACACAATAATTGTCGCCGCTTCCGCTTCCGAAAACGCTGCCAACCTATATATAGCCCCTTACTCCGGATGCGCCATGGGCGAATGGTTTATGCAAAATGGCATGGATGCTTTGGTTGTTTACGACGACCTTTCAAAACATGCAGCCGCCTACCGCCAGGTTTCTCTTTTGTTAAAGCGGCCGTCGGGGCGCGAAGCTTATCCGGGCGACGTTTTTTATCTGCACTCGAGACTCCTGGAACGCGCCGCGCGCTTAAATGAAAAGAACGGCAACGGATCTCTCACGGCTCTCCCAATAATTGAGACACAACAAGGCGACGTTTCCGCCTATATACCAACCAATGTCATTTCTATTACGGACGGGCAGATATTTTTAGAAACCGATCTATTCAACCAGGGAGTTCGCCCGGCTATTTCTGTGGGAATATCAGTGTCGCGAGTCGGATCTTCGGCACAAATGAAGGCGTTTAAGCAAGTAGCCGGAAAGCTCAAGGGAGAATATGCCCAATATAAGGAGCTGGCGGCTTTCGCCCAATTTGGATCCGATTTAGACGCAAGGACAAAAGCTATCATAGACAAAGGCGACAGGCTCGTTGAAGTTTTAAAACAAAACAATAATTCTCCAATTTCCGCAGATCTTGAAATATCAATACTTTGGGCGCTTCAAAATTCAATTTTCGACGACATAGAAGTAAAGAAAATTTCAGAAGCCGTAGAACACTTGAAGAATTATTTAAAGGCTAACGCCAAGGATACGCTTGAAAAGATACTAAAAGAAAAATCCATAAGCGAAGCCCTTGCTGCAGAATTAAAATCAGCCTGCCAGAACTGGCGCAAAACATTTGCCTAATTTGCAATGAAAGGAATGCGAGAAATCCGCAACCGCATAAAGGCGGTAAAAAGCACGGGACAAATCACCCATGCCATGGAGCTTGTTGCGGCTTCTAAAATGAAAAAAGCCCAGCATTGCGCGGAAGCCGGAAGGGCATATGCGGTTTTGCTTATGGATTTGACGCAAATGGTCGGAATCGGGGCGAAACGGCAAATAAATGAAACATCCGTCGAATCGAAAAGCTCTAAGAGGCTGATAATAGTTTTTTCAACCGACAAAGGATTATGCGGAAGTTTAAATACAAACCTCTTTAGGGCAATAAGCGAAATCAAGGATGAAAATGTAGGATTTATAGCCGTAGGCAATAGGGCAGCGCGCTTTTTGGCGCGCACCAAGCGCGATATGCTGGCAAAATTTAGCCTTAGCGACCACGTAAAATTTTCGGAAACCCGCAGAATAGCGGCTGTTGCAATGAAACTTGCAAAAGAAGGGAAATTTGGCTCCATAGAAGTCTTATACTCTTTGTATGTAAACACATTAAGGCAGGAACCAACTCTCGTAAAGATAGCGCCTGTCGACAATTTGGAAACGTTCATAGAACGCCTCAGAGTTTCCTATAAACTTGATACGCAAGAACGCCCGCAGGAAGATAGAATAATGAATTTTGAACCTTCTATGGAAGAAATTCGCAAAGAACTTCCCGCTTATTATATAAATCAAGCCATATACCACATGGCTTTGGACGCCAAGGCCTCGGAGCATTCGGCGAGAATGGTGGCAATGAAATCCGCAAGCGACAACGCCGACAAACTGGTGCAGGCGCTTACGCTTGAATACAACAAGGCGCGCCAAAACGCCATAACGACGGAGATTCTAGAACTGTCTGCCGCGTCGCAAATATCTGAATAAAATATTTAAAGAAAAAATAAAATGGCAATCGGAACAGTAACACAAGTAATTGGAGCGGTGGTTGACGTAAAGTTTCCGCTCGACTCAATCCCGGCAATCTACAACGCATTAAAGGCAAAAATAAGTTTTGGAGGAGTTGATAGATATATCACTTTGGAAGTTCAGCAGCACTTGGAAGACGGTGTCGTGAGAACTGTGGCGATGACCTCTACTGAAGGCCTGCGCCGCGGTTCCACTGCAGAAGACACGGGATCTCCGATTACCGTTCCTGTAGGCAACGCAACTTTAGGCAGGATATTTAACGTAACGGGAGATCCCGTTGACGAAAAGGGAGAAATGGCATCCTGCCAACGCCTTCCCATTCACCGCAATCCTCCGCCGCTAGTAGACCAAAGCACAAGAGCTGAAATACTCGAAACTGGAATAAAGCCTATTGATTTGATTTGTCCTTTCTTAAAAGGAGGCAAAGTTGGAGCTTTTGGAGGAGCCGGCGTCGGAAAAACCGTAGTTATAATGGAACTAATCCACAACATGGCAAAAGAGCACGGTGGTGTTTCGGTTTTTGCCGGAGTTGGAGAACGTTCGCGCGAAGGCAACGACCTCTACGGTGAAATGAGCGAATCCGGCGTTATTAACCAAAAAGAACCTGAAAAATCAAAGGTTGCACTTGTTTACGGACAAATGAACGAACCTCCGGGAGCCCGTATGCGAGTGGCTCTTTCAGCACTAACAATGGCGGAATATTTTCGCGATTCCCTAGGCCAAGACGTTCTGTTGTTTGTCGATAACATATTCAGATTTTCCCAAGCCGGAAGCGAAGTTAGCGCACTTTTAGGGCGTTCTCCATCGGCAGTCGGATATCAGCCAACATTGGCGCAGGAAATGGGAGCTTTGCAAGAGCGCATAACTTCCACAAAAAAAGGTTCGATTACATCGTTCCAAGCGGTTTATGTCCCTGCGGACGACTTGACCGACCCGGCGCCGGCAAATACTTTTTCGCACTTGGATTCAACAATCGTTTTAGACCGTTCAATAGCGGCTTTAGGAATATATCCCGCAATAGATCCGCTAGCTTCAACTTCAAATGCACTTTCTCCGGATATTGTTGGCGAAGAACATTTTAAAGTAGCCAGAGGAGTTCAGCAAATACTCCAAAAGTACAAAGAACTTCAAGATATAATAGCAATTTTGGGTATAGACGAGCTATCCGATGAAGATAAACTTTTAGTCGCCCGCGCCAGAAAAGTTCAAAAATACCTTGCGCATCCGATGCATGTTTCCGAAGTATTTAGCGGAATTCCCGGAGTATACGTTCCGGTCTCCGAAACTATAAAAGGCTTTAAAATGATTCTCGACGGCGAATTGGATTATATAAATGAAAACGACTTTTACAATAAAGGATGTATTCAAGAAGTAATCGACGCCTACGAAAAAAATAAGGATAAGTAAAAATGCCCCTATCTTTGGAAATAATAACGCCTGAAGGCGTAGCGTGGTCCGGCAAAGACATAGACTCGGTAGTTATGCCTGCTCGAGACGGCGAAATCGAAATTTTGCCCGGCCATATTCCTTTGATAACGATGCTTAATGCCGGAAGAATCGGAATAAAAAAGGGGGCTGATGAAGAAGACTTGGCAATAGATAAAGGCTACGCAAGATGCATGGGAGATGTAGTATCCGTACTAACCGAAGCCGCAATTGAAGTTGAAAATATAGATTACGCCGCTGCTGAAGACGCCAAGAACGAAGCTCTTAAAGCCATCGAACAAGCAAAGCTTAACAGAAATTTGGATGAAATAGAAATTGAAAGGTTGGAAGCAATAGCGCGCTTTTCAATAGCCCAGCTTTTAGCTAAAGGAAAAAAATAAATATTTTTTTACTGGGCTAAAATTTCAAAAAAATATCTAGTCCAACAATGGAAAAGCAATAAGCGCCGTTTTCTCTTTTTATTGTGCGCCAATCGATATTTTCAGTTTAAATAAGCTTAATTTATAGTTTATTGCGCAAATTAGTTTTACAAAAATTAAACATATTGCGCGTTTTTTGGAAACTGCTTTTGCTTTCTATAAGATATATAAATATAAATTTAAAAATCAGTAGTATAATTATAGCATGTAAACAACTACAATAACTTTTTAAGTAACTTATATTTATATAGTAATGCAATAAATCTTTGTTAAAAATCCATTTGAAAAGTCTGAATAACTTTCAGTTATATACATATTCTCAAATTGTATTCATTTTATTAACATTCTTTTGACAAATTTATTAACAAATAAAATTCAAATTTTCAACTTCGAGTGCTTGATAATTTTGCGGTTTTCATTCCTAATTGAATGAATATTTTTATTTGCGGAAAAGATATGAAAATTGGGATATAATTTAGTTTTATGCTGAAAGAATTTGTCCAATTATTGAAAATCTGGAGCAAATAATATCAAACGATTGAGAAGCGGATTCTGGGAATTTAAAATTCGTTTTTGCATCAAAAAAATATTGCAAACAAAGGTTTGGGTGAGATAATAATTAAAATGAATTTACGCGCCAAAACGGCGCGGTAAACACAAAGCAATTGCCGTTTTACCGCAAAATGCGGCGGCGGAAATATTTTTCATTTATGAGCGACATATCAACCTATAAAAAAATCTTGGAAAAATACGATGCCAAGCGGGAAAATCTCGTTACGGCGTTTCAAGATATTCAGGAAGCGGAAGGCTATATATCGCCTGAAGCAATTGCCGAAGTTTCGAAGTATTTTGACATATCGCGCGCTGATGCGTATTCGGTAGTCAGTTTTTATGCTCAATTTAAGTTTAAAAAGCCAGGCAAGCATATAATAAAAGTTTGCAAGGGAACTGCTTGCCATGTCCGCGGTTCAGGAAATTTGCTTTTGGCGCTGGAAGAGCGCTTGGGAATAAAAGAAGGCGAAACTACTTCGGACGGTATGGTAAGCCTTGAACGGGTTGCATGCCTTGGAGCTTGCGCTCTGGCTCCGGCTATGGTTGTCGACGAAAAAGTTTACGGCAGAGTGACTCTGGCTGAACTAGATAAAATTTTGAAAGGGCTGAAGTAATATGGAAATTTTACAGAAGCAAAGAGAAAACGCCAAAAAAATTTGGGAAGACTTTTCCTCCGGAAAAAAAGCGCGCGTTATGGTAGGAGCCGCAACTTGCGGAAGAGCCGCCGGCGCGCTTGACGTTATAAGCGCATTCAAGTCTGAACTAAAAGCGCAAGGTTTGGAAAACGACGTTGACGTTGTAGAGACTGCCTGCATAGGCTTGTGCTATGCCGAGCCTTTGGTTGAAGTCCGCAGGGCGGGAGAACCCTCGGTGCTGTATTCGCGCGTAAGTCCTAAAGATGTGGGAAAGCTGGTAAAAGAACATTTGGTTGAAGGAAACCCAGTGGCGTCGAAAGCCGAGGCTGTTATGTCGGATTCGGAATACATGGGAATAAAGCCTTTTTCCCAACATCCCATGATAGCGTTGCAAAAGCGCATAGTTTTGCGCAATTGCGGCGTTATAGATCCTTCGAGCTTTGAGCATTACTTGGCAAGGGGTGGATATAAGGGAATAGAGCGCGCTTTTTCAATGTCTCCCGAAGAAGTCATAGAGGAAATGAAGGCCAGCGGCCTTAGAGGCAGAGGCGGAGCCGGATTTCCAACAGGCGTAAAATGGGGATTCGCGCGCGCGTCGAAATCCGATGAGAAATATATAATTTGCAACGCCGACGAAGGAGATCCCGGCGCATTTATGGACCGCTCTGTACTTGAGGGAGATCCGCATAGCGTAATTGAAGGGTTAATGGTTGCGGGATATGCAATAGGCGCGCGTCACGCATACATATATGTGCGTTCGGAATATCCCCTTGCCATAGAGCGTTTGCGGACGGCAATCTCCCAAGCGGAAGCCGCGGGGCTTTTAAAGCATAAATTTGAAAACGGATTCGAATTTGAAATAAAGATAAAGAAGGGGTCCGGAGCTTTTGTTTGCGGTGAGGAAACTTCGCTTATGGCAAGCATTGAGGGCGTTCGGGCAATGCCCCGTCCAAAGCCTCCGTTCCCGGCGAACAGCGGCCTTTTCAAAAAGCCTACAAATATCAATAATGTTGA
>UMCV01015270.1_pt1 | contig 14352 bp, 11 predicted proteins | sample 1964311 | NCBI WGS metagenome assembly UMCV01 (sample SAMEA4835976, study PRJEB28245) | human gut metagenome | biome: gut microbiome; material: fecal sample | place: Denmark | collected 2008 | reverse complement strand
AGCGGTGTTTTTTGAATTTCTTGTCCCTTATAATAAATAGAACCCTTTGTACAATCATAAAAGCGTTCAATCAAATTTAAAATGGTGGTTTTACCGGCTCCTGTTCCCCCAATCATCCCAATGGTTTCACCTTTTTGAATGGAAAATGAAATGTGATGAATGACTTCATTCTCACTTAATGGATATTGAAAAGACACCTTATCAAATACAAATAAAGGAGCATTTTCATCATAGGTTGGAACTTCTTTTTCATCTAAAATCGAAGAGGTTTTAGAAAATAAAAGTTCACAGCGTTGTAAAGAAGTTTTAGCCTTTGTAAAAATGACCACTAAATTACTGACCACAATTAAAGCAAGTAAAATTTGATTCATGTAATTGACTAATGCGATGACATCTCCTTGCGATAAATTTCCAATTTGAATTTGTCTTCCTCCAAAATATAAAACAGCTAAAATAGCCAAATTGATACAAGCAAAGGTAAGGGGATTTAAAAAAGCGGTAATTTTAGCAACACGATTGGATTCATTTTGAAAAGTCGTTGTTTCTTTTTCAAATCGTTGCATTTCATTTTCTTGTCTAACAAAGGCTTTAATGACGCGTGCACCAGATAAATTTTCCATAGTCGTATTGGATAAAACATCTAATTGATTTTGAATAACAGGATATCTTTTAGCTGATTTTTTCATGATGACATATAAAATAATAGATAAAATAGGAATGATAGCCACAAAAATAAGACCCACATAGACATTGATAATAAAGGCCATGACAACACTCCCTATAATTAAAAAAGGAGCGCGAATGACAAGCCGAATAAACATGGCCACCGCTAATTGTAATTGATTAATATCGTTTGTCATAATGGTCACTAAATTGGCCGAACCAATTTGGTCTAATTCTTGAAACGATAAAGAGTGGATATGAGCAAAGAGTTCATTTCTTAAAACGGTTCCATATCCTTGTGAAGCTCTAGAAGCATAAAATTGACATACCAAGGAACTACATAACCCTAAAATTCCCATGACTAAAATGACACATCCCATGGTTAAAATGAATCGCTGATTGCCAGCAATGACATATCCTTGATCATTAACCGTTAGTCCATGATCAATAATATAAGCCATAATCATTGGAATTAAAAGCTCAAAAATAGCTTCAATTAATTTAAAAATTGGACCTAAGATGAGTTGCTTTTTAAAATGTTTTAAGTAGGTTAAACTTTTTTTCATTCGCATCACCTTTTTTATTATACGCCGTTGCAAACTATATTAAAAATATTTATAATATATGTATACTATATAAATAAAATATAGGAGGGAAGAACATGGACTTACGTCAATTACATTATTTTGTCACGATAGTCGATGAAGGGAATATTTCAAAAGCGGCAAAACAATTAAACATTAGTCAGCCTCCTTTAAGTCATGCCATTAAAATGTTAGAAGAAGAATTAGAAACCACACTTTTTTTTCGAGGGCAAAGAAAAATTACTTTAACCGAAAGTGGGAAAATTTTATATAGTAAAGCCCAACATTTGTTAGAATTACAAAAACAAACAACTAAAGAGATACAAGATTTGAAAAAAAGTGGGAAGGGAACGATTGCCTTTGGTTGTGTTTCTTCAGCACACATGGTTTTATTAGAAAAAGGAATTTTACCCTTTTATCAAAAAAATCCTAAAATCACTTATGAACTATATGAAAAAAACACCTATGAACTCATTGAATTATTAAATGCCAATATTATTGAATTTGCTTTGATACGGACCCCTTTTTCAGAAGCCAATTTTCAAATTCATTATTTAAATGAAGATGCCATGGTCGCTATTTATCAAAAAGAAAAATTTTCCTTTAAAGGGAAAAATGGCACTTTAGCTGAACTTAAAGACCAACCATTAATTTTATATCGCCGTTTTTATAGTATTATCGCATCCGTTTTTGATCAAAACATGATTCAACCCAATATTTATTGTCAATGTGATGATGCAAGAACAGCTGTATTATGGGCAAGTCAAGGACTTGGTATTGCCATTGTTCCTTTTTCAGCAACCAGTTATATTCAAGGAAATGAAAATGTTGCTTTTTCTTATTTAAAAGAATCCTTTTTTGTTTCAAAAATGGCCATTATTCATAAAAAAAATCAATACTTGTCTTTAAATGCGCAAGCACTGATTGCTACAATAAAAAGTCATTTTTAAATTAAGGATTTTGTCATTTGATTCATTTGTTTTCTTTTATGGACAAATACAGAATGTACATAGCGATTTAAAGTCATAGATGCATTAGCATGACCTAATATTTCTGATAATGTTTTAACATCCATTCCCCATTCAATGGCTCGTGTAGCAAAAGTATGACGCAAACTATGAAAGGAATAAAGAGGTAAATGACAATGGCATAATAAATTTTGAAACAAACGCTGATAGTTTCGAATAGAAACCATTTGATTCCTTTTTGTAGAAATAATATAGATAGAAGAACTTTTTTCTTTCATCTTTTTTAAAAATTGTAAAAGAAATGGAGATAACGGAATGATTCGTTTTGAACTTTTAGATTTTGGTTCAGTTAATGTAAGAATATTTTTTTGATCTTTTTTAATTATAGATTGGGTATGACGAATGAAAAGCACTTCATTTTTAAAATCAATATCTTGCCAAGTTAAAGCTAACAATTCTCCTATTCGTATTCCCGTATATAAGGTTAAAAAAATGCCAAAATAATTTGGTTTTTTTTACTAAGACAATACTTTTCTAACTTTTTTTGCTCCTCTAATGAAAAAACTTGCATGGTTTTTTCGGATTTTTTTTGGATTTTTAAAAAAGAAAAGCAATCTTTTTTTATATGTTTGAATAAAAAAGCAAGATGAAGAGATTGCTTTAAAATAGACACGAGAATTAATAGCGTATTAGAAGACAAAGGTTGTGCGGTTTTAATATTTCCATTTGTTGCCTTTTGATTGATAAAATCTTGCAATAGATAGGGATTTAATTGATTTAAATCATAATGACCAAGTTGTGGTAAAATGTGTAAACGAATAAAGTCTTGATAAAGTTTAAAAGTGCGTGGTTTGACCTTATTTTTTAAAAAGGTATTGGACCACATTGATAACCAGTTTTTAAATTTCATATTTTTATTTTCCTTTCTTTTTTTAAATTCTAAGTTATTATTTTGAAAGGATTAAAAGCAAAAATCAAGTAAAATGAGCACCTAATATCTTATTAGATGCTCATTTTTATTTCACAAAAATATTTTATCATAATTTATCGAATAATACAATGCTTAAAATGTCAAAAAAAGGGAGCTTAAAAGTCCATTTTTTTTTAAAAAATACCATCTAATAAGATATTAGATGGTTAAATTTGAGGGGGATTAAAATGAAAAAAAAGTCGTTAATAGCACCAGTTTATTTAATTTTATTATTTGTATTTATTTTTTTAACATCATGTACAAATAATAGTGGGTTAAGTCAAACAAATAGTTCTCCAACAAGTGAGAATATTTCATCACAAACATCTTCTAATCCTATTGTTGAAGAGACATTTTTAATTATTTTTGATGCAAATGGAGGAGAGTTTGAAGATAATGGCAACATAAAAGTTGTTGAAGGAACTGAAAATAATTTATTAAAATTACCAAAGACACCTTTAAAGCATAGATCATTTTATAGTTTTATAGGATGGTCTCGTACAGGTGAAGATAATCTATTGTGGGATTTTACAAGTGATGTAGTAAAGACTGATATGACTTTATATGCGATTTGGGAAGAACAAAATATTGATTATAGAATTGTCAATAATGAAGCTGAAATTGTTGATAGTAAAGACATAAATTTTATCGAGATCCCATCAGTTATTCGAGATGTCGACGGAAAAGATTATCTGGTTACAACTATTTCAAATGCTGCTTTTTTAAAAAAGAGAGCCATACAAAATGTTTTGATTCCTAAAAGTATTTTGAAAATTGAAAATAGTGCATTTGCAGAATGCCGTAATTTAGTAAGTGTACTAATTCATAAAAATTTAAATTACATGGGGGCTTATGTTTTTTCCAATTGTGATTCTTTAACAATTTATTGTGAAGTACCCTCTCAACCAATTGGATGGAATATACATTGGAATTCTTCTAATAGGCCTATAATTTGGGGAATTATAGATAAAAGTGAAAATGAATTATTTGAATATGCAGTATCTGAAGATGAAAATAAAAATAAATATATCACACTTACTAGATATGTCGGAAATGGTGGTAAAGTAATTGTTCCAAATTTTATAGAATACAATGGAGAAAATATTCCCGTTACAACAATCGTTAGTATGACATTTGCTGGGTGTAGTTTGGAAAGTATATTTATTCCAAAAACTATTGTAAAGATACAAACAAGGGCTTTTGCAGAATGCAATATTTCAGTAATTTATTGTGAAGTTGCAGTTAAACCAAAGGAATGGAGTGAATATTGGAATTCATCTAGTCTTGTTATATGGGGATATATAGAAAATATTCAAATTGATTCTTATAGTTTGGTTGTTATGAATGATGTCAATGAAAATAAATATATTAATATCATAAAATATAATGGCCATGCTACAAATATAATAATTCCAAGTTTTTTTGAATATAAAGGAGAAAAGGTTCCTGTAAAAGTAATTTCAACATATGCATTTTATGATAATAAATCATTAGATAGTGTTTTTATACCTAGTAGTGTAGATGTTATAGGTGATTTGGCTTTTTGTGGAGATAGTAATTTTATTATTTATTGTGAAACCATTTCACAACCTGCGGGTTGGAGTGTTCTTTGGAATCTAACAAATAAAATGATTATTTGGGGGTATATCGGTTTTGATGAGATGGTAAACGAAGATTATAATTATATGATTGTACAAGATAATCAAGGAAATAAATGCATAAAAATTACAAAATATTTTGGTAATGCACTAGAAGTCATAATACCAGAATTTATTGAATATAATGGTGAAAATCTACCCGTTTCGGTAATAGGTAAATATGCCTTTCGTAATGTTAATAGTTTAACTCATATAACACTTCCAAGTAATTTAATTATTATTGAAGATTATGCCTTTTCTGGGTGCGGAAATTTAATGAGTGTGAATATTACAAATGGAGTTGATATGATTGGTAATGGTGCATTTTACGGATGCAGTAGTCTGCTAAATATTATAATACCCAGCAGTGTCACAACAATGGGATATGGGGTTTTTTCTAGTTGTAAAAATATAACAATTTACTGCGAAGTTATGACCAAGCCAAATGGATGGAATAATTATTGGAATTTATCTAATCTAAATAACCCTGTCGTTTGGGGATATAATTCAGAAAATTAATAAAAGAAAAAGGGGTAAAGTTCATGGCTAATAAGATTATTTTAAGTCACATATTTTCTAATTCAAGATACTTAAAAAAAGATTCATTTAAAGAAGAATTAAAAAAAGATATTAAACTTGAAACTACTTCTTTATCTAACTATCAAACTAATTTAGGTCATGAAATGATCAATTTATTTCAAGATGATAATGGTCATTTTAATGTGTGGTTAAATGCTAATGGTATTTTTAATGATGGAAAGAAATCTTCTACTTATGATATCGTTTTTGTTACTAAGGTGACACAAGAAGAAAAGATTTATCAAATTGTGGCTAAAGCAATCAATTGTAAAATCGTAGAAGGTGCTGATCTTTCTGGAGATAAAAAAGAACAACACCAAAGATATGAATTACAAAAAGGAAAATATTGCTATAATGGGGTTTATTTAGAAGAAATATATGGTTTAAACCAAGATTTGTGGGGAAATGCGGAAAAAAATACATTAGTTACTTTTCAAAGTGATGGGATTTATTTAGCTAAAGAAAAACATTATCTTGTTTTTTCTAATTTTAATAATCGATCTATTCAATTAACAAGTCCATATATTCAAATAACAAGCAAACAACAATTTTCTGAAAATTTAAGATTATATAATTTTGAACAAGAAGATATAGATAATTTAAATAAAATTATCAACAATAATGATTTATGGGAAAACAAACCGGTTAGTAAATTAAAAGATGAATATCAAAAACTTTTAAAAGAAAAACAAAATTGGGATAACAATGTATTTAGTTATATGGATATACAAAAATATGAACTTCCTATTTCAAATATCATCGCTTCTTTTTTAAAAAAATACCATATGGAAAAAAACTTTATACAAGAAGTATGTAAAATTGAAGATAAAAATATTTTATTATATCGTGAAAAATATAATATTGATCTTCTTTTTGAAGGATCTAATCATTTCTTTATCTTTGAAAATAAAATTCATGCAAGTATAACAAAAGCAAATTCAAAAACATTAGCAGAGCAAATTGAAAAGATTGTTGAAACTTTCGATGAAGTAACCAGCCAAAATCTTATGGAACAATTAAAAAACGATATTCCAGAAGAGGAATGGCAAAAAGAAGCATCACAACTTTCTAAATATTACATTACGATGTTATGCTATGCTTTAACTAAAAAAGGAAAGTCCATAGAAAACATTCAAAACAATTTACATTTCTATATTGTTTTTCCAACTTATAAGGCTTCTACTTTAATGAATAAAGATCAAAAATTGAATTTATCCCAATATGCTTTGAGTCAATATTATCAAGTTTTAGATTATCAAATCATATTAAATTTCTTTAAAAATCACCAAAAAGAATTCAAAGAATCTCCAATTTATAATGATTTTATCGACCTTTTAACTCTCTTTTCTAAAGATCGTGATGAAGAAATTATTCGATTACAAAAATCCATCTTAGTTGAAAGAATAGAAAAAATCAAAAAGAAATGAAAAATATATTTTTGAAGGATTGACTCCTAAATGTCAATTCTTTTTAATGGACATCGAATTTTTGTTTTATAACTTTATAATTGTCTAACAATGAATGTTGATACTTTTGATTTTGTAGGGTATAATTATAATAGGTGATGAAAATGAGTGTGCTTGCAAGTTTGCTTTTAAAAGAAAAAAATCGAAACGAAAAGATGATTATCGAGTATAATCGAGAGTTGAAAACTTTACCAAAGGGCAGTATTAAACCAAAAAAAGTGAAAGACAAAATTTATTATTATTTAATTTTTAGAGACGGAGATAAAGTCATTACTAAATATGTCGGCAAAGATGAAGCGTCTTTGATTTCTCTACGTGAACAACTTGTAAGAAGAAAACAAATAGATGAAATCATCAAAAAGCTTAAAGAAGAAAAGACGCAAATTAAAAAGTTGGAGGCTATTTTATGATTTTATATCACGGCAGTAATGTAGTTGTTAAGCAACCTAAACTCGTTGAACAAAATAGATTTTTGGATTTTGGTTATGGTTTTTATACCACCACAAACGAAGAACAAGTTAAAAATTTTGCTCAAAAGGTTATTGTTTTTAGAAGTGGAAAGCCAATTGTAAATGTATATGAGCTTGATGAAAATGCATTCACTCATTTATTGAAAATTAAGAAGTTTTCTGCTCCCGATGAGGAATGGTTAAACTTTGTTTCTGCACATCGAAATGGAACTTATAATGGAGAAAAATATGATTTGATTATTGGTGCAGTTGCAAACGATGATGTATATAGAACCCTCCAAGTTTATTCGGCAGGATTATTAACAAAAGAACAAGCACTGGAGATGTTAAAAATCAAAAAGTTATTTAATCAATATGTGTTTGCAACCCAAGAAGCACTTCAATTTTTAAAATTTATTGAAGCAAGAGAGGTGTAAATATGGATGAAAAATTTAATTCGATATTAAGCATAGTTTTGATACCTCAAATTGTAACTTTGATAGGTGAAAAAGAAAGATTAAATGATTTATCCGCGATGAATGCATTTTATCAGTCTAAAGTCTATGATTTATTATCAAAGGAAGAAACTAAAATGTGGCATTATAGTCCAATGACTATCTATATGATGTGGAAACACGAAAAAGAGACAGGCAAAGTCGTTTTTCCGGAGGAATAAACAATGAGTAAAGAATTACCATTTCTTGTGCTTTGTGTAGAGGAATATAAGCATCAAAAGGGAATGACAGGCAAAGAAGTAATGGACTTGTTTAATCAGTATTCGGTATTTGAATACATTCAAGCCTTCTATGATGTCTTACACACAACGGGCACAAAATATATTGTTAACGATATTGATTTATATATCCAATCGCGCCAAACTGCACAATCTTAAAAAAATAAAAAAGAACTTGAAAACAAAAAGGAAGTTCTTTTTTTGTTTTATCATGGGAAATTGGATTAATCAATTTCCCGATAACGCTCTTACTATTTTATGATAATTATGGTATGATATAAATAACAAGTAGGGTGATGGCAATGTTCAATTTAAGAGTACATACAGACAATACTTTTTTAAGTAGCACCATCACGGTTTCAAAACTGATTCAATATACTTTAAAATATCGTTTTCCTGCAGTTGCCATTTGTGATGTTCAAAATATGCATGGGGTTGCAGAATTTTATCATTTATGTTTAAAAAATCAAATCAAACCCGTTATTGGTGTGGAATTTTATGTTTCATTTGATGAAGAAATGACAATTCCTCTCCTTTTATTTGCCAAAAATGCTTTTGGTTATCAACAATTAGTACAACTTACTTCTTTAGTCAACCAATACCAAGTGCGTACCTTAGATAAAAAATATTTAAAAATGTATAGCCAACATTTGATTTGTGTCATCCCATCTGATCAACCTTATTTCATTGAAAATATCAAAGAGCAAGCCTTTTTAAAACTCAATTCATGGCTAGAATCTTTAAAAGCGATTTATTCCGATCTTTATTTTGGCATTTATCGTTATAAACATTGTGATGAAACGTATTTACAAACTTTCAAAGAATGGGGCATGCAACAAAATGTTTTTTCTTTAGCCATGCAAAATGCGTTTCATTTATCCTCTAAAGATACCATTATTGTCAATCTTTTAGATTGCATTAAAAATCAAACAAAGGCCAATAAAGACTTTTTAAATCATCCTGCCATGGTTGAGGCTTATTTAAAAGATGAGCATGATTTAAAAGTGATGTATGATGAAGATGAAAGAAAGCAATTACAAAAAATGATGCATCAAATCGATGTTTCCATTCCTCATCTTCCCTTTGCTTTGCCTTCAACTTTAAAAGACAAAAAGCAAACCATTGATCTTCTTGCTAGTCAATGTCAAAAGCGATTGCTAGAATTAAATTTAAATACAATAGAATATCAAACTCGGTTACAAAATGAGTTACAAGTCATTGATCAAATGGGCTTTGTGGACTACTTTTTTATTGTTGCTGATTATGTGCATTATGCGAAAACCCATGATATTATGGTCGGACCTGGGCGGGGAAGTGCAGGCTCTTCTTTAGTCGCTTATTTATTAGAGATTACCTCTATAGATCCTATCCAATATCGTCTCATTTTTGAACGATTTTTAAATGTTGCACGGGTATCTATGCCGGATATTGATATTGATTTTTTAGATGTAAAACGGGATCAAGTCATTGCGTATTTAAAAGAAAAATATGGCTATCGTCATGTTAGTCAAATTGGCACTTTTTCAACTTTAGGACCTAAAGGTGCCATTCGTGATATGGCTCGAGTTTTATCCATGAATACAGATGAAGTCGACTATCTTTTATCTTTTTATCCTAAAAAAGAAGATCTTTCCATTACACAAGCCTATAAACAAGTTGAGGCCTTTAAAGACATTGTGGATCGACATCAAAAATATAAACAACTCATTGCTTTAGCTAGTCAAATTGAAGGTTTAAAAAGACAAAGTGGAATTCATGCGGCCGGTGTGGTTTTATATAAAGATTCTATCGATGCAGCAGTCCCAACCATTCAAATCAATGAAAATACACTCGTGACCCAATATGATTATAAGCAAATTGAAAAATTAGGGTTAGTCAAAATGGATTTATTAGGATTAAAAAATCTAACGATTATTGATGCTTGTCTACATTTGATTCAACAAGAAACCCAGCAAAACTATACTTTAGATACTTTTCCTTATGATCAAAAAGAAGTGTATGATTTTTTAGCTACAGGAAATACCATGGGTATTTTTCAACTAGAAAGTGTAGGCATGAAACGAACAATCCAAGAATTAAAACCTACTTGTTTTGAAGATATTGTCAGTTTACTTGCCATCTATCGTCCAGGACCGATGAAAAATATTCATTCTTTTATTGCTAGAAAGCATCATCAAGAACCGATTACCTATTTGCATGAGGACTTAAAAGAAATTTTAGAGCCAACTTATGGGATTATTGTGTATCAAGAACAAATCATGCAAATTGTTCAAAAAATAGCCAATTATACTTATTCAGAGGCCGATTTATTTCGGCGAGCCATTGGAAAAAAAGATAGTCAAGAACTTCAAAGACAAAAAGAACGATTTATTCAAAGTTGTGTAGCCAATCATTACCCTATGGATTTTGCAATTGCTTTGTTTGCATTAATTGAAAAATTTGCCGATTATGGATTTAATCGCGCACATTCGGTAGGTTATGCTAAAATTGCCATGGTCATGGCCGCTATTAAAGTTTTTTATCCGGCTATCTTTTATAAGACTTTATTAGAAATGAATGCCGATAGTGATCAAAAGAAACTATTGCTTTTACAAGAAGCACAATATTTTCATATTCAATTGGAATTTCCAAGTGTCAATGATTCTGCTTTGCATTATACCATTCAAAGCAATCGCTTACGGGTAGGACTTGGCGAAATTGCAACGATTAAAGCAACCATGGCCAATCAAATTTTAGAAGAAAGAAAAGAAGGTCTTTTTTTAGATATTTATGATTTTATGATTCGAATGATTAAAAGAAATTTGAGCATGGCACAATTTGAGGCTTTAGTTTATAGTGGAGCATTGGATTGCTTTAAAATTAAACGACCTCTTTTGATTGCTAATCAACAAAATTTATTTGAATATGGCAATATGTTTATTGATTTACCTTATCAAATTCATGATTATCAAAGTTATGATTATTTACCCATTCCCCTTTTAAAACAACAAGAAATGCAAATCGATTGGTTAGCCAAGGAAAAAGAATATTTAGGGTTTTATTTAAGTGTTCATCCGATTAAAAAAATAAAAGAAAAAATGAATCTTCCTTTTGTTGATATTGTGCATCTTTCAAACGAAAAGCAAAAAGTTTCCATTCTTGGAAAAATCAATAAAATAGAATTCAAAAAAAATAAATCCGGAAAGGATATGCTTGTTGTACAATTAGAAGATGATACGGGGAATGTCACTTTATATGGGTTTTCACCAACAATTTTAAATTTAAGAGATCAACTATTTAAAAAAGATTTAGTTGTTGTGGATGTTGATGTACAATCTAAAACCTTTATTTTAATACAAAGAATGCAAAAAATTGGAGGAAAAGAAACATGAAAAAATTAGTTTTAATTGATGGCAATGCTTTGATTTTTAGGGCATTTTATGCCACTGCCAATCGAATGACACGAAGTGTGGATCAAACACCGACCAATGCCCTTTATCTTTTTGCCTCCATTATTTTAAAATTGATTGAAAATCATGATTTTGATGAAATGATAGTGGCTTTAGATAGTCCAGGAAAAAAAATTAGACATCAAGCTTTTGATGATTACAAAGCGAATCGTAAACAAATTCCCGATGAACTCAAATTGCAATTTCCTTTAATTAAAGAATTTTTGAGTTTAACTAATATTGAAACCATTGAAATTGAAGGATATGAAGCGGATGATATTTTAGGATCTTTAGCTTGTAAAGCACAAAAAGAAGGATGGCTTGTCCAAATTTTTACAGGAGATCGTGATTTATTGCAACTCATTGATGATCATATCCAAATTCATATGATGCGTAAAGGATTATCGGAAGTGGAAGTTTTTGATGCCAATCATTTAGATGAAGTGTATCATATTCAACCGAAACAAATTATTGATGTTAAGGCCTTAATGGGAGATGCAAGTGATAATATTCCTGGAGTGAAAGGCATTGGTGAAAAAACTGCTTTTGATTTAATCATTCGTTTTGGCAGTGTTCAAGAGGTCTATCAACATGTCGATGAATTAAAAGGAAAATTAAAGGAAAAATTAATTGAAGGGAAAGAATCGGCTCTATTAAGTTATCAATTGGCGACGATTGATACGCATATGCAAATTGATTTTGATTTACAAGATGCAAAATATGAAAGTTATGATCCGGTTGCTTTGCATGAATTTTTTAAAAAATATGACATCAAGTCGTTAATGAAATATACCAAAGAAAGTCAAGCTAGTTATTTTTCTTGTGAAGTGTCTATTGTTCAAAAGGTCTCTCCTTCTTTATTACAACCACATGCAATGATTTATATTGATTTTGATGGAGACAATTATCATTATAAAGATTTGCGAGGAGTAGCGATATCCACAGGTAATCGATGTGAATATATTAGTAAAGATTGTCTTTTATTTGATTTTGATTTTATCGATTATTTGCAAAATAAGGCCATTGAAAAGTCCGTTTATGATATCAAAAAAAGTTGCATTTTATTAGAAAAATTAAACATCTTTCCTCAAGGATTTTCTTTTGATATTTTGCTAGCTAATTATTTATTGAATCAAAATATTAATGAAGATGTCCAAACTTTGCTTTCCATGTATCAAATTTCTTTAACTCCCTTAAATAAACAAGCAACCTTTGAAGAAATAGCAAGTTATGCTGGAAGCATTGCTAGTGCCTGTTTTTCCATTCAAGAAGAAGTCAAAAGACGCATTCAACAAATTGATAATGAAAAATTACTATATGAAGTAGAGCAACCTTTAGCGCTCATTTTAAAGAAAATGGAACAATTTGGCGTTTTAGTGGATGTCCAATTACTCGATACTTTATCCAAAGAATATGAACAAAAAATAAATTTACTAGAGCAAGAAATTCATCATTTGGCCAATAATGATGATTTAAATATCAATTCTTCTAAACAATTAGCGGATTTGTTATATCGTCAATTACAACTCCCTTGTAATAAAAAAATGTCGACCAGTGCGGATGATTTAATAAAGATTCAAGATTTACATCCGATTGTTCCAAAAATTCTTGAATACCGGAAATATACCAAATTATTAAATACTTATATTGATGCTTTTTATACTTATAAAGATAAACATCAACGTATTCATGCTTTGTTTAATCAATCCTCAACAATGACGGGAAGATTATCTTCTTCTCAACCCAATATGCAAAACTTAAGTGTACGAGATGATTCTAGAATGATTATTCGAAAATTAATTATTGCACAAGAGGGGTATGCTTTAATCTCTTTAGATTATTCACAAATTGAATTACGTCTTTTAGCTTTATTATCTCAAGATGAAACGATGATTCAAGCCTTTAAAAATCATGAGGATGTTCATGCGATTACGGCTTCTAAGGTCTATCGTGTGCCTTTAAATGAAGTCAGTAAAGAACAACGACGCATTGCAAAAGCCATCAATTTTGGAATTGTTTATGGAATGTCTCCTTGGGGACTATCTGAACAAATTGGCGTTGATTTAGCGATTGCCAAACAATTTATTGAAACATTTTTTGAAACCTATCCAAAAGTAAAAGCCTATTTGGATCAAAATATTGCATTTTGTAAAGAAAATGGTTATGTAACCACCCTTTTAAAAAGACGAAGAATTGTACCAGAAATTCATTCTCAAGTATATCAAGTCCGTGAATTTGGCAAACGCGTAGCCATGAATACACCCATTCAAGGAAGCGCTGCAGACATTATTAAGTTAGCTATGATTGCTGTTGATACCTATCTTTGCAATCGCAATCATGATGCCTTTTTAACTTGCCAAATCCATGATGAGTTATTATTAGAGGTCAAAGAAGAAGTCGCTGAAAAAGTCGCTCAAGATATCCAAAAAATAATGGAAAATATTTTAGATCAAAAAATGCCATTAGAAGTACACTATAGCATTGGTAAAAATTGGTTAGAAGCCAAATAAGGAAGGAAATACTTATGCCAGAATTACCAGAAGTAGAAACGATTAAAGAAACATTAAAACAATGCGTTTTAAATCAAAAGATTGTCGATGTCCAAGTCCATTATCCGAAGTTGATTCAAAATATGGATGTCCAATTGTTTGCAAAAAAACTCATTGGGCAAACCTTTAATGAGATTATGCGAAAAGGAAAATACCTCATTTTTCATTTAAGCGATGGCTTTTTAATCGTTCATTTACGCATGGAAGGAAAATTTTACTATGACTATCATCATATTGATCGCCATAGCCATCTTATTTTTACCTTTGATAACCAAAAAAATTTAGTGTATCATGATGTTCGTAAATTTGGAAGAATGGTTTATTAT
>UMCV01005337.1_pt1 | contig 14450 bp, 16 predicted proteins | sample 1964311 | NCBI WGS metagenome assembly UMCV01 (sample SAMEA4835976, study PRJEB28245) | human gut metagenome | biome: gut microbiome; material: fecal sample | place: Denmark | collected 2008 | reverse complement strand
ACTCTAGCGAATATGTATAATTTTTAGAATCTAATCTTCATTATTTTTTTCTTTAACAATTAAATAAATAATTATTAAAGTGAGAACAATAAATTCCAATTAAATCCTTACCGATTATTCTATTCGCGAAAGTCTCCTTCTTTGAATGAAATGAATCATTCTTGCTATTTCTCCTTTCCGTGCACCGAAGTGCATGATTATTATATCATTCCATTTTAAATAAATAAAAGTTTTTTTCTATCTTCAATCATTCTATTTATCTTAGGACCTTTGGGTCCTTTTTTTATTAAATAAAAATACTTTTAAATGCGCCTACAACATAAGTTGGGACCCTTTATAACCCCAACTTATATTGCCCATATTCGGAAAAGCCTAGCCCTTTTCCGCGTACGTTATAGCTATATCTTTTTTTATTTTTTTTGCCCCCTTATTGTGATGCTCCCCGTCAAAAAGGTAAAGGGCTGCATCCGTTTCACTCCTCGACCGCTTCGCTCGTCCCTTTACTTTTACGGCGGAAGGCTGACGGGAGGAGCATCTCAAGTTTGGTGTCAAAAAAAATAAAAAAAAATGTAATGGAACGGTCTTTGCATTTAAAAGTATTTTTTAAACTTTAAGGGGGGGGTGATAGACCAAGATAAGAACAATAAAAAAACACTTTAAACAATTTTTAAAGTGGGAGGTGTTCTTTATGAGTGATAAAGAATTATTAGAACTTGTAATTTTTCTTTTAAAACTTCTAAAGAAAAGAAAAAAAGATAAGTAATAAATACTTATCTCAAACTCACAAGCCAAGTTTTTCAAAGTGTTTCTTGGCTTCCCACTTGTATTTTATCAAAAAACATTCAAAAGGGCAACCCCCCAAAAAAAAGGGAAAACACTTTTTTGATTATTAAAAAATAGCTTTTTCAAATATTTAAATTATTTGTAGCGATTGAATTATAAAGGATTTGAATCACTTTTTCTTTTTAGTTAGTCTCCATCAAGAATTATTGACAAAATAAATAGATTTTTGTAACATTAAGACAGATAGGGGGATTGAGTATTATGAATAAAACAAAAAGAGGGTTTGAATTAGCAGGATCCATAATTGTAATCATTATTGCAAGTTTTTTAATTATTGGATGTTTATATTGCTTAGTTTCTTGGGATACTGCAAAATCTCTTATGGAAGATATCTATGGTGAAGATTATTTTTCTGGTATGTTTGATGGAATAATGAAATCAACTTTTGTATTTTTACTTATTTATGGAGTTGCATTAGTCGTTCTTTCATCCTTATTATTACCTTCGCCATATAAAAATGGGGAATATAAAAAAAGAACAGGAATAAAAATTACTTTTTTGATTTTAGTTGGAATATTCGCCTTAATGACATTTGAAAGTATACTTTTATTTTTAATTATAATTGCTTCATTTGTCTTTGTTTTGCTTTCCCTTGTTTTAAAAGGAGAAGTGGTAGAAGGCGGTAATGGTAATTTAAATAATGAAGAGTATGACAAAATTGGAAAATTACAAGAGTTAAGAGACAAAGGAACCATCACGGAAGAACAATATCAAGAAGCGGTCAAAAAAATCATTGATAAAATGTAAATAACGAAAAATGAGATAAAGAAACAATCTCATTTTTTTATTTAAAACATACAAAACAAAAAATAAAATAGAATAATATAAAAAATAAGAATATAATAAAATTGTGATTATTTATCACTAAAGGAGGAAATTAAAAATGCAAAAAATTAAAGTTGTACAATATGGTTGTGGAAAGATGGCTAAGTATATTTTAAGATACCTTTATGAAAAAGGAGCAGAAATTGTTGGAGCCATCGATATTAATCCAGATTTACAAGGAATGGATGTCGGCGATTTTGCAAATCTTGGAGTAAAAACAGGAATTTTAATTTCTGATAATGCCGACAAAGTATTAGATGAATGTGATGCGGATGTTGCTGTGGTTACTTTATTTAGTTTTATGAATGACATTGTTGAACATGTTGAAAAATGTGTATCTAGAGGAATTAATGTCATCACCACTTGTGAAGAAGCTATTTATCCTTGGACAACCTCTGCTGCAATTACAAATCGTTTAGATTTATTGGCAAAAGAAAATGGATGCACGATTGCAGGTTCAGGAATGCAAGATATTTTCTGGATTAACATGGTGGCTATGGTTTGTGGTGGTTGTCATCAAATTAAAAAGATTAAAGGAAGTTATTCTTACAATGTAGAAGATTATGGTCTAGCCTTAGCACAAGCACATGGTTGTGATTTAACCGTAGAAGAATTTGAAAAAACTTTAGCACATCCAACGGAAGTGGTGCCTTCTTATGCTTGGAATGCTAGTGAAGCAATTGCTAATAAATTAGGATTAACTATCAAATCCATCACACAAAAGAATGTTCCTTATACGATTAATGAAGATTTATATAGTGCTACATTAGGAAAAACGATTCAAGCTGGAAAATGTATTGGGATGTCAGCAGTTGTAACCATTGAAACCCATCAAGGAATTACCATTGAAGAAGAAACAATTGGTAAAGTTTATGGCAAAGATGATGGAGATATGTGTGATTGGAAAATTGAAGGAGAACCTAACACAGAATTTAAAGTTATTAAACCAGCAACAGTGGAACACACTTGTGCAACCATTGTGAATCGAATTCCATCTTTGCTTTTAGCAGAACCTGGTTATGTGACAGCAGATCAATTGGATGAAATTGCTTATTTAACTTATCCAATGTCTTATTATTTATAAAAATAGAATAGGGAGTGACTTTTGTCACTCTTTTTTTATAATTAAAACAAAGGAGGATGATTATTTTGAAACCTTTTGTGATTGGCATTGCTGGAGGCTCTGCCAGTGGAAAAACAACTTTTGTTGAGCAATTCATAAATTTATTTAGTAAAAGAAAGATTCTAACTTTTCACATGGATGCTTATTTTAAAAAAGAAAAAGATCGCCCAATTCAAGTCTCAATGATGAATCAAAAATGTTATCGCGACGATAATCATCCTCATTCTTTTCATTTGCATCAATTGTATCAAGATATTTGTCAAGCAATGAATGAAACTTATGAAATAATTATTATAGAAGGGTTGTTAACGCTTTATGATGAAAAAATTTGTTCCTTACTAGACTTAAAAATTTTTATTGATTGTCGCGCAGATGAAAGGATTGTTCGTCGATTAAAAAGAAATATGAATAAGGGTCTTTCTTTCGATGAAATTAGCAATGTTTATTTAGACTTGGTACGTTTTAGACACGATGAATTTGTTGAAAATACTAAATGGAAGGCCGACCTTATCGTCAATGGTTCAAAAGATTTTCATACTATTCTTTCAATTTTAAAGGGATATTTAAGTCAAAAGGTAACAAACAATGAAAAAGAATAATAAATAAAAAAATAACAGCAAGAAATTTTTCTTGCTGTTATGTTAAAAATCTTAGTTCAATAAAAGAATTTTAATGTTTATACACAAGTATAGCCGCCATCAACTGGCAAAATGACACCTGTAACATAACTTGATTCATCAGCGGCTAAAAAGATAGCAGCACTGTTTAATTCACCGGCATGACCATATCTTCCTAAAGGTACAGTCATTTTCATGTAACTTTTAAAAGAATCTGTATCTAAGGTTTCTTTTGTTAATTCAGTTTCAAAATATCCTGGACAAATAGCATTGCAAGTAATGTTATATTTTGCAAGTTCAGCAGCAACAGCACGTGTGAAATTAACCACACCACCTTTAGAAGAGTGATAAGCTACAGTATCCATAGCTGTATTTCCAACTAAACCATACATGGATGCAATATTAATAATACGTCCATATTTTTGTTCTTTCATGATATTTGCAAACGCTCTAGTGACATAAAAAACAGAAGTTAAATCGGTATCAATTGTAAATTGCCATTCACTGTCGGTCATATTTAAGACACCATTGTTTGCTGCAGCACCTGCACAATTGACTAAAACATCAATGTGTTTAAAATGAGCAACAGCTTCTTTTGCACAATTGTTAACACTTTCTACATTTGTTACATCACAACGAATAGGTAGACATTGAACACCCATTTTCCGAATTTCTTCAGCTAAAACTTCTAATTTTTCAAAACGTCTTGCTGTAATGACTAAATCCGCTCCTTGAGCAGCAAATCCTTTTGCCATTTGTGCACCTAGCCCACTAGAAGCACCTGAAACAACAACAACACGACCTTTTAAATTAAACATTTTTCTTTTTCCTCCCTTTTTTTGAACACCTTATTATACCATGAAATGAAGAGGAAATCTATTTTTTTTATTCATCTTGTAATATGAAACTAAAAAAATTATAATAAATAAGGAATAAAATAAGAAGAAAGTAGGAATATGTATGCCATTAACTGCTGGAATTGTTGGAATGCCCAATGTGGGGAAATCCACTTTATTTAATGCAATTACCAATTCACAAGTTGAAGCGGCCAATTACCCTTTTGCGACAATCAAACCAAATACAGGTGTGGTTGAAGTTCCTGATGCTCGTTTAGATTATTTATGTGAACTTTATCATCCGTTAAAAAGAGTAGCAGCAACCTTTGAATTTACAGATATTGCAGGATTAGTTAAAGGAGCCTCTAAAGGAGAAGGATTAGGGAATCAATTTTTAGCGAATATACGAGAAACGGATGCAATTTGTCATGTTGTTCGTTGTTTTGCTAGTGAAGATATTTTACATGTGGATGGTAGTGTTAATGCTCTTCGTGATGCAGAAACTATTAATATGGAACTTATTTTTGCAGATTTGGAAACCGTTGAAAACCGTATTCAAAGAATCGAAAAAAAGGCTTTGTCAACAAAAGAAAAAACGATTGTAGAAGAATATACAGTTTTAAAAAAAGTTCATGAGACGTTGATGAGTAATCAACCCATTCGAAGTCTTTCTTTTTCAAAAGAAGAAAAAGTGATTGTTCAATCTTTACATTTACTTACCGATAAACCAATGATTTATATTGCAAATGTAGGTGAAAATGATTTGGCAAATGTTCAAGAAAATCAAGAATATCTTCATTTAAAAAAACAAGCAGAAAGCGAAAATGCTAAAATTATACCCGTTTGTGCCAAAGTAGAAGAAGATCTTTCTTCATTAACAGCAGAAGAAAAACAACTCTTCATGGAAGAGTTACAAATTAAAGAGTCAGGATTAGATCAACTCATTAAAGCAACATATGAATTACTTGGATTAGAAACCTTTTATACTTCTGGAAAAGATGAATGCCGAGCTTGGACTTTTAAAAAAGGAATGAAAGCGCCTCAATGTGCGGGCATTATTCATAGTGATTTTGAACGAGGATTTATCAAAGCAGAGGTTTATCATTTTCAAGATTTATTGCAATATCAATCCGAACAAGCAGTAAAGGAAAATGGGAAATGTCGTTTAGAAGGCAAAGAGTATGTCATGAAAGATGGCGACATTGTTTACTTTAAATTTAATGTTTAAATAAAAAAACCGATTGAATCGGTTTTTTTATTTCATAGCTTTGATTAAATCTGCTACGACACGATGGCCATGAGCATTGAGGTGAACAGAGTCAGATAAGATTGAATTTTTTTGATGTTCTTCATAAGTATCATCCCAAATGTCTAAATAACGAACGCCATAGTAATTTGCCATATCAATAATGGCTTGACGATAATCTTCATAGGTTAATCCTACATCGTAGGAAGCATTAGGTTTATAAACACTATAATTTGGAGTAATGAGTAAAATTCGTGCATAAGGATTGTTCTTTTTAATAAAGTTTAAAGCATAAGCATAAGAAGATTTAAAAGAATTACAATCTTCTATTTTTTCAGGTAAATATTCGGTCGTTCCAATATCTGGTTGGAAATACATATCATTATGGCCATAAAAGATAATAATATAATTAGAACGAATGACACGTTGAGAGTTATTGACAACAAAAGATACACCATTGAATCCTTTTCCTTGTAAAGCATATTCTTCCCAAATATGACTTCCATCATAGGAATAAGTCATGGTCGTTCCACCAACAGCAAAACTTTGCACGCTAGAAAAATTTAATTCTTCATCAAGCAATTGCCAATAACGAGCACCATCAGGTAATCCTTCACCATAAGAAACACTATCTCCAAAAATGGTAACAGCTTTATTAGATAATCTTCCCCAATCAAAGGTAAATGATGTGCTTAAAGCACCAAGTTTCAAAATAGAAATAGGAATGATTTGATATTGATCCTCATGAATAACATATAAATCAGAACTTCCTTCTTTTAATCCTCTTAAAATATAACTAGAACTCGTTTTTGTCACTTCTGTACAACTTTTATTCGTAACTGCCAATTCAAAAGTATCCAATGCAAAAGTGGTATCTGTCAATAATTTTGTAAAATCATAAGTTTCATCCACTTCAATAGATAAATCATTCATGGCAATCAAATCGGTTTCAGTTTTTCCTGATACATCAACAGAAACAATTTCATCTGGTACAGAAGGAGTAGATGAAGAGGATGAAGTCTTATCATTACATCCTGTTAATGCGAAAGCGCATACAAATGCGGCTAAACATAATTTTTTGAATTTCATAAATATCACCTGCGTTTATTATATCATGATGAAATTTAATTGAAAATATTTTTTAATTGAAGTTGTAAAATTTGAATGAAAAAGATATGATAATAATAGAAAGGTGGAATAAAAATGATTAACCCTTCATTGTCTTATGAAACATTAGAAAAAATGATTCAAAATAACATGGAAGAAAAGAAAAAAGGAATCGTTTTTTTGAGTTGTTTATTTTATGCTTTAGCTGGCGTTTTCTTTCTTTTATTTATTATCAACATAATTAATTTTATGGATATGACTTTTTCTATATTGACATTTTTATCTCCATTTGGAATTGTAATTTGTTTTGGAATTGGCTCGATATTTATGAATCAATATCGATTTTATAAAAGAATTTCTTCTGTCATTAATGAAATGAAAAAAAATGAAAAAAATGATATGAAACAATTAGCCATCCTTTTTCGTTTGCCAGAGTCAACGATTACTTCTATTGCTAAATTAAGTATAGAAAGAGAAATATTAAAAGATTACGAAATCATTTCTCATTGGGTTGTTTTAAAATCACTTCATTTGCAAGAAAGTGATTTATCTACTAGCAAAGAAGATAAAAAAGTTGCAGCACCTTCTTTTATGAAATGTCCTGGATGTGGTGCTAGTATTTCTCGTTATGATAAAACGTGTTCTTATTGTGGAACAAAAATAAAATAGTCATTGCTGACTATTTTTTTTATATGACCCAATTGCCATCTTTAAAAATTGGAATTTCTTTTCCTTGATTGTCCACACCGATAATGTTTAAATCACTGGTTCCAATCATGAAATCTACATGAATCATGGAACGGTTCATCGGAAAGGCTTCTATTTCTTCTAAAGTCATTTTTTCATAATTTTGGATGTTATTTGAAAATGCATGCCCTAATGCCAAATGACAACTAGCATTTTCGTCAAAGAGCGTATTATAAAACAAAGTATTCATTAATGAAATGGGTGATTGATAAGGAACTAAGGCCACTTCTCCAAGAAAAGAAGCACCTTCATCCATTGCAATCATTTCTTGTAATAATGCTTCTCCTTTTTTAGCATGGGCTTCAATGACTTTTCCATCTTTAAAAACAAAGTAAAAGTCTTCAATTAATTCTCCATTATAGGATAAAGGTTTGCTAGCATAGACAATGCCATTTACTCCATCTTTTTTAGGCATACCAAAGCATTCTTCTGTCGGGATATTTGGGTTATAGAAATGGCCATCAATGGTATTTTCTCCTCCACCAACAAAAAGGGTGTTCGGCATAATTTCTACTGTTAAATTTGTACCAAGTGAATTTTTATAATGTAAATGATGGAGATGAAGTTGATTTAAAGTATCACATTTTTGTTGTAAAGTTTGATTATGTTGATGCCAATTTGCAATTGGATCATTTTCATCAATTCGAGAAGCTTTTAAGATACTTTGCCATAATGCTTCAACAGCTGCTTTTTTAGACAAATTGGGGAAAACTTTTTTTGCCCAAGCAACGGAAGGAATAGCCGCAATGACCCATTGGTATCGATTATCCATAGCATCTCTAAAAGGTTTTAAAATAGGGTAAGTATTTTTACGGACTAAACTCACTTTCTTTTGATCAATTCCTTTTAAAGCATCAGGATCACTAGAAATAATATGAATATGACAAGGGAGGGTTTCTACTTGATATTTATTTTTTTCAATGACCCAGTTTGGCACTTCTGATAATTTCTCAACCGTTTGATAACGATAATGTAATTTTGTAATTGCCGAATCGCTCCATTCAATAGAAACTTTTTTTGCTTTTGCTTTGTAAGCTTGCTCTACTAAAAGACGAACAAAATCTAAATTATCCACATCACTATGAATAATGACTTCTTGTCCTTTTTTAACATGTGCACCAATTTCTACAATGGTTTTGGCATATTTTTTTAACATTCTTTGATTCATCAAAATCCCTTTCCTTTCAAAAAATATTATTTTTATATACGATATTATATCAAATCTTTTCGTTTTGTAAATTTTAAAAGTCTTTATAAACTTAAAATCTACTTTCAATTTTTAAAAATAATGCTATAATAAATGTGCTTTTATGTCCTCGTAGCTCACTTGGATAGAGTACGTCCCTCCGAAGGACGGGGTAGTGCGTTCGAATCGCATCGAGGACGCCAATCAATCAAAAAAAGGCAAATCATTTGCCTTTTTTTAATCCCTATTCATCTTGAGTTGGAGCTGTATAAACACGCGCTTTTAATTCTTGATTTAAGGCATATAAACCTTTAGCATCAGAACCAAATAATTTCATTTTTTTAATCAAATCATCAGCATTTTTTTCTTCTTCAACTTGTTCTTTTACAAACCAATCTAAAAATTGCATCGTTTTAAAATCTTTTTGTTCAAAAGCATGTAAGTAAATATTAGAAATTAAAGAAGTGACATATCTTTCATGATTTAATCCTTCTTCTAATGGACTCAAATGATTTTTATAAGTTTTATCCGGCTTTGCAATAAATTCGAAAGTAACTTTATGACCATTATCTAATAAATATTTACGAATCATCATGGCATGGTCTCTTTCTTCTTGGGCTTGAATTTCATACCAATGAGCAAAACCATCCAATCCTTCATCTTCAAAATAATTAGCAAAATCTAAATATAAGTAGGCAGAATAAAATTCTTTATTGATTTGATCATTTAATAATTGAGCTATTTTTTCTTGTAACATATTATCCCTCCTAAAGATATTATAGACTTACTGATAGGATTTGTTAACATTTATTTTTAAAAATGGAAAGAATTTTTGAAAACAAATGGGAATCGTAATTTGTGTTTGAATTTGTTTAATGGAATAAAAGGATGATTTTAGAAGATGCGGTATTTTTTCAATTTGAACCAAATAGCCGTTCATTTGCCAAATTTGATGGGTAAAAATATGTTTTTGTTTTGGAAGGTGTTGAATAGATATTGGACATAGATTAAAGTTTGTTTTTAAATAATCTTTGACTTCATTTTCATCGAAAGTACCCTCTATTAAAATGGGAGAAAATAAATCTTTTAAAACGCCTTGATGTTTGATTTCAAAATAATAAGATTGTTGATATTGTAAAAAAATACAAGTATAAGGATATGTTTTCACTTCTAATTTTTTGGTATTAACAGGAAATTGATCAATGGTTTGATTTTGATAGGAAAGACATTGATTTTTTAAAGGACAAAGGTCACATTTAGGCGATTTAAAAGTGCAAATGGTGGCTCCAAGTTCCATTAATGATTCATTAAAATCACCCCAATTAGAGGGGGATAATTGTTCTAATTGTTGTTTAAAATATTTTTTTGTTGAGGATAAAGCAATGTCCAAAGAACTCGTTAAATATCGACTTAAAACTCTTAAAACATTGCCATCGACACAAGCATAAGGTGCTTGATAAGCTCTTGATAAAATGGCGCCAGCACTATATTCACCAATTCCTTTTAAAGTTAAAGCATCTGCATATTGTTTTGGAAAAGCACCTGAAAAATTTTTTACAATCATTTGCGCACTCGTTTTTAAATTTTTAGCACGTGAATAATAACCTAGTCCTTCCCAAAGTTTATATAATTCTTCATCTGAAACATTTGCCAAATCCTTGATGGTTGGCAATTTTTTTAAAAATTTTAAATAATAGGGGATAACTGTATCCACTCTTGTTTGTTGAAGCATAATTTCGCTAATCCAAATGGCATAAGGATCATGTGTATGCCGCCAAGGAAGATCTCTTTTATTTTGGTGAAACCACTGGATTAAAACTTGTGTATCTAAATTCATTTTAAACCTTCTTTTCTTTTGCAACATCATTGTAACATAATTCGTAAAAACAATTCATTTTTATTTTACTTTTGATGATAATATGATAAAATATCTCTGCTGGAGAAATACCCAAGTGGTTGAAGGGGCTGGCTTGGAAAGCTAGTAGGCGGGTAAAACCGTGCGGGGGTTCAAATCCCCCTTTCTCCGCCAATTTTAAGAAAAAAGTAATATTTTCAGTTAAACCCTAAAAACGTAAGTAATTTAGGGTTTTTTATACATTTTTGGAATAATATTGGCTTATCGGCTATATTTGGTTTTGCTGGTGGAGCAAGCGGTATTACAAAATGGTGCAAAGGATTTAGAAATATAATTATTGGCTTTGGTTTAGGTTTAGGGGAAAACTTTATAGGTGAGAAAAGTTTCGACTTAACTTGATGATTAAATTTGTTTGATTACAACAATCAAAATAAAAATTACTCCTTTTTAGGTTGTGTGACCTTTAGGACACAAAAAGAGGCCCTTTAAAGGGAAAATTAAAAAAAACATTAGTGAATTATATGAGAAATCAAGAATTAGAATACCAATTGTAAGATAAAATAAGTTTAAAAATTAAATGTAAAACCGCAAAAAACAATTAAGTTAACTTTGATTGTAGCATGACAAATATCGTTTTATTGGCAAATTTAAATGACTTACTCCAAATTAGGAAGAAAAATTTTTATCTTACTTCTTTTATTATATATTAAGCATTCCTGAAGCAGTTTACAATTTCAATGTTTTAGGTTATCATACTTATGTAGTTGGTATTAATGGCTTAGTCGTTCAAAAATAGATTCTGGAATTCCCATGAGTCAACGACCGACTAACATAATTCAAAGTATACAAAAAGGATAATTAATTCAAGGAAGAACATATTTATTTAATATTCTATGGAACATATGGAAGGGCATCTAGAAATTGTCATTACACAAAGTCATTTTATCATTGATTTAGGTAGGTTTATTGGAAAAGAGAGTTTAAAAAAACTATGGAGTAAAGTTATATTAGTTAAAACACAAAAAATTCAAATTGGTTTCATCAAAAGGTGGGATTTAAAAAAATGAAAAAAAAGACATTTTATCAAACGAATATTTTATGGCAATTATTTTGTTTTATGTTTTTTGCTGTCTTTATAACTTGCTTTATAGTGGGTGTGCAATTAATTGTTGGAATTATTAATAATGGATTAGGTGAAAGTGTTACTGATATAGTTCTTTCTATAATTTTATTGATTTTATATTTTGTTGCAACTTTTTTGATCTTAAAAGTATTTGTTAGACTTGAACATAATAATATTCATTTCACAAATGAAAAAATATATATGAATGATGATTGGAATAATAAGAAAAATAAGATTCAATATTATTCTGAAGTAAAATTTACTGATATTGATTCGGTTGATATTATTTGGACAAAGAAAGACTCCAAAGGGAAAACAATTAGATCTAGACTTGTTTCAGCTTTTGTGGAAAAACCATATTTATCAATAAAATGTAAAAATGGAGAAGTTGTTAATTTCTTTGTTATGTATATTTCAAAAAAAGATGTAATAAAAATAATTAATGAAATTCGTATTCGCATGAAAAATGTAAAAAATGATGTAGATATTATTCATGAAAAAGAAGCGCTATTAAAGCTTAATAGAAAAAGTCGTATAGACATTTAACTATTGAATAAAAGATTAGGTAGTTTTTCTAAAGATTGAAAGGAATAATACGAATGATTATATTTATATTTATTATTTTGATATTTATTTTTGTTATTTCATTTTTGATATTTTTTTTAGTACGAAAAAAATACGACAAGTTTATTTTAAAAAATAGTATCTATTTAAAAAAAATAATTGATATTAATCAAAGGTATAAATTTTATCCATTTATTAGTTTTGATCAATTCCATATTTATGATAATGAACATTTTTATGAAACCATTTCATGTGCTGATTTTTTAATTTATCAATTACAATATTTAGGCAAGCAAATTCGTAGTCAAATTGATAAACTTGATGTCAATAAACAACTATATTTAAAATATTTAAATGAAATCCATTCTATAAAAGAACGTGGACAATTTGAAGTCCAAACAGGGAAATTAAAATTAGAAAAACTATTAAAAAAAGAAGAAAAATTAATACAAAAACATATTTATAATTCTCCCGAATTAACTTTTTCATTAACCGTAACTTTATATTGTTCAAAAATTAATGGAGAGATATATAAAAAGAAACAAAAAGTATTTTATGCTGATGAAATTTTAGTTTTCCTTCAAAGATTAAATAAAAAAAGTGGAAATTATTACAAAGATCGAGATATTTGGGATGCAATTTGTCGTGTTGAAAGAGGGAAAGTTTCAAATAAAATGAGATTTGAAATATATGCTAGAGATGGGTATAAATGTTGTCGTTGTGGGAAATCAGGTCAATATGTATCTTTAGAAATAGATCATATTATTCCCATTTCGAAGGGAGGAAAAAGTACTTATGATAATTTGCAAACATTATGTCACCAATGTAATGTAGAAAAAGGCGATTCCATATCAAATAATCAATATTATTAACTAAGTTATATTATTATTGTAAATAAATTTATGATAGTCAACAACTATTGTAAAAAGATAGTCTAATAGTGTAGTATTTTCTTAGAAAGAAAAAATAAAAGGGGGAGAAGAAAAAATGGGACAATATTTTAATGTAAAGAAAAACTTTGGTTTTGGTTGTATGCGTTTACCTTTAAAGGGAAAAGATATTGATTATGAAAATTTTTCTAAAATGGTCGATGTTTTTTTAGAAAATGGCTTTAATTATTTTGATACGGCCCATGGATATATGGACGGAAAAAGTGAATTGGCATTGAAAAAATGTTTAACCACACGTTATCCACGTGATCAATACGTATTAACTGATAAGTTATCAACTCATCATTTTAATAGACAAGAAGAAATTCGACCCTTACTTGAAAGTCAACTTCAAGCCTGTGGCGTGGAGTATTTTGATTTTTATTTAATGCATGCCCAAGACAAAAATATTTTTGATGATTGAACTTTCTGTTTTCGCTGTTGTTGCAGGTGCTTTTTCAAAATTGATTTTTAAAAATCAATGGATGATTCTTGTTGCCCTTATTGCTGCTCAAATTGCCGGAAGATGTAGTTTCCTTTGTAGCGTATTTTTACTTCAATCACAAATCAATCTTACTTTTGAAACAGCTTTACCACAAGTTTTGATGAGTGGTGTTGGGCTACTTGTTCAATGGGTGATTTTATCTGTTGCAATGATTTTAATTCGAAAGAAAATCATAAAAGAAAATAACAGACTTACAAATTGCTAAAAAAAATTTAGAAGGAAATACGATTTGCCTTGTTAAAAAAGATTCAATTTTAACAAAAAAAGAAAAAGGAATTTTACCAATGATGCAACTTTTAGAACAAAAAGTTGATTTAACTGGTTATAGTGTTGCAGATTTAATTGTTGGGAAAGCTGTAGCATTTCTTTTTGTTAAAGCAAAGATTAAAGCTGTTTATGCAAAAGTAATTTCAAGACAAGGTTTAAAAATTTTAAATCAATACCATATTGATTGTGAATATGACAATTTGACCGAGCAAATCATCAATAGAGAAAAAACAGATATTTGTCCAATGGAAAAAGCAACTCAAAATGCAACAAATCCTGAAGAAGCCTATTTATTGATAAAACAGGCATTGGCAAAATTAAAAACTTAAAAATGAAAGAATCAAATAGGCATTATTATACACAAATGCCTTTTTTTGTTATAAAAGAAACTTGTAACCCTTTATTTTTTTGATATAATAAAATTTGGTAAAAGTACTTTAAAGATACTTTTAATGTTTTATATAAAAAGAGGTGATTTTATGAGTGATTTAGCAATGTTAATCTTTGGCTTTGGTTTTATTTTTGCAATGACGACATTAGGATCTAGCATTGTTTATTTTTTAAAAAAAGATATTTCTACAAAGGCCAATACAATTATTTTAGGTTTTGCTTCTGGTATTATGATAGCCGCTTCCATTTGGTCTTTATTAATTCCAGCGTTAGAAGATGTTGAAGAT